>Ga0335081_10003069_pt1 | contig 26261 bp, 18 predicted proteins | sample Lox_Sample_35_FD_206713 | JGI IMG/M metagenome (GOLD analysis project Ga0335081, IMG submission 206713) | Soil microbial communities from Loxahatchee National Wildlife Refuge, Florida, United States - Lox_Sample_3.5 | ecosystem: Environmental > Terrestrial > Soil > Wetlands | place: USA...
CCAATCGACGTCGCGGCACAGTTCGAAGGCGCCCTGGTGCGTCAATTGGACGCCGGCGAACTTTCCCGGGCCTTCCAGGCGGCGGTGTCCGGTCTGATCGCCGAAATCCGAGGCGCGGATGCGGAGCTCGCCGGCAGGCTGGAAGGGCCGCTTTGCGCGATGTGCGAGATTGACGGGGAAGCTGCCGGCCTGGCGTCCGCTACTCGACCCTGAGTTTGGCAAGCGTCCCGGTCATCCGCATTTCCTTGCTGCCGTTGCTGAGCAGGATCACCAGCCGGCCATCGTCGAGCGTCGCGCCGCTGCCGGTGTACGTCTCGTCTTCCATCTTGAGATTCAATCCGGTGAGCCGCAGGCGCGGCGAGCATGCCAGGTTGGCGCTTCCGGAAACGGTATGCCATGGAAAGACCGCGCCAAAATCAGGCGCCATGGCCGTGAAGGTGGCTTCCGAAGTCAGATTGGCCAACAACTGGCTCCCGGTTCCGAACGTCTCCAGCGTCCCGTCGGCATCGAGTTTCCCCGATTGCCAGACGAGCCCTTTGACGTTCCCGGTCAGTTTGTAGGCCGGCCGGTCGCCGCGCAGGTTGATCGCCAGTTTACCGGCAATCGCGGCGGCGCCGAGCTTCGTCTGGATGCCGTCCAACTCCACGCGGGTGACGTCCCAGAGCAGGCGCGCGCGCAACTCTTCGAGGTGCGATCCGCCCAACGCAAGGCTCCCGATTTGCAAGCTGCCTTCCACCTCGCGCTCTTTGAGCCAGTCGGGGAGGCCGCCGCGTCCCAGGGCACGCGCCAGCAGGCCCGGGCTGCGGCGCAGCGTGGGCATCAGCTCGGCTTCCAGATCGGCCGCGTCCACATCTTCGATTCGCAGGCGCAAACGATGATGCCGCCCCGCGCCCGGTTCGTAGCGATACTCTCCGCTGAAAGAAACCTTGCCGGCCGCGGCATCGAGTTGATCGAGCACCACTCTGGCGCCATCGATCTGGGCGTGGGCGGACGCCAGCAGCACCGGGTCGGCGATGCCGGGAATGGGGATTTCGGCGTCCTGTAATTCCAGCCGTCCTGTCCACCCGGAGGCTGGCGAAGCGGGTGGGGATCCGCGCGCCGGCGGAACCGCGCGAGAAGCTGCCGGGCCCGAGCCGGCGGGTCCCCGATGATAATGCAACTGGCCGCTCCACTGTCCGGACCTGACCTGCTCCAGCCATGGCACGGCGGCCAGCGCCACCTGCGACCGCAGCGATGCCACCTTCATCGCTCCGGTGGAGATCGAGAGATCCAGGGTCTGCTCGTTCATCGCGTAATCCGCCTGGATCTCGGCCTGATCCTGATCGGCGGTATGCACCACGGCCGGCGCCAGGCGGACGTGGCCGTGGTCGAAAATCACGTTGGCCTGCTCGAAGCGGACCGGAGGCGAGTCGGGAATCGTGAGCCCCGCGTCATGGAACGCCAACTGGCCCTCAATGTTCCCTTCCCACGAATAGCCGATGCTGCCATCGATCGTGCCTCTCAGGCTGAGCCCGGGCGGGAACTGGGCTCCCATGTGAGTGGCGAGTTCCATCAGCGGCTCCACGGAGAAGCGGTTCCAGTTCATGTCGATTGCCCACCGCGGCTGGGAAAGATAGTCGGCGGCGTGAAAGCGGACCGACAGGGGCGTGGGCGCATTCGCGGCGGTGGACGACTGGAGGTCCAGAACCTGGGCCAGCAAATCGAGGCGCCCATGTACGTCGATGGGCCAGCCTTGACCCTGGGGCGGCAGGAGGTCCCAACGGTGCACGTCCTGGATGGTGAGCCGGCCCTGAATGCCGATGTTGTTGATCGCACCGGCGAAGTGCAGTTGCGACGAGACCGTGCCATGGATGGCGCCCGCCTGTCCGCGGACCAGGGCGCTCAGTTCCGCCAGGCCCGTCCGGTCGAGTTGCAGATCCATATCGACGCGCTCGGGGGCCACATACCAGCGCCCGCTCAATGTAAACGAACCGAGGCCCTGATTGGGACGGTCGGTGCGCGCGGGCTTGCCCGAACAGTAAACGCGCCAGCCTCCCCCGCGAGCCTTGGGAGGAGAAATGTCCAGGTCGGTCTCGGTGAGGTAGAAAACCGACTTGGTGTCGCCGAATTTGAAATGGATGCGCCCGTTTCGGACATGAATTGCCGGGGTGTTGCTCATCACCGACGGGTTCATGAAGGAGGCGAAGTTCCACCTCCCGAATTCACTGGCGGGCCCGGTCTTGGTCAGGTTGATGCTGACATCGTCCTGGAAGCTGATGGAGGCGACCACGAACCGGCCGCTCAGGAGCGACCACAGGCTGGGGCGGACCCGCATGGTTTCCACATACGCCATCGGTTCGATTCCGATGGAGGGATCCTCGTGAATCACGATTCCGGGCTTGCCGGAGTCGCTGCGCTCCACGGAAAACGCCGGGGTGGGGAAGAGACTGAAATGCACCTGGCCGATCTCGACTTCGCGTCCCAGGGACCGCTGGAGCGACCATTTGAGGCGCTGCCCATAGCGGTCGGCATTGAGGCGAGGAGCCACGATGCCGGCCACGATCAACAGCGCCGCCATTCCGCCGGCGGTTTTCAAGACGGTGCGCGCCCGGATCTTCATACCGCGGCTCCGGTGAGGCGCCGGTAAGCCTCGGGATCGTCGATGTCCGCGAGAATGCCCGGGTCATCCACATCCACGAATTCGGTTTCAGCGGCGTGGCGGCGGACTACATCGCGGGCAGCGCCATCGCGGGGCAGCGCCAGGAACTCGGGGATCAGATGCCTGGAAAGCCAGATCGGATGGCCTCTCCGCCCCTGGAATCGGGGCACGCGCAACAAGGCGGGGGGCAGGGACGGGGGAGGCGGGTTTGGGATCAGCGCCGCGATTGTTTCGGGCGAAACCGAGGGATGATCGACCAGCGTGAACAGGACACCATCGGATTGAGGCGGCACAGCGCGCAGGCCGCATTGCATGGAACTGGTCTGACCGCTGAGGTAGTCGGCGTTCACCACGAAGTGGGCGGGGCGCGAAACGCCGGCGCGGATCTGATCGGCGTGCGCGCCCAGGACGACGATGACCGGCGAGCAGCGCGCGTCGAAGAGTCCGCACAGGGTATCGAGGAAGGTCTCGTCCCGATAATTCAGCAGTGCCTTCGGAAAGCCCATACGCCGCGATTCGCCGGCGGCCAGGATCAAGCCCGCGACACTGAGGCTGCCGGAACTCACTTGGACAGCGTCGCGCGCAACGATTCGTCGGTGAACACCGACAGGGACAGCGCCCGCCAGTTCGAAGAGGCGTTCCGCCGCACCGCAATCATCTCCGCCACCACGGAAACGGCGATCTCCTCCGGGGAGATCGCGCCGATATCCAAACCCATGGGCGCGTGCAGCCGTTCGAAAGCCGCCCGCGGCATACCCTCTTTTTCCAGTTCGCGGATCACGTTGAGCACCTTGCGCTTGCTGCCGATCATCGCGATGTAGCGCGCCTCGGTGGCGATGGCCAGCTTGAGGACGCGCATATCGTCGCGATGGCCGCGGGTCACGATGATCACGTAGCTGGTCTCGTTGATGTTGAGCTGCGGAAAGACCTCTTCGTATTCGGCGGCATGGATGGCGGCGGCTTCGGGGAACCGCTCCCGGTTGGCGAAGGTGTCGCGGTTGTCCACCACCACGGTGGCGAACCCGGCCAGGGTGGCTACTTTGGAGAGGCTCTTCGAAATGTGCCCGGCGCCGAAGATGAACGCGTGCGGCACCGGCAGCACGGGCTCCACAAACACGTCCAACTGGCCGCCGCAGATGAGCCCGTTGTCATAGGCCGCATCCTGCCCGAGGTTGAAGGTGAGGTGCTTCGGTTTTTCGGTTTCGATCACCTCGCGGGCGGCATTCCAAACCTCGGCCTCCACGCAGCCGCCGCCAATGGTGCCGGTCATCGAGCCATCCTCGCGCACCAGCAGCTTGGCGCTTTCGTAGCTGGGGATCGAGCCGCGCACCTCGACAATGGTGGCCAGGGCGCACTTCTGCCCCAGGTTCCGGAGGCGTACTAATTCCTCGTAAACGTCCATTCCAGATGCGATTATAACTCCGGTGGACGGCCTGCCACTGTCACCCGTTGTGGCGCAGGGCGCGAAGGGGATCGATGCGCACGGCGCGGAAGGCGGGCACCGCGCTGGCAGCCATACAGACCACCATCAAGCCAATCGCGGCGGCGAGCAGCGTGACGGGATCCGTCGCGCTCACGCCGAACAACTGGCCGGCGAGGAGACGGCTGATCGCGAGAAACCCGGCGATTCCGGCCGCCAGACCGGCGGCCGCGGCACGCAGCCCCTGGTTCGTAACCAGCCAGACGACCTGCGAAGGCGATGCCCCGATGGCGATGCGAATCCCGATCTCCTGGATGCGCTGGGCGGCCAGGTACGACATTACTCCGTACACACCGGCGGCGGCCAGCAGGACGGCCAACGCGGCGAAGATCGCCAGCAATGCCATGGTGAAGCGGCTCTGCCAGTAACTGTTGGACAGGTTCTGTTCAAGAGACATGACGTAGTAAACGTTCATCAGCTTTCCGAGACTCCACAACGATTGTTCGGCCGCGTTGGCGATCGCCAGGGGAGTGGTACGGGTGCGGATTTCGAATGACATCGTGGGGGTGGGCGCCTGGGCGTGGGGCAGATAGAGGACATCAACAGCCTGGGCGCTGAGGCCCTGGGCGCGAACGTCCCCCGCGACACCGACGACGCGCCACTCGCGCCGGTCGGCGCCGCTCAAGCGAAAGCCCTGCCCTATGGGATCGCCGTTGGGGAAGTAGCGCTTCACGACCGACTGCGAGATCACGGCGGCGGGTGCGGAATCGGCCGTATCCACATCGGAAATCGGACGGCCGCTGACCATGGGAATCCGGAGCGTTTCAAAGAACCTGGGCATCACGATCAGCACACTGGCGGTTGGATCGTGTCCCGGGTCGAGAGCCTGGCCGGACGGCACAAAACGAGCCGGGGCAATGGGCGCAACCGGCAGCGGAAAGCTGACCGCGCTGACGGACTCGACTCCCGGAATCTCCTGCAGCTTGCGGACTGCCGACTCAAAGTAAGCACGTTGACCCGCGGGGCTGCGATAGGACTCGCCGCGCAGTGCGTTTCGGACATTCAGCACGTGGCTCGGGTCAAATCCCCAGGATTGATTGGAAAGGTGCAGAAACGTCTGTACCAGCAGGCTGGCCGACGCGAGAAGAATGAGCGACAAAGCGATTTCGCCCGCGATCAGAGTATTTCGCCATGCCGCACTCGACCGGCCGGCGCTGCGGGTGCGGCCGCTCTCTCCCAAATGCCGAGCCGTACCCGAGCGGGATGCCTGGCGCGCGGGTGCGAGGCCGAAGAGAAGGGAGGAAAGGAGGCTCAACGCGAGCGCAAATGCGAGCGCCCTGGGGCTGACGTGCACCTGATCGGCGAAGGGCAGTCCGACCGCCGCCGGCACCAGCGCGAGTATCGGCCGCAAGCTCCACGCGGCGACCAGGATTCCGCCCAAGGCCCCGATTCCCGAGAGCACCAGGTTCTCCGCCAGGAGTTGGCGCACGATCTGGCCGCGCGAAGCGCCGATTGCGGTGCGCACCGAAAACTCGTATCCCCGGGCCGAATACCGCGCCAGCAGCAGGTTCGCTATGTTGGCGCAGGCGATCAACAGCATGATGCCGACAGCGGCCTGAAGGAGGAAAAACGGTTTGCGATACTCGCCGGTGAGATCGTCGTGAATCGCGTTCACCAGGGCGGCGGGCGCGGTTGTGCCTTCGGGATTCTCCCGCGCGATTTGCGAGGTAATCGCGTTCAGCTCGGCGCGTGCCTGCGCCATCGAAACACCCTCGCGCAACCGGCCAATCACCACCATGGACCGCTGGACGCGCTCCATTCGCCGGCTCTCGAAGGCAGCCGGCAGAAAGAGATCGGGCTGTATGGTGATGCCGTTGTTCGGCACGCGATAGCCGGGCGGCAGAACTCCCACGATCCGCACGCTGCGGCCGTCGAGTTCCACGGACGAGCCGACTACGGATTCATCCCCGCCAAATACCGAATGCCACAGCGAATCACTGATCAGGGCCACGCCGTCTTTGCCGGGCAAGCCTTCGTCCGCGAGAAAAGTGCGCCCGCGAATGGCTTGCACACCCGCGACGTCGAAGAAGTTGGGAGTGACTTCGTGGGCGAATGGGGTAATCGGCTGGTCGAAGGCCGTAAAGGTGCGATTCGTGCCCACGTAGGCAGCCATGCTCTCGAAGCTCCGGCTGCGGTCGCGCCAATCGAAGAAAAGCCCGGGTGCGGTAAAAGCGCGGCTGTTGCCACGCAGGCGGCTGAAATCCGACCACACGACGGCGAGGCGCGCGGAGTCGCGATAGGGAAGCGGCTGGAGCAGCACTCCGTCGATGAGGCTGAAGATCGCGGTGGTGGCGCCGATTCCCAACGAGATGATCAGGACACCGAGCAGGTAGAACGCCGGATTGCGGCGGAAGAGACGTAGACCATAGACCAAGTCTCGCAGAAAGGGCATGTCGGGATGGACGCGAGATTGAAGGAAAGGTATCGGCTGCGAGGTGAGTCACAAGAGTTAAGTCAAGGCATGGATCGAAGCCGGCCGTCCTGGAAGTCCCGGGCGATTGCCGGCGAAGACCGTCCCTCGCGTGATCACGACCGAGGCGGAAAATGAGCGGGCTCCGGCGCTCGTCGAATCTCTCATGGGGAAGGGCGAGCAGAGCCTGACGCCGGAAGAGGACGCCCTCGTCGACCTGCTCACCAACCTCATCCGGGACTCTGAGGCCCACGTCTATCCGTCACCACGGAAGTCAAAGTCAAACGCGATCGTTCAGTTTCTTCTGGAAGAGCGGGGACTGACTCTTAAGGACCTTTGGCCGCAGATTGGTTCCAGGGGCCGGGTGTCGGAGATCGTTACTGGAAAACGCCCCATCAGCCTCAATCAAGCCAGGAAGCCGGCCGAGTTCTTCCACGCGGGCGTGGAATTGTTCATCTGAAGGCGGCTGAGTGCAACTACTCCGCGGCGTACGAAAAGCGCCCCGATGAGTCGCGGGCGCGGCAGGAACGAGTGCCACGCAACGTCTTGGCTCAACCAGATGCGGGATCAAGGGTGACAAGGATCAAGGTGTCCAGGATCAAGGTTGCGTCTGGATGTCGAAGGTGATAAGCTCCCTCCAATATTCGTAACTCCTCGGTGAGTTTTCAAATTCCGCGGAACGGAGAGTTGGACCTGGAGCAGGGATTCTGTCAAAAGCACGCGCGGGGCGTGCCGACGCCGCCAATTCTTTCCGGACCGCAATCTTAGGTCGAAGCGAGCAACGGGAGGGGTTGTGACGGGTAAGTTCAGATATTTGATACTGGCGATCGTTCTGCTGGCGGGTCTTCCTTTGAGTGCCCAGATCAATGCCAGCGGTTCGTTGATCGGGACCGTTACGGACAAGACGGGAGCGGTGGTCCCTGGCGTGCAAGTCCGGGTGCTGAGCAAGGACACGGGATCGAGCCGCGAGGCTCTGACCAACGAGGCGGGTCAATACCGCTTCGACCTGCTGCCTCCCGGAAACTACGTGGTGACGATCACGATGAAGGGCTTTGCCATTGCCAAGTACGACAATGTCGGCTTGGCGGTGAGCCAGACCACCACGATCGATGCCGCCCTCGAGCCGAGCACCCAATCGGAGACGATTACGGTGGAGGCCTCGGGCGCGCCTCTGGTCGATACCCAAAAAAGCGACGAGAGCCTGGCCGTAACTCCCCGCATGATCGAGGAGCTTCCGTTGAACGGCAGAGACTTCGTCAACCTCGCCTACCTGGCGCCGGGCGCGCGGCCGGTGAATTCCTATGATCCGACCAAGAACCGGGTGGGCGTCTTCTCGGTGGACGGGTCTGGCGGCCGCAACGTCAACGTGACGGTGAACGGAATCGACGACAAAGACAATACGGTCGGCGGGCCCGTGATGCAACTTCCGCTGGAGGCAGTCTCGGAACTGGACATCAAGACGCAGCGCTTCTCGGCGGCGAACGGCCGCAGCGAGGGCGCGGCGATCACCGCGGTGACCAAGTCTGGCACCAATCAGCTGCACGGTTCGCTGTACCTGTTCGACCGCAATGAAGCCCTGAATACCAACGACTACTTCTCCGAGCAGGGCGGCGTTCCCAAGTCGCCATATGGACGCCAGCAGTTCGGCGGTTCGATCGGCACGCCCGTGCGCAAGGACAAGGACTTCATCTTCTTTGCGCTGGAACGGGAGCGGGAAGCCACCAGCATCGTGGAGAATCCCGCGCTGTATCAGCAACTGTTGCTGGTGAAGCCGCTGGGCGCGGACCCCGCGCCGACCATTCCGACTCCCTATTTCGACTGGCGCTACAGCGGCAGGTGGGACCACAATATCAACGACAGCAACCACGTTTTCTTCAGCTACACGGCGCAGCAGAACAATGGCCTCAACGACCAGTCCGGGGCGAGCAACGACCTCACGGCAGGCAACTTCACCACCAACCGGCTGATCCTGTCGAGCATCAACCTGAATTCGGTGATCACGCCGACGGTAGTGAACGCCTTCACCGTCGGCTACCAGTATTGGAACAACGTGATCGATTCCACGATGCGGCTGCCCACCGTCTCGTTTCCGTCCGGCGAATATTTCGGCACGAACGGGAATGTCCCGCAGCAGTCGTTCCAGAAGAAGTGGCAGTTCAAAGACGACCTGTCGATCACACGCGGCAAGCACAATCTGAAGGTGGGGTTTGACTATCTGAAGGAGCCGCAACTGGGCGGATTCTTCGAATTCAACCCGACTCCGGCGGTCAGTTTCCTCGACGATCCGGCCACGATCCTCAGCAATACCACCAAATATCCGCAAGGATTCGCAACTCCCGGCGCGATCATCAGCATGTCGGAAGCGGCCGGCAATCCATATTTCGACCTGAGCACGCAGATGATCGGCCTGTATTTTCAGGATGACTGGAAAGTCAGCCGCCATCTGACTTTGAACCTCGGACTGCGCTGGGACAAAGATGTCAACCTGGTGGGTGCGTCGGCGCAAGGCGCCAGCCGGACGTACCTCGAACTGAAAGCGATTAGCAGCCCGTACGCCGGCCTTCCCCAGGACGACAACAAAGATTTCAGCCCGCGTATCGGCTTCGCGTGGGATCTGACCGGCGGCGGCAAGCACCTGGTGCGGGGCGGTTTCGGCATCTACTATGGGCAGATCTTCGAAAACATCCCGCTGTTCATGGTGCAGCAGGCGAACCCCACTATCTTTGCCACGGTGCTGAGCCTGAGCAGCGCGGGCCCGGGCGATCCGAATGCGGACATCGTGCCGAGCACGGGTAAGCCCCTTTCGCAGTTCCGCTACGGCGTCGATCCGATTCCGCCGATCCCGGCGCCCCCCACGGTCCTGCCGGCGGGCTCGACGGGCCGATTGATGAATCCGGATTATCACAATCCCTACACCGAGCAGTTCAACATCGGATATTCGTGGTCCATCAACAGCGCCAACGTGTTTGAGGTGGACTACGTCCATGTATTGGGCCTCCGCGAGTCTAAGAGCATCAACCTCAACCCCAAGGATCCGACCATCGCGGGCGGTCCCCGCATCCTGACGCCGGCATTCACGGCGGCTGGCGTTCCGGTGCTGGGCTCAGTCAGCGACAATCTCTCGATCGGCAGGTCGCGGTACGACGGTCTCAACTTTTCGTTCCGCCGCCGGCTCACCAACCACTTCAGTTTGAACACCAGCTACGTGCTGTCGCGGGCGCTTTCGTACGCGGGGGTTGCGGCCGGATTTGGCAACGGGCCTACCGACCTGCAGAACTGGTTCGCGCCGCACGATTTCGGTCCGGGGCCGAACGACGAAAGGCATCGCGTGGTGGTGAGCGGCCTGGTGCAACTGCCGTGGGGCTTCCGCTTCGCGCCCATCATGCAGCTTGCCTCCGCCCGGCCTTACACCGCCACCCAGGGCCTCGATTACTTCGGCTACGGCACGACCAACGAGTATGCCGCCCTGCTCAAGGGCGATCCGACCAACTGGAAAGCGACGCTGAACTACAGCGCGGCACAGATCCGCGCCTGCCTGGCGGACGGCAGTTGCTACGAGTCGAGCTACGATGCTCTGCGCGGGCAGGCCTTCTTCCAACTCGATACGCGCATCAGCAAGATCATCCGGTTCCGGGACCGATATAATCTGGAAATCATCTTCCAGGCATTCGACCTGACCAATCGCGCGAACTTCGGCGGAAACTTCCAGGGGAGCATCCGGAGTGCCACGTTCGAGCAGCCGAAGGGATTCATTACGCCGTCGAGCGTGATCATCCCGCACTCGTTCTCGGGAGAGGCCGGGTTCAGGTTCAGCTTCTAAAGCACGGATGGGCACGGATCGGCGCCGCTTCGTGCCCTTTTCGTTCGAGGCGCCGCAGCCTTTCCGCGCCACGTCATTTCAGCCGCAGACGACTGTGCCGCCTTCCATACCCGAAGTAGATCGCCTGCCCAATCACCAGCCACACAATCAGCCGCAGCCAGTTTCCGCGTCCCAGCGAATACATCAGCGCGAAGTTCACCAGCATCCCCAGGATCGGCACCGCGGGTACCCACGGCGTCCGGAAGGGCCGCGGCTGCTCCGGGTTCTTTACCCGCATCACCCACACTCCCGCGCACACGATCACGAATGCGAAGAGCGTACCGATGCTCGTCATCCGTCCGACGATGTTGAGCGGCAGGAAGGCCGAAAACGGCGACACGAACAGGCAGAACAGCAGGTTGGAGCGCCACGGCGTCTGAAACCGCGGATGGATCTCCGCGAACACCTTGGGCACCAGGCCGTCCCGCGACATCGAATAGAACACGCGCGACTGCCCCATCAGCATCACCAGGATCACCGACGTGAACCCGCACAGGATCCCGAAGGTCACCAGGTTGCTGATCCACAGGTGCGGCGTCTTCTCGATCGCCAGCGACACCGGGGCCGCCACGCCAAGCTGCGTATACGGCACCAGGCCGGTGAGGACCAGCCCGAACAGCAGGTACAGCACCGTGCACGCAATCAACGATCCGATGATTCCGATGGGCATGTCGCGCTGCGGATTGCGGCACTCCTGCGCGGCCGTCGAGACCGCGTCGAACCCGATGTAGGCGAAGAAGATGGTGCCCGCCCCCATCATCAGGCCGCTGACACCGAACTCCCCGAACGTGCCCGAGTTCGGCGGCAGGAACGGCTGGTAGTTGGCGGGATTGATGTACGACCACCCCACGCCGATGAACACCAGCACCACCGCCAGCTTGATCCCCACGATCACCGCGTTCGTGCGCGCCGACTCCTTGATCCCCACCATCAGCAGCATCGAAATCAGAACCACCACGATCACAGCGGGAAGATTCGCGTAGCCTTGGGCCGTTGTGCCGTCGGGCATCATGACCAGCTCGAACGGGCCGGCGATCCACTGAGCGGGCGGGTTGATGTGGAACGTATGCAGCAGCGCTACCAGGTAGGCCGACCAACTGATCGAAACCGTGGCCGACCCGATGGCGTACTCGATCACCAGGTCCCACCCGATAATCCACGCGATCCATTCCCCCAACGTGGCGTAGGCATAGGTGTAGGCGCTGCCGGCCACCGGAATCATGCAGGAGAATTCGCTGTAGCACAGGCCGGCGAAGGCGCAGCCCACCGCGGCAATCACCATCGAGACCGTCACGGCGGGGCCGGAATTCTGGGCCGCCGCCACGCCCGTAAGCGAAAAAAGGCCCGCGCCGATGATCGCCCCGATTCCCAGCGCGACCAACTGCGCCGCTCCCAAGGTGCGTTTCAGTTGATGCGCGCCGCCCTCGGATTCGGCGAGTATCCGGCTCACGGACTTGGTTGCGAACAGGCTCATAAAGAGTACATCGTTCGCGGCCGCCGAATCTCACACGTGTCTGAAACTTTTTCGCGGCGAGCGGTACAATGATGCGCAATGCTGCCCGTTCGCCAGGAGGACGTCGAGGACCGAAGGTACCATCAGGACCTGGCGATCGTGCGCGAGCGCATCCTGGGCTTCGTCCTGCGAAAGCTGGTGCCGCATCATGCCGATTTCGCGCAGGCCGAAGACATCGCGCAAAGCTGCGTGGTCGCCCTCTGGGAGCAGTACCCCGGCAAACGCGACCTCGCCGAGATGGTCCGCATCGCCATCGGTACGGCACGGCACAAGATCGCCCAGTTTCATCGCGACCGCGAGCGCAGGCCGGACATTTCCGGCGAGGCGGCCGACCGGCTGGAGTACCGCTTCGGACAGAATCCCCATTCGGGTGAGCGCCTGTTCGAACGCACCGCCGCACGCCAGGAGACGGACCGGCTCCTTCAGGCAATGGTTCGGCTACCCGGCCGGTGCCGCCATCTGCTGCGGCTGAAGCTGATCGAGGAGCGAAGCTACGACGAGATTCGGGACATGACCGGCATCTCCGGCAACATTTACGAAGTGGCGCGCCGGTGCTTTCGGACATTGCTCCGCAATTTGGGAGGCGCCACGCGATGAGCGAACCTCGCTTCGATGCCGACGCCCTTTTGCTCGGCCACGCCTCCGGCGAACTCACCGCGGAAGATGAGCGCCGCTTGTTCGAAGCCGCGGCCCACGATCAGGATCTCTTCGATCAGCTCATGGAGGCGGAAGCCGTGCGCCACGGGCTCAGCTTTCCGGACGAACGCCAGCGCGCCGCCGCCGTCTTGGAGGCATGGGACGAGCCCGCCATTCGCGACACCGGTCCGGTTCCTCCCGCGGCGCAGCGTGAGGCGCCCGTCCCCGTCCTTCGCCGGTGGACGCGCATGCCCGAGCCTCCCCCGCGCTCGCGGAATTGGTTCTCCGACCTGTCGCGTACGGTCATCTCGACGGTGGCGACCGCACTCGCACTGCGGCTCTGCTACGCCGTCATCACCGCGCTGGGATCTTCGCTGGTCACACCGCAGGCGCCGGGCAGCGCGGCGTTCGGCACGGTTCCGGTTCCCTCGATTTTGCACCTCGCCCACGCCGCTATCGCGGCGCTTCTGCTGGCCATCCAGTTCTCCCCGTTTCTGCGGCCGCAGGCAATTGGCGAGCAGGATCACCCTATTGCCCGCAAGTGTCTGGCGCAATTCATCGCCGGCTGGCGCTGGACTTGGGTGGCGTGGCTCGCGCTCTACGGCTGGCTGTGGGCGCATACCGGAACGGGCGGACAGCCCGACGCGGTGGCGGACATCCTGAATTGCCTGACATCGTTCCCGCTGTTCTGGTGCTTTTTTGTGCTCGACAAGCCCAGCGTGCCGGTGCCGGGAGATCCGCGCCGCAACGCGTCGTTCCGGAAAGCCATCGGCACCGTGTGGGGAATCGGCGCGGGAGTCACGGTGCTGGCGGTGGCGGGGCGGCTGCACCTGTGGGGCCTGAACGAATTCGGCCTCGTTTTCATGGGAATCTACGACGGACTGGCGATTGCCTTCCTGGTCGGGCGGTTCGACAGCCACTGGATGAAAGTTCCCCGGTGGATGCTGGCGCCCCTCTACGGGTACGCCATGATTCAGATGATCTACGTGTTCTTCTTCAATCTGCCGCCCGCCTGGCAGGTGTACACCTACCTGGTGGCGCTCCTGTTCAAGGTCTGCCTGTTTTTGGTAGTCACTCATCTGCTGCACGCCGGCAATCTGCGCCGCTACCTGGAGGCGGCGGAGGATGGCAAACTAGGCCCGCAGTGACCGTGGCGCACCCAAACGTCTCGGCCGCGCCACATTACTCCTCGCGCAGGATCTCCAGCGGCTTCCTCCCCAGCACGCGGAAGCTCGCGGCCCATCCCGCACCCGCCGCCACCAGAGCAGCGGCAACTACAGTCAGCCCGTGCGCGGCGGCGTCCACATGGAATTCGATCTCCAGCAGGCGCTTCAACACCAGCGCCGCGAAGCCCGACGCCAGCAGGCTTCCCATCAGCCCTGCCACCGCTCCCAGCGCGAGAAACTCCACCGTGAAGATCCACGCGATGCGGCGGCGCGTAGCGCCCAGCGTCTTCAGGATGACCACCTCGCGCATCCGGCGGAACCGCGTCCCGGCGATGCTCGACGCCACCATCACCGCGCCCGCCAGAATCGTGAACGCCGAAATGAAGCGAATCACCATCGCGATGCGCTGCACCACGTCGTCCACAATCTGCATCACGTCGGCGATGTTGATCACCGTTACCGTGGGGAATTTCTCGTAGACCACGCGCTGCACGCCCGCCACCTGCGACGGCGATACGCGCGCGCTTCCGTAGTAGACCGCCGGCATTCCCGCCAACTGCCCCGGGCTGAAGATGAATTCGAAACGGGCGCTCATGCGGATTGATTCGGTGCGCTGGATGCACGCCACGCGGTTGCGCACGTTGTGGTTCCAGATATTCCAGTCCACCACGGCGCCTGCGCGCAGCTTCAGGATCTTGGCAGTCTCCTCGGTGGCACAGACCTGCGGCTCCCGATCTCCCGGCGCCCACCAGGAGCCGCTCAGAAGCTCGGTCTCGGGCGGCTTGGCCTCCATCTCGGTCACCGACCGCGTTCGCAGGAAGCGCCGCCCCACCTCGCCCTGCACCAGTTGTTCGATGGGGACGCCGTCGATTGCGTTGATCCTGGCGGCCACGGAAAACGCGACGTCCGGCGCGGCCGTGACGCCGGGCTGCGACTCGACCAGGTCCGACACCGCCTGCCGCTGCGGCCCGGGAATATCCAGCAGAAACACGTTCGGCATTCCGGGGGGCGCGCTGCCGCGGATCTGGCGCACCAGCGCCTGCTGCACCAGGAACACCGTCAAAGTGAACATCACCCCCACACCCAGCGAGACCACCGCCGCCTGCGCCTGGTTGCCGGGCCGGTAGAGGTTGGCGATGCCGTGGCGCAGCGCGCCGGGCAGGTTCTTCGGGGCATGCCGCAAGAATGCACGAATCGCCCGGAGGAAGATCCACGCCGCCAGCGCCAGCAGCGCCAACCCGATGGACAGGCCGATCGCGAACACCGCGCCGGTTCGCAGCGCGTCGCGGAAGGAGCCCTCGGTCAGCGTGGCGGCAACCGCCGCGGTGCCCACCAGGATGGCCGCGCGGATGAGCAGGGGCAGACCCTTGGGCTGCGGCGGCTGCGGACCCGTGCTCCGCCGGAAGATCTCGGCGGGCCGGATGGTGCGGATGCTCAGCAGCGGCGGCAGGGTGAACAGCAGCGTCACCAGGCAGGAGATCGCCACGCCCTGCGCCGCCGGCCACGCGTCCCACGCCGCGCCCGGCTCGATGCTGAAATATTTCGCGATCAACCCGGGGAACGCCGAAGCGACCGCCACGCCGAACAGCGCGCCGAGCAGACCGCCGCTCAGCCCGAGCATCAGGGTCTGCGCCGTGTAGATGCGGATCACCTGCGCCGAGCGCGCCCCGATGCACTTCATCACCGCAATCGAATCGAGCTTCTGCTGCAGATGGCCGTGCATGGCGCTGGCCACGCCCATGGCGCCGATCACCAGCGCAATCAGCCCGATGAGGCTCAGGAACGTGGTGGCGCGGTCGAGCCCGCGCGTGATGATGGGGTGCGTCTCGTGATAATCGGCGATGACGCCTTCGGGGAATGCGATCTTCAACGCGGCGCGCACGTCGTTCAGGTTGACGCCGCTGGCCGGCAGCTTGAAGAGGTAGCGCTCGGCCGCGCGGCTGCCCGCACTGATCAGCCCGGTGCGCGCCAGGCCGCCGCGCGTGATCATCACACGCGGCCCCACGTTGAGGCTGCCGGTCATGCGATCGGGTTCCGAAACCACCACGGCCGCGATGCGGAAGTCCTGTCCGCCGAGGTGCAGAGTGTCGCCAACCGCCACCTTGAGGCGGATCAACAGATCTTCCGAGACCACCACGGAGTTCGCGTGCAGCGCCTCGCGCAACGGCAGCGGCGGGTCCAGCTTCACAGCCCCGTAGAAGGGATAAGCGGCGGTATCCACCGCTTTCACCGAGGTGAGGAGCGGATCGGGCGTAGTGGCCGACGAAGCCATGGTGACGGTCTCGGTGATCCAGGTCCGGCGGATGCCCTCGCGATCGAGCGCTGCCAGCGTGGCGTCCTGGTCCGCGGTGTTGAGCGAGAAGACCCGGACCGAGAGATCACCGGCCATCAGGGTGCGGGCCTCGCGCAGCAGCATGCGGCGGAAGGAGTGGCTGAAGCCGCGCACTCCCGTCAGCGATCCCACACCTACCGCCACCGCCAGGATGACGAACAGGAAGCGTGTCCGCGCGGCCCGCAACTCGCGCCACGCAATGCGGATGGCGGTGGACCACGGCAATTGCGGCTGCGGGCTCATTGGCTGACGATGCGGCCATCCTGCATGTGGATGCGGCGATCGGCGTGGCCGGCGAGGGATTGTTCGTGCGTCACCAGCACCATGGTGGCGCCCTGCTCGCGGTTGAGCGCCAGCAGCAGGTCGAGCACCACGCGCCCGGTGGCGCTGTCCAGATTTCCGGTGGGCTCGTCGGCCAGCAGAATCGGCGGGCGCAAGGCGAAGGCGCGGGCCAGCGCCACGCGCTGCTGCTCTCCACCTGAGAGTTGCACCGGGTAGTGGTCGAAACGGTCCTTCAGTCCGACCCTCTCCAGAAGCTCGCGGGCGCGCGTGGACCAGCCGTTGCGGCCGCTGTTCCGCTCCGGGTCGCCGCGTCCGGCGAGTTCCATGGGCAGCAGCACGTTTTCCTCGGCGGTCAGCGTGGGAATCAGATGGTACGACTGAAACACGAAGCCGATCTTCCGCCCGCGCAGTTGCGCCATGGCATCCTCGCTGAGCTTCGTGATGTCTTCGCCGTCCAGCAGAACCTGTCCGCTGGTGGGCGAGTCGAGCCCGGCGAGGAGGCCGAGCAGCGTGCTTTTGCCGCTACCCGACGGGCCCATGATTGCCGCAAATTGGCCCTTGGGGATCTCCAGGTCGATGCCTTTGAGGATATCGACGCGGTGAGTGCCGGTATCGATGGACTTGGTGAGATCGCGAACCTGGATCAAATTTCATTATGGCATTCAGGATGGCGGGAGTTCCCGTTCGCATGTGCATCGGTGACGGGCTTTCCCATATTCACGCTCGCCGCGCTTTCGGCCCTTTGACGGAATCGTGCAGGAAGTCATGCGGTTCGGCGAATTGGGCCTGGGTGCGCAAAAAGCCACCCTCGCGAATGTCGCGCAGCATGCGATTTTTCAGTTGACGCGGGTGCGCGACCGCCTGAGGGGGTGACTGGGGGAGCTACCCGGCGGCCCCGTAATTGCGGCAAACTGGCCTTTAGGGATCTCATGGCATTCAGAACGACCACAATCTGGATCGCCGTACTGGCAGCGTGCTGCTGGTGTCTGCCAGGCTGCCGCGATGAGGGCGTAGGCGCCCACGCGGTCGGTCCGGGCGCCGGCCAGCCTGCGAGTCAGCCGGCCAAGACGCCTGGCAAAGCTCCCGATGCCTCCGATAGCCGCCCCGCGATTGTCTGTTTCGGCGACAGCCTCACCGCCGGCCAAGGGCTGGATCCGGGCCAGAGCTTTCCCGATCTGCTCCAGCAGGACCTGGATTCGCACGGCTACCAGTATCGCGTTGTGAACATGGGGGTGAGCGGGGACACCACGCAGGACGGGATGGAGCGCCTCGGCCTGGTGCTGGCGGAAAAGCCCGTCATCGTGCTGTTGGAACTTGGCGCCAACGACGGCCTGCGCGGCCAGCCGGTCGCCGGTACGGAAGCCAACCTGTCGCAGACGATCGAAGCGCTGCAAAAGGCCGGCACGAAAGTGGTGCTGGCCGGAATTACGCTGCCGCCCAATTACGGCCCGGCGTACATTCAGCAGTTCGATACGATGTACCGCGACCTGGCCGCGAAGTACAAGCTCACGATGATTCCCTTCCTGCTGGCGGGCGTAGGCGGCAATCCGGAATACATGCAGAAGGACGGCCTGCACCCCAACGCGGCGGGCACCCGTATCGTCGAAGCGACCGTCCGCAAAACGCTGGTGCCGCTGCTGTAGATGCGGCGCGGGCACCCTTGAAGAATCCCTCCCCCGTTCGCGAGGGTCCTTCCTTTATCAGTCGCCGAAACTTTCGCTGGAGCGTTTTTGAATTGACCTCGCCAGGTCCCTTTTCGGTGAATTCCACGCCTTCGTGCAGTACCTCTTGCTTTCCTTCTTTCCGTAAACGGCGAATCTTCGCGTAGTTTGGCGCCACCGAAAAGCGTAACGATGAGCCGGGACGCGGCAGCCTCGAAAACCCTTCGTCGCCAGCGACACAGTACACGCCCGACAAGCATCCGCATGAGTGGGGACGCGGCAGGCACGAGTGCCCGCGCCACATGGTCCGGCGAGCCGGGTTTCAGGAAAGTCCATGGGTACCGGCAAGAGTGCCTGCGCCACGGGGTTGGCTGGTAGAATCTTGGCATGTCGCTCAGTCGGCGGAGTCTCCTGGGACTTTTGGCCGCGGCACCAGTGGGAATGCCAGCCTCCGGCACCGCGGTGCGGCTGGGTGGTCCCGTTTTTCTCAAATCGGACGATCCGGCGCAACTGGCCCGCGAACATCGGCGCCTCGGATACAGCGCCGCATACTGCCCTGCGGCAAAATCGTCGGACACGAACCGCGTTCGGGCGATCCGCGAGGCCTTCGCCCGCGAGAACGTGGTGATTGCGGAAGTGGGAGCGTGGAAGAACATGCTCGACCCGGATGCCGCGGTGCGCAAGCAGAACCTGGACTACGTCGTGGAACGCCTGGCGCTCGCGGAGGCCGCGGCCGCGCGTTGTTGCGTGGATATCGCCGGCTCGTATCATCCCAAAATCTGGTACGGAATGAACCGGCGGAACCTCACGCGCGAGTTCTTCGACGCGACGGTCGAGAACTGCCGCCATGTCATCGATGCGATCAAGCCCTCGCGCACCCGGTTCACGATCGAGATGATGCCGTGGTCCATCCCGGACGGCCCCGATTCGTACGTCGAACTGATCAAGGCCGTTGACCGGCGGCCGTTCGCAGTCCACCTGGATGTCTGCAATGTCGTGAACAGCCCGGTGCGCTTTTACAACAACGCGTCGGTCATCGAAGAGTGCTTCCGCAAGCTCGGACCCTGGATCGCTTCCTGCCACGCCAAGGACCTCGCGTGGGTTCCGGAGTATAACGTGCACTTCGCGGAGACCATCCCCGGGCGCGGCGAAATCGATTACGGTGCGTATCTGCGAGAGCTCTCGAAACTGGCGGTGGACGCGCCGCTGATGCTGGAGCATTTGAAGAGCGCCGAAGAGTACGAAGAAGGCGCGACCTATATCCGCCGCGTCGCATCCCGCGAAGGGATCGGACTGGCATAGCTACGGCGTGCGGCACCGAAACGTGGCACAATCTACCCATGACTCTTCGTTACCTTCTCGCAGCGGCCTGTGCGCTGGTCCTGGCCGGTACCGCGGCCGCGCAGGGGACGGCCCCCACGAGCGGCAAGCGGGTCCGCCGGTTGCTGATCCATAACGCCACGGTGGTGGATGGCAACGGCACGCCGGCCAGCGGGCCGAAGGACATTGTCGTCGAGAACAACCTGATCGCGGACGTCATCCCGCTCGACCCGGTAGCGCTCAGCCGCGGGGGGCGCGCGCAGACTCAGGCCGACGCCGTGATCGACGCCACCGGCAAGTACGTGCTGCCGGGGCTGATCAACGCGCACGCCCACCTGCAGGAAGAGCGCGGCGGGAAGCCGCAGCCCATCGAATACGAGCTGAATATCTGGCTGGCGTGCGGGATCACCACCATTCGCGACGTAGGCAGCGACACCAGGCGCGCGCTGGAACTGCGGAAGCAAAGCGCGGAGGGCGAGATCGCCGCGCCGAGGATTTTCGTCTACCCCATGTTCGGCCGGCCTCGCAATGCCGAGGAGGCGCGCGCCCGGGTGCGCTCGCTGAAGGAGATGGGCGCCGACGGCATCAAGATTCTGGGCATCGACCGCGACACCATGCAGGCCATGGAAGAGGAGGCGCACAGACTCGGCCTGCGGATTGCGCACCATGCCGGAGTGGAGGAGACCAACGCCTGGGACGACATCAATTTCGGGACTACCAGCATTGAGCACTGGTACGGCATCCCCGATGCGGCCATCGAAGCCGGCGTGCAGAACTTCCCCTCCAGCTACAACTACAACAACGAGACCGATCGCTTCCGGTACGCCGGGCACCTGTTTCGCGAAGCCAACCCGGAGCGCCTGACCAAGGTGCTGGAGGGCATGGTGAAGGCACACGTGGCCTGGGATCCGACCATGGACATCTACGAGGCCAGCCGGGACCTGCAGCGGGCGCAGACGCAGCCGTGGTTCGCCGACTATCTGCACCCCACGCTGGAAGAATACTTCAAACCCAACCCCGCCAATCACGGCTCCTACTTCATCGGCTGGACTTCCACGGATGAGATGTACTGGAAGGAGAATTACCGGTTGTGGATGGCGGCCCTGCGCCAGTTCGACAAGCTCGGCGGCCTGATCGGTATGGGGGACGACGCAGGATTCATCTACCAGATGTACGGCTTCGGCCTGATTCGCGGGATGGAACTGCACCAGGAGGCCGGCTTTCATCCGATCAAGATCATCCAACAGGCCACCGGGAACAACGCCAGGATTCTGGGGCAGGAGGAGCGCCTCGGGCGGGTGCGCGCCGGGTTCGCCGCCGACCTGATCGTGGTGAACGGCAATCCGCTGGAGAATCTGAAGGTCCTGTACCCCAGCGGCGTGGACGAGATCCGCAACGGAAAAGTCATGCACACCGGCGGCGTCGAATGGACGATCAAGGATGGGATTCCGTATCATGCTCCCACGCTGATGGCGCGCGTGAAGGAGATCGTGGCGCAGGCGAGAAAGAACAAAGGGACGAACGGACGGGGGATGCAGTAGCGGTTGCGGCGGGTGGTTTTGCACCGGCCGAACTCGCGGCCCCATCTTCTAATTTCCGGGGTAAAAGACGCCGGCAGGCCCGCCGCTGGTGCCGCTCTGCGCGGTGCCATTGAACTTGACGGAGCCGTTGTCCAGGACTAGCGGGGCGCCCACGGCAGCGGCGATGCGGGCGTTCTCGAAGACCACATCTTTCGCGTCCTGCACCAGGAAACCGCGCGCGGTCTCGAATCGGACGTTGGTGAAGGTGATGTTGTTGGCCGGAAGTTCGGGAAGGCCCAGGATCCGGCCGGCGATGGGCGAAGCGATCACGGTCAGGTTGGTGATGTGGATGTCGTGGAAGTCGGGGATGTGCTCGGTCTGGCCGGGCTCCGCCTGGCGGGGGCCGACGTCGCTGGGGAGGCCGGCATTGCCGTTGTAGAGCATGTTGATGTCGAACGGCCTTCGCACGTAGCGCATGGTGATGTCGGAGTAGCGGATGTCGTGGACTTCGCCGCCGCCGCCGCGGTAGGACTTGATGCGCAGGCCGTTGTCGGTGCCGTCGAACGTGCACCGCCGGACGATCACGTGGCTGAAGCCCTCGCGGGTGCCGCTGCCGATGGAGATGCCGTGGCCGTGGAGACAGGTCAGATCCTCGATGAGGATGTCGTGGCCGCCGTTCTTGAGGGCCACGTTGTCGTCACCGATGTCGAGTTCGCATTTGCGAATGACGATGCGCTCCCCGCCGGGGTCGAGCGCGTCGGTGTTGGGCGCGTCGCTTGGGGCGACCACGTGGAGGTTTTCGAGTGTGATGTCTCTGCCGCTGGGGGCGAGGTGAAATGACGGGGAATTGGTGAGAGTCACTCCGTCTACCTGGAGGCGTGTGACTCCGGGCAGAGAGACGAGCACGGGGCGCGGCACCATCGCGTGTGGCGGCAGGTACCGAAGGGAGGCTTTGCTGGCCCAAATCCAAAACATCGCCCCGGAGCCATCGATGGTGCCGGGGCCCGTGATGGCCAGGTCGGTGGTGCCCGGGGCGCAGGAGATGAGGGGCGCGACGCGCGGAATGCCGCCGCGCCCGCGGCCTGGTGCGGCGGATGGAGGCGCGGACAGGGTTTTGGCGGGGTCCGGGATGCCGTACTCCTCAAACGTGTCGGGGGCTTTGATGATGGCGCCGGCTTCGAGATGCAGGTCCAGGCGGCTGACGAGTTTGAATGGGAGGGTTTTGTAGACGCCGGCGGGCACGATGAGATGGCCGCCGCCGGCCTTCTCGACGGCCGCGATGGCCTTCTCGAACGCGGCGGTGTTGAGCGTCTGCCCGTCACCCACGGCACCGAAATCGGCGAGGTTGAACCGGGCGCCGGGGATGACGGGGAGAGCGGCGGTGATCTCGGCCCGCGGAGCCGATTTCGCGGGTTTGGATTGCGGCGGCGCGGTCAGCGCGGCGGGGACGAGCCAGGCGGCAAGCGCCAGCCAGACGGCCAACGCGACGATCGAGGAGAGTCTGCGGGTCATGTCGGACCTTTCCGGAGGCGATGGTATCAGGAATAAGGCGACAGGTGGGGCGGCCCGCGGTGCAAGAGACTCGCCGCTCCATCCGATTCCGATTTTGCGAAAATATTTTGCGACCTCTAATTCGTTTGAAATGAATCGCCCGTGCCCCGGCACCCGAATCGCGCCGTGCGGAATATTTGCGCTTGCCTGCATCGTGGAATTCGCAAGAGGCTTGCATCCCACTGCGCGAGCCGCAACAAGGTCGATCCTGGCCAGGATACTTGCTTCTCGGGTGGGAATCTGAGCCTTCTTAGTAAGCCTTCGCGGCCCAACCGGAGACATTGGGTTCGTCCCCATTGCACCTCGTGGAGACACGCGGTGAAGCAGAAGGGCTGGCAGACTTCCTACCCGTAGTGTTTCTCTTAAAAGTTAAGCCGGCACAACAGCCTGGTATACCGCGGATTCGCGCGGAGTTGCTTCCACTTTGGCTCGACCTTGAGGAATGCCATCCTGGGATCGCGCTTCTCCAAGCCACGCTCCAGCCAGGTAAGTGCTTCTCCGTGCTCATCGAAGCCCATGTACACGAGCGCGATATTGAACGGAGGCACGTAACGATTCTTCGACAATTCCAGGAGCTTTTCGAGCGCATGGCGTGCGTCAGCCCATTTACCGAGCCTGGCATTGGCGTATGCCTTGAGGGCCGCGGGCTGCGTATTGGCGGGGGTAAGTGCGCAGGCGGCGCCGGCTTCGGCAATCGCCTCCTCAAACAGTCCTTTTTGTATGTAGGCGCTCGCCGCGAACGAATGCGCGACTCTGGACTTCGGGTCGAGCTCAATCGCTTCGCGCAGCCGGGTGATGGCTTCATCCGTCATACCGGCGTGAAGCAGGAACTGACCGCCCATGGCAGTGACGAGACCGGAAAGCGGATCGAGTTCCTGGGCGCGCGAAATCGCGGCCAGAGCTTCTGCGTGCCGCCCGAGATTCGGAAGAAGGTGCGCGTGCATCCAGAGAGTGTCCGCGCTGTTGGGGTCCAACTCCAAGTCGGGTTCTGCATCGCCACCAATGGCAGCCGCGGTGCTCGTGGGCCGGCTTGGGCCGTACCGCTTTGGGGCGGAAGGAAAAACGGCGTAAGCCGCGACGCTTCCTGACTTCCCTCGACGTGCTTCCGGCGCATCTCCGCAAGGTGCGGCTGAACCGCAACTGGGGCTCGACGGCGTGGCCGGCTGGCTCCCGTTTCGGTCTGGCTGGAGTTCGTCGAGAGCCTACCCGAATCACTACAAGCGCGACCTGGTGCGGAAGGGTCGCGACAATCTCCTGCCTCGGGACATCGCCCTGAAAACCAACATGGTCAAGCTCCGGGAGCCGGCAGGCGGCACGATCAAAATGGAGTTTCCCGCGCGGCCGCTGCCGGGCGATTTTTCGTCAACCCCCGGCCCGTCCGGCAGCAAGGGAATCATGGGAGATGACCACGCGATCATGGCCGATGGCGAACCTACCGGAACCGGCGCCGAGACGTCTATGGATGTGGAGTTCTCCGTCGAAATCAGCCAGAGTGCCCGGGTGAACGGCCCGCGGGTCTCCAGTTCTCTCGACCGAGGCCTGCAGGTGGCGACGACCGACATGAGCCCCTGCACCATGGCACTCCGCACTCCGAAGAAGTACCTGAAACAGGCCTTTCCGATGGTGCGGGGCGGTCTCTGCACCGGTTGGATTCGGTACGGTTGCCGACGCAGGCTCACGTAACTTTTTCGCGGCAGATCAGTATAACGAGTGAATGCCAAATATCACGGACAGGAACAGGGGCTGCCATGTTGGGTGATTTGCGGGAGGCGGTCCGGCAACTGCGGAAGACGCCCGGGGTCACCACCACGGCGGTGATCACCCTGACCCTGGGAATCGGAGCGACCACCGCCATCTTTACTCTCGTCCACCAGGTGATGCTGAAATCGCTGCCGGTAACCAGGCCGGACGAGTTGTGGAGGATCGGCGACAAAGTTCGCTGTTGCAACTGGGGCGGGTATACCCAGGGCGATGATGCGGATTTCTCCCTGTTCTCCTGGGAGGCATACCAGAACTTTCGAGCGCAAGCGCCCGAGTTCACCGATCTGGCGGCGCTCCAGGCGGGCAATGCAGCCCTCGGTGTCCGCCGGGCGGGATCCCCCGCGCAGGCGGATACACGCAATGGCGAGTATGTTTCGGGTAATTTCTTCCGGACGCTCGGCATCCAGCCCTGGATAGGCCGCCTGATGACCGACGCGGACGATCTCGAGGGTGCTCCCTCCGTCGCGGTCATGAGCTACCGGATCTGGCACGAGAAGTACGGCGCCGACCCCGCGGTGGTGGGCGCCTCATACCTGATCAACGGCCACCCGTTCACCGTAATTGGCGTGTCGCCGCCGGGATTTTATGGAGCGAAGCTGGCAGGATGGGGCATGCCGGACTTCTGGCTGCCGCTGACCGCGGAACTGTTGATCGACGGGGCCACGGCGCGTTTGAAGCGGCCGAACGGCAACTTCCTGGACCTCATCGGAAGAGTCCGTCCGGGAGTGAACCCCAAGTCGCTCGAAGCGAAACTGAAGGTCGTATTCCACGACTGGCTGGCCAGCCACGTTCCGGACATGGAGCCGGGCGAGAAGCAGCTCTGGCAACAGCAGACCTTGCACCTGATTCCGGGCGGCGGGGGTGTCGCGGCGATGCGGGATGAGTACGAGGACGGGCTGAAGCTGCTGCTCATTGCGGCGGGATGTGTACTCCTGGTGGCCTGCGCGAACCTGGCGAACCTGATGCTCGCGCGTGGTCTGAAAGACCGCGCGCAAATGTCTCTGCGCGTCGCGCTGGGGGCTTCGCGAGGGCGCCTGGTGCGCAAGGTGCTGGTCGAGTCCACGGTGCTGGCGATGATCGGAGGAGTGCTGGGCATCGGAGTCGCTTATGCAGGGACCAGGCTGATTGTGCGCCTCGCCTTCCAGATCGGCGGCCCCAACAACTACGTGCCGATCGAAGCCAGCCCTTCCTGGCAGATCCTGCTGTTCACGATGGTGGTGTCGGTGGTGACGGGGGTGCTCTTTGGGATCGCTCCAGCGTGGATGACTTCACGTACCGACCCGGCGGACGCGTTGCGCGGCACCGGCCGCACGGTCGGCGCGGGGCGCTCCTGGGCACAGAAGTCACTGGTGATCGCCCAGATCACGGTGTCGATGATCTTGCTGTCGGCGGCGGCCCTCCTGGGCCGGAGCCTCTCCAATCTGGAGCATCAGAATTTCGGGTTCGAAACGCAGGACCGGTACATCGTGTGGATCAATCCCATGCTGGGCAACTACAAACCGGAGCAGATGGAGCCGATGTTTCGGCAAATCGACGATTGCCTGCTCCGGGTTCCCGGTGTGCGAATGGTAGCGCCCGCCCTCTATGCGCCGATGACGGGCGATAGCTGGAACGATGGTGTCCGCATCGAGGGCCGGCCCGAGCCGGGCGCGAAAGAAGACACGGGCTCCGGGTGGGCTCGCGTGATGCCGGGCTTCTTCGAAGCCATCGGCGCAAGAATCATGCTGGGGCGGCCCATCAGCGAGCATGACACGAATGCGACGCGCCGAGTAGCCGTGGTCAACCAGGCTTTTGCGAGAAGATTTTTCAAGGACCAGAACCCCATCGGGCAGCACTTCGGTCCCGACAAGATCAAGTATTCCGCAACCTACGAAATCGTGGGAGTGACCAACGATGTGCGGTATATGACCTGGGGTTACAAGGATCCGGTGCGGCCCATGTTCTGGTTGTCGGAAGCGCAGACCGTGCAATACGACGATCCCGCCTACACGAGCGGTGAAATCTGGTCCCATTACCTGTACAACATCGTGCTTTGGGCGCCGGGGAGCCATCCCGGCATCGAGGAGCAGGTGCGGAAAGCGCTGGCCAGCGTCGATCCGAGTCTGGTGCTCTACGGGGTTGACCCCTACGCT
>Ga0335081_10003070_pt1 | contig 26260 bp, 28 predicted proteins | sample Lox_Sample_35_FD_206713 | JGI IMG/M metagenome (GOLD analysis project Ga0335081, IMG submission 206713) | Soil microbial communities from Loxahatchee National Wildlife Refuge, Florida, United States - Lox_Sample_3.5 | ecosystem: Environmental > Terrestrial > Soil > Wetlands | place: USA...
CTGCTCAGGAGGTACTTTTAGCAAACCACCCGGACAGAAACCCGCCACTCAGACCGCCCACAAACTGGCCACATTCACGACACCCGACACACCCACCCAGAGTTTTGCGACAGCCTCTCTGGCCCGAGTTTGGGCACACTCGCCGGCGCCGGGTCGCCGAATGGCGAGATATTCGGGGTCCGCGGCGGCTGGCACCATGGGCGCGTGGACGTCGACGATCTGTACGGGCTGCCGCTCGACCGCTTCGTCCCCGAGCGCACCGCGCTGGCGCGCGAGCTGCGCAAGGCCGGGGAGCGCGAGCGGGCGGGCGAGGTCGCGGCGCTGAAGAAGCCCTCGGTGGCGGCCTGGGCCGTCAACCAGCTCGTGCGGACGCAGCGGCGCGGGCTGGCGGAGCTGCTGGAGGCCGGCGACGGGCTGCGCGCGGCGCAGGGCGACGTGCTCGCCGGCCGCGGCGACGCGCAATCGCTCCGCGCCGCGGTCGAGCGGGAGCGGCTCGCGGTCGACGCGTTGACCGACGCCGCGCGCGGGCTGCTCGGCTCCGAAGGACAGGAGTTGAGCGACACGATGCTCGAGCGCGTCTCCGACACGCTGCATGCCGCCGCGCTCGACGACGACGCACGCGGGCAGGTCAGCGGCGGGCGAGTCGAGCGGGAGCTTCGCCACGTCGGGCTCGGGGGGTTGGGGGCATCCGGTGGCGGGTCGCCGGCGTCGCGGGCGGGGAAGCGGCCGGCGCCTCCCAAGCCGGGCTCGGACGGGAAGAAGCAGCGCGCCGACCGCGAGCGCCAGGAACGCGAGCGCGCCCAGGCCCGGACCGAAGCTCGAGCTACCGAGCGCGAAGCCCGCCGGCGAGCCGAACGGGCGGAGCGCGCCGCCAAGCTCGCGCTCGAGCGCCGCGACAAGGCCGCGGCCGCGCTCACCGACGCCGAGTCGGAGCTCGAGGCGGCACAGGCCGCGGTCAGCGACGCGCAGGCGCAGCTGCGAGACGCCGAGGCGGCGGTTCGCGAGGCGAGCGGGTAGCTCGGTCAGCGCAGCAGCGCGACCACGATCACGACGATCACGAGCAGCATGAGGACCGCTCCTCCGATGGCCACCGGGCGCTGGCGCCACCAGAACGCGGGGTCGGCGCGATCGCGGGTGTAGTGGCCCTCGGGCGGGGTGCCGACCCAGTCGTCGTCATCCTCATAGGGGCTCACCAGCGCCAGGTTAGAGTGCTCGGCCATGAACTATCGGACGCTTGGACGCACAGGACTGAAGGTCAGCCCGGTGTGCCTCGGCGCGATGACGTTCTGATTCGGATGCCCACCCGCCCAATCCGGATCACGACGACTGCATCAGCATCATCCACCGCGCGATCGACGCCGGGACGTGTACGGGCGGGGCGAGTCGGAGGAGATCGTCGGCAAGGCGCTCGCCGGCGGCAAGCGCGACAACGTCGTGCTCGCCACCAACGTGCACGGGCCGATGGGGGACGACCCCAACGAGTTCGGCAACACCCGGGCCCGGCGTCGCCGGAGCGGCCACTGAGCGCACAATCGTTCGAAATCTGCACAATCGCGCAACTTTGACGTCCGGGCGCTCGTTCATCCTGTGTCGACCCGGGTAAGAGGATTGAGCCGTGCTGGATGCGAACAAGAGCCTGATCAGCACAAGCGGGTACCTCACCCAGCTTGTCTACGAGCTGCTCGACGCCCACGCTGACACGCTGATGATGGCCGGCGACCTGGACGCGGATCCGGCGTGGGCCGCGCACCTCGACTACCTGCGCGGGCTCCAGCGGATCGGGCGCGAGGCGCTGGCGCACGCGCCGGACGGACGTTCGTAGGTCAGGGCACGGCGGGAACCACCGCGCACGGGCCGCCGTCGGCCGTGAGCGCGTCGGTGTCGAACCCGCTCTCGGACAACCGCTCGACGCGTGGCATCTTCTCGAGGAACGCATCGGCAGGCTCCAGAAACCCGATCCGGTGCGTGCGGTAGTGCATCGGCACGACCCACCTGGGCGCGATGCGGTCCACGATCGCCGCGGCCGGTTCGGCCCCGATCGTCGGGCCGCCGCCGACCGGCAAGAACAGCAGGTCGACGTGACCGATCGCGTCGGCCTGCTCGTCACGCAGCGCGCGCTGGCCGAAGTCGCCGAAGTGGGCGACGCGCACGCCGTCGAGCGTGAACACGAAGATCGTGTTCGGTCCGCGCTCGGTGCCGGCGGCCTCGTCGTGCTCGGACGCGATCGCGACCACCTCCCCGAGCGGCGACTCGAGGCGCCCCGCGGTCGAACGCAGCACCCGCGGGTCCCCGCCGACGGTCTCGACGCCGTTGTGATCGAGGTGCTCGTGCGTGACCAGCACCAGGTCCGCTTCGACGCCTTCGATCGGCGGATACTCGAACTGCACGCCTCTCGCCGCCAGCGGAGAGACGTCGCCGAAGGGGTCGATGAAGACCTTGCCGTCCTGTCCGCTCAAGCGAAAGGCAGCCTGGCCGTACCAATCAACGCGCATGCCGCTCCTCTCGTGCCATATCCGCTGCCTGTCCGGCTACACCCGCAGTGCGGGCGCCGGAGTAGCTTACGGGGCGAGTGCGGGGAAGCGCGGAACGCTCAGGGCTGTGGGTCCTGGCCGGCGGCTCAGTGTAGGAACAGGGCCTCGGTGGCGACGATCGCCAGGGCGACGACGACGCAAAGCGCGATGGTCACGATGATCCGGTGCGCTTCTCCGCTTTCGCCCGAGAGGATCTCCATCAGGCCCGGCCGGTCCGGATGGGCCTCCATCAGGGTGCCGGTCGTCTTTCCACATGTTGGGCAACGTTCGAGCATTGCTCCCTCCTTCAAGGAAGCATCAAGTGTCGGGGTCTGGGGAGGTTTGGACGGCCGACCGTACCGAACGGCGGCATGGAGCACGTTGTGCAACCGTCCAACGTGTGGCTACCCCTTCTAGCCACGTGGAGAACCTCTCAGGCGGTCAATCGGCGGTCACATCGGGCGCTTGAGCGGCGCGAACGTTTATGGTGCTGGCGATGTCAGACCGCGCCGCGATCGTCACGGGAGCCTCTCGCGGGATCGGGTTCGCCCTGGCGCAGACGCTCGGCGAGGAGGGCTTCGCCCTGACGATCACCGCGCGAAATCCCGACACGCTTGAGCGGAGCGCCGGCGAGCTCCGGGGAAACGGGTTCGCGGTTGAGCACGTCACCGCGAACCTGCGGGAGGAAGACGCGATCCGCGAGGTCGTCCGGCGCCACCGCGAGCGCTACGGCCGTCTGGACGTGCTCGTCAACAACGCGGGCGTCGGCGTGGGCGCCGTGGCCACCGAGCACCAGGCCAGGTACGTCGACCTCCAGCTCGATGTCAACGTGCGCGCGATCATCCTGTTCTATCGCGAGTGCGCGGAGCTGCTGCGGGCCGCGGGAGCCGAGCACCGCAACGCGCTCGTGGTCAACATGGCCTCGATCGCGGGCAAGATGCCGGACCGGTGGCTGTCGGTGTACTCGGCGACGAAGGCCGCCGTCACCGCGTACTCGTTGGCGATGAACAGGGCGTTCGCCAGGGACGGCGTGAAGTCGGTGGCGTTCGCCCCCGGCTTCGTCGACACCGACATGACCGAGTACGTCAAGGGCAAGGTCCCGGCGGCAGAGATGCTGCGACCGAGCGACATCGCGGAGGGGTTGCGCTTCCTCCTCCGTCTCTCGCCGAACTGCATCGTCCCGGAAATCATGTTCCAGCGTCCCGACGAGTTCGCGTAGACGCATACCTGCTCGGATTGCGAGTCGGCGGCGTATCGTGGGCCCCTCGATGACCTCTGATCTGACCGGTCGCCGGGTGCTGATCACGGGCGCGGCTCGCGGAATCGGGGCTGCCACCGCCCAGCGGTTGCACGCGCGCGGTGCCCGGTTGGTGCTGGCGGGGATCGAGCCCGACGAGCTGGCGCGGACCGCGGCGCGGTGCGGCGACGCGCTGGCGCTGGTGTGCGACGTGCGCGACCGAGAGCAGGTGGCGGCAGCGGTCGAGGCCGCCTCCGAGCACCTCCGCGGCCTCGACGTGGTGGTCGCCAACGCCGGCGTCGCGGTGCAGCTCCCGCTGATCGGCGGTGACCCCGAGCTGTTCGAGCGGACGATCGACGTCAATCTGCTCGGCGTGTACTACACGCTGCGTGCGGCCGGACCCCACATCGCCCACGACCGGGGCTACGCGCTGACGATCGCTTCGCTGGCGGCGGCGGTCCACGCGCCGCTGCTGGGCGCCTACTCCGCGTCGAAGGCCGGCGTCGAGGCCCTCGCCGACACGCTGCGGATCGAGCTCGCGCCGAGCGGCGCCCGGGTCGGCGTGGCGTACTTCGCTGAGCTCGACACGGACATGGTTCGCCAGGGGCTCGGCACGGCGGCGGCGAAGCGCATCGCCGAGATCAGCCGCCCGGGGCGGCGGGTGACGCCGCTTAAGGTGGGAATCGACGCGATCGAGCGCGGGATCGCCCGGCGCTCCCGGCGGGTGGTGGCGCCGCGCTGGGTCGCGGCGGCGCTACCGATGCGGGTGCTGGTCCAGCGCGGCGTCGAGCTGGCCACGCGCGGCGCGATCGAGGATGTGCTCGAGATCGCGCGCGCCGAGGACGCGCCGCTGACGACGCCCCAGCCCGACGTCCACATGCGTTCGCGCTCCTAGGTAACTCTTACGCGCCTCCTACCGGCGTCCGACGCGCGGGGAGCAACGTCCGCGGCGGTCGAGAAACGAAAGGAGGTGACCAGATGCGAAGGCGCAAGATGCTGCTGGTGACGATCGCCGCCACCGCGGCGATCGCCGGCGGCGGGGCGGCGATCGCGAGTGCGGCCACATCGCCGAGCTCGACGACCGGCGGCTCGACGACGCCCAGCACCGCGCCGCCGAGGGCGACCACAACGGCCCCCGGCCAGGGCAGCCATGCCCCGCCGGCCAGATCCGGCGGCACCGGGTCGGCCAACTGCCCCAACATGTGAGTCGCGGTCGCTGAGGCCCACCAGATCCGCGGCGGCGCCCGTATGGCACGACCCGGCCGGGTGACCCGGTCGGGTCGGCCGGTGTCCGGTGGCTGACATCCCACCGGAATACGGCGCGCGTACAGTAGAAATATGGCCTCGGTCGGCAACGGACGGCGCGCGAGCAGCATCGCTCTGCGCCGGCCCAACCCGCGGGGCGAGAGCTACAAGTGGATCGCGCTGTCGAACTGCACGCTCGGCGTGCTGCTGGCGACGCTCGACGCGTCGATCACGCTGATCGCGATGCCGGACATCTTCCGGGGCATCCATCTCGATCCGCTCGTTCCGTCCAACAGCTTCTACCTGCTGTGGATGATCTTCGGCTTCCTGATCGTGACGAGCGTCCTGATCGTGAGCCTCGGGCGGCTCGGCGACATGTACGGACGGGTGAGGATCTACAACCTCGGGTTCGTCATCTACACGGCGGCGTCGCTGGTCCTCACCGTCGACTGGCTGCAAGGGCAGGCGGGCGCTACGTACCTGATCGTGTTCAGAATCGTTCAGGGAATCGGAGCGGCGTGCCTGCTGGCCAACTCCGCCGCGATCATCACCGACGCGTTCCCGGCCAACCAGCGGGGGATGGCGCTCGGGATCAACAACATCGTCGGCGTCAGCGGCATGTTCGTGGGGCTGGTGCTCGGCGGCATCCTCGCGCCAATCAACTGGCGGCTCGTGTTCCTGATCTCGGTCCCGGTGGGACTGTTCGGGACCGTGTGGGCGTACCTCAAGCTCCAGGAGATCTCGACGCCGCGGCGCGCCCGGATCGACTGGGGGGGCAACATCACGTTCGCCGTCGGGCTGATCCTGATCATGATCGCGATCACCTACGGCATCCGTCCCAACGGGGACTCGACCACCGGGTGGGGAAGCCCACGCGTCCTGATCCTGCTCGCGCTGGGGATCCTGTCGCTGGTCGCGTTCGTGCTGATCGAGCGGCGGGTCACCGATCCGATGTTCCGGCTGCCGCTGTTCAAGATTCGCGCGTTCACGTTCGGGACGCTGTCGACGTTCCTGTCGGCGGTCGCGCGCGGCGGCCTGATGTTCATGCTGATCATCTGGCTGCAGGGCATCTGGCTGCCGCTCCACGGGTACGACTTCACCGAGACGCCGTTGTACGCCGGGATCTACATGCTTCCGCTGACGGTGGGAATGCTGATCGCCGGTCCCACGTCGGGCTATCTGTCCGACAGGTTCGGTGCGCGGCCGTTCGCGACCGGGGGGATGGTGGCCGCGGCGATCAGCTTCTTCCTGCTGACGCTGCTTCCAATCGACTTCGCGTATCCGGTGTTCGCGTTGTTCCTGTTCATGAACGGCGTGTCGATGGGGATGTTCGCCTCGCCGAACCGCGCCGGAGTGATGAACAGCCTGCCGCCCGGCGACCGTGGCGCCGGCGGTGGGATGAACCAGACGTTCCAGAACTCCGCCCAGGTGCTGTCCGTCGGAATCTTCTTCACGCTGATGATCGTCGGGCTGTCGGCGACGCTGCCGCACACGATGGCGAGCGGGCTCGAGGCGCACGGCGTCTCGCCTGCAGCCGCCGAGCACGCCGCCAACCTTCCGCCGGTTTCGATCCTGTTCGCGGCGTTCCTCGGGTACAACCCGATCCAGCATCTGCTCGGCTCCTCGGTCGTCAGCCAGTTGCCGGCGCACACCCAGGCCGTGCTCACCGGCCGCTCGTTCTTCCCGAAGCTGATCTCGGAGCCGTTCCGCCACGGACTCCACGAGGCGTTCGCGTTCGCGATCATCGCGTGTCTGATCGCCGCGGTCGCGTCGTGGTCGCGGGGCCAGCGGTATGTGGACGGCGACGTCGCGATCGGAGTGGCGGCCTCGGCGAACGGGGCCGGCGTCGCGCACGTAGCCGTGCCGGAGGGCGTCGCGACTCCGGCGCCGACCTCGCCCTCGACTTCGACCCCGACTTCGACTTCGACGTCGACTTCGGAGCAGACGTCGACTTCGGCGCAGACCTCGACCTAGACCGACTGGCCGGCCAGCCACTAGGATCCGCCGGGCTGTGACACCGACGGGCGGCGATCTGGACGACGTTCTCGTCAGCGAGCTCGAGCTATGGCGCGACGGACCGCCCCACGCGCTGTTCGGGCGTTTGCGGTCCGAGTGCCCGGTGCACTGGACCGCCGGAGTTTCCGACTACCCCGGCGATCCCGGGTACTGGTCGGTGACGCGACCCGAGGACATCCACACGGTCAGCCGCGACTGGCGGACCTACTCGTCCGAGCTCGGCGGCGTCACGGCGGCCGGCGTGTTCCCGCTCAAGCTGATCCGCTCGATGTTCATCGGCATGGATCCGCCCCGGCACGACCGTGTGAAGATGCTGTTCCAGGCCGGCTTCACGCCGAAGCGGATCGCCGCGCACGAGCCCGCGATCAGGGCGATCGTGGCCGACGTGCTCGACCGCCTGGACGGGCGCGAGGAATGCGATCTCGTCACCGAAGTTGCGCAGCCGGTCGTCTCCAGGGTGATCGGCAGCTTCATGGGGATCCCGCCCGAAGATGACGCCGTCTGGGCCAAGCTGATGAACGCGGCGCTCGCGGTCGGCGATCCGGACATGAGCCCCCGCGGGGTCGACACGCTGCTCGAGCACAGCATCCCCGAGATCTTCGCCCGGTGCCGGCGGATGATCGCTGAGCGTCGCGAGCGGCCCACCGAGGATCTGACCAGCGTCTTGGTCCATGCCGAGGTCGAGGGACAGAAGCTCGAGGAGCAGGAGATCGTGATGGGGTTCTTCCTGCTCATGGCAGCCGGCAATGACAGCACCAAGGCGACGTACTGCAGCGGGATGCGCGCTCTGCTCGAGCAACCCGACCAGCGCCGGTTGCTGCTCGAGGACCCCTCGCTGATCCCGAGCGCCGTCGAGGAGTCGTTGCGGATGTTCCCGGCCTTCGCGCACTTCGCGCGCACCGCGACCCGCGACGCCGAGCTGGCGGGGCAGCCGATCCGCCGGGGCGACAAGGTCGTGATGTGGTACGCGTCCTCAGGTCGCGACCGCACCCGCTACGAGGACCCCGAGCGGTTCGACGTCCGTCGCAACCCCGAGCACCAGGCGTTCGGCGCCGGCGGTCGCCATTTCTGCCTCGGGACTGCGCTGGCGCGGCTCGAGCTACGGGTGCTGTTCGAGGAGACGCTCCGCCAATATCCGAACATCGCGCTGGCCGGCGAGCCGACGTGGGTGCTGTCGACGTTCGTCAACCAGCTGAAGGCGCTGCCGGTCACGCTCGGCGTCTGAGCCGTCAACGCACGGGGAGCAGGCCCATCTTGTGGGCGATGCCCGCGGCGTCGACCCGCCGCTTGGCCCCGAGCTTGCGCAGGATGTTCGACACGTGGACGCCGGCGGTGCTGGCGCTGATGTAGAGCGCGGCGGCGATCTCGCGATTGGTGTGACCCTCGGCGAGCAGCTCGAGCACCGCGAGCTCGCGCGGGGTCAGAACCGGGGCGACGAGCCGTCGGCGGTTCGGGGCGGCGTCGTCGGGCACGTCGATCGCGTCGACGACGATGTCGATGGTGGCGTCGAGCTCGCGGCTCCGTCCGTCCGACCAGGCTGCACCGAACGCCGAGACGTTGAGCCGGCGCACGAGCTGGTCGACCACGGCGTCGCGGTCCGCGGCCTCGACCGGTGGGATCGGCGTTCCCAAGCGCTCACGCACGGCTTCGGCGGCGGCCAGGATCTCGACCGCTCGGGCGGGATCGTTGCGCGCCATCACCGCGCCCGCGATCTCCTCGAGCACGCTGGCAACGCGCCAGCGGTCGCCCAGCTGCCGGTGGATCAGCAGGGCCTCGCACAGCATCGGAGCCGTCTCGCCGGTCGGCCGGCGCGTTTGACGAGCCGCGATCGCGAGCTCGTGCAAGGACCACGCGATCCCCTCCTGGAAGCCGAGCTCCCGCGCGATCGAGAGGGCCTTCTCGAGCCGCTGACGGGCGATCGAGTGGGCTCCCCGATATACCGCGCACGCGCCCAGGTTGACCAGCGCGGTGGCTGAGGCCTGCAGATCGCCCGTCCGCTGGAACTCCGCCAGCGCAGCGTTGCAGGCCTCCTCGGCGGTCTCGAAGTCGCCGCGGAGCCAGGCGACGAACCCGAGGTAGTCCTGAGAGGCGGCGACGCCCTCCGCGTCTTCGAGCTCCCTCCAGATCGCCATGCTTCGCTCGTGCAGGTCCTGTGCCTGGTCGTAGCGGCCCTGCTCGCGCGCGACCGACCCGAGCCGCTGCAGCGCGACCGCCGCGGCGCGCTGGTCGCCGAGCTCGCGGACGAGGTCGAGAGCGCTGTGGAGATGTTCGCTCGCGACCTCGTAGTCGCACTGCAGAAACGCGACCTGACCGACCTTGACCTGGATGTCGGCTCGAAGTGCGGGGGAGATCTCCGAGGCCCGCGGCAGGATCTGCTCGAACCACATTCGCGCCTCGCGGTAAAAACCGCGCCGGTACCAGAACGGCCACAGCAGCGAGGCCAGCCGCGCTGCGGCTTCGATCGACTCGTCGAGCAGCCAGTGAAGCGCTTCGATCAGGTTGTCGCGCTCGAGGGCGAGGCGCTGGAGCCACCGGAGCTGCCCGCCCCCGGCCAGGCCGGCCTGCGCCCGGTCGGCCATCGCGGAGAAGAACTCGGCGTGCCGCCAGCGGACCGTCGGAGCTTCCGCGGTATCCCACAGCTTCACGGCGGCGTACTGGCGGACGGTCGCCAGCAGCCGGTAGCGCGGCTCCTCGGGATCGTCCACGACCTGGACGAGCGAGCGGTCGATCAGCACCGCGAGCAGGTCGAGCACGTCTGCCGCGTCGAGCTGGTAGCCGGCGCACACGAACTCCGCCGCCGCCAGCGAGAACGTCCCCCTGAACGCGCCCAGTCGCCGGAACAGCCGCTGCTCGTCGGACTCGAGCATCCGATGGCTCCATTCGAGCGTCGCCTCGAGCGTTCGGTGGCGCTCAGGCGCGGCGCGGCTCGTCTGGCGCAGTACGCCGGCGTCCCGTTCGAGCCGCTCGGCGATCTGCCCTACCGACAGCACGGGCACGCGTGCCGCGGCCAACTCGATCGGGAGCGGCATACCGTCCAGCCACCGGCAGATTCGCCGAACGCTGGCGCGCACGCCGGGCGCGTCGGGATCGAACCGGCTCGACGCTTCCGCGGCGCGCTCGATGAACAGCGACACCGCGCCGTCGTCGGCGTCATCTTCGGCGGCCTCGGCGTCGTCGGTCACGTCGGGGTCGGTGATCGCCAGACCGCTTACCCGCCACACCTGCTCCCCGGGCACGCCGAGCGGCTGGCGGCTGGTGGCGATCACCCGGAGCGACTGTGAACGTTCGAGCAGGGCGACGACGAACTCGGCGCAGCCGTCGACGACCTGCTCGCAGTTGTCGAGCGCGAGCAGCGTCGACTCGGGGAACCGGTGCGCGATCGCCACGGGCGCGGGATCGCTGGTCAGCTCTCGCTGCAACACGGTGGCGGCCACGACCTGCGCAACCAGGTGGGAATCGAACGTCGAGGACAGGTCCACCCACCACGCTCCGCCGACGAAGTCCGGCCGCACCGCGTCCGCGAGCGCAGTCGCAAGCCGCGTCTTGCCCGCGCCCCCCGGGCCGCACAGAGTGAGAACGCGCGTGCGCCACACCAGCGACCGCAGCTCGCTCAGCGCGGTATCTCGCCCGACGAGCCTGGTGAGCTGGACCGGCAGGTTCCCGAACGCTCCCTCGCGCTCGCGCGGCTCGCTCGTCTGGGTTGCGGTTTCCTCGATCAGAAAGGCCACCTTGCCGTCATGGCTCTGCCAGCCACGCGCCCGACTCCCCACGGCGCCGGCTATCCGGAGAGTCTAAAGACCGACACGGCCGGTCTAAACGACGGACACGAACTCTCTAAAGTGCGGGGCGGTGGCGTAAGCGCAGTGACACAAGAACTGGGCAACTGCCAGATGTGCAGGGCGTGATTTAGCTCCAGGATCCTCCGCGACGGAACTCAACGGTCCGTCGGAACAGATCTCAAAATTCGGAGGTTTCTCATGAAGTTTCGTCTTCCATCACCGTCGTTCGTGCTCGCGCTGGTTGCACTGTTCGTGGCGCTCGGCGGTGGAGCCGCGTTCGCCGCCACGCAGCTGGCGAGCAACTCCCGGCGGCTGGGCGGCGAGCCGCCCAGCTACTACCTGGCCGCGAGGCACGTCGTCAGCTCGGGCGGCGAGCGTTTCCTGCACGTCGGCCAGACCAAGGTGCTGGGTCACGCCGGTCACTACACGTTCAGCTCGACGTGCTCTGACCCGAGTGGCATGCCCGGGGCGCAGCAGGTCACGTTCGACGTGACGGCTAACACGACCGCCGACCTTGATGGCAACGGCCCGATGCCGGCCGGCACCAAGATCAACATCCACACCGACAGCGACGCGATGAACTCGACCCAGGACAACCCGCTCAACGCGGGTGACTTCACCCAGGTCGGGAGCGCGAGCAGCTCGACCGAGATCGCCGCCGACGGTCAGGAAGTCGACATCTTCTACAACGACGGTGTCAATTGGCCTGCGGGCAACGGCAGCTCGGCACACGACTGCTTCGCCGGCTACACCGGATTCCTCGGCTAACGCGCCGACCATCCCACCAAGGCGCCGCCGTCAGGCGCCGCCGACCATTTCACCAAGGCGCCGCCGACCATTTCACCAAGGCGCCGCCGTCAGGCGCCGCCGACCATTTCACCAAGGCGCCGCCGTCAGGCGCCGCCGACCATTTCACTAACCCGCACTACCCCGCGGAGGGGCCTTCCGATCTCCCCCGGAAGGCCCCTCCTTTCTGTCGGTGATCATCGACTTCAAAGGCCAAGACGCCGCGTGCTCGAATCAGGATTGCCGTGGCGGGGCTCATCGGGCTCGGCGCTCTCGCTCGTGTGACCGTCGGCCTAAGCGCGTCAACGGGTCGACGCCGAGCTTCTGACGCTGCGGCGCGGATTCCACACCCGGCCGATCGGCCTCCCGCAGGCACGAGCCGCCGAACGGAGGGTCCCCGGGGCGGCGCCCGCGCAGACGGTCCCGGACCGGGTCATCGATGTGTACGTGGTCGATCGCAACAACGACACCGACCCGGCCGTCGGTTCCCCGGTGAAGGATCCGGCCGACGTGATCGCCGGTCCGGTCGATCGGCGCGCCCCGGCGCTCGACGCGACGCCGGCCGCCCACATCGTGCCGGCGGCCGGGCAAGCGGACGCGCTCCGGGGGAGCCTCCAGCTCGGCTCGGGCATCGCGGCGGCGCCGACGACCAGCGCCGCGTTCGCCGAGGAGAACCCGTACATCGGGCCGACGCTCGACCGTCTCAGCGAGACCGCGCTCGTGTTGAACGACGGGATTACCGACCCGGCCGCAAGCCCCGCGCCGCCGGGTTTGGCTGGGGCGCCGACCGCGAGATGCACGATCAAGGTCACCTCGAACAAGGTCCTGCTCGCCGCTCCTAGGGGCAAGCCCAAGAAGGGCGCCCCGGCACCCAGGCCGGGCACCTCACGCTGACGGTCAAGTGCGATCAGGCCGGCACCGTCAAGCTCGCAGGCGCGCCGGTGACCGCGCTCGGGAACGGGGCCAGAGAATCGGCGAGGTTCACGGTCGCCGACACCAACGCGCACGGCGCCGGCCGCGCCACGGCGACGGTCGCGACGCTCGAGGGAACCAAGCAACCGCCATCCAAATGACGGCCGCGCCTCCGCCGGCGCTCGGTCCGGCGACGCGTTACATTCCAACAGGAGCTGGTTGAAAACGCAAAAGTCTCGGGTATACACCACAGGACATGTCCGCAAATAGCGGACTTCCACGGACAGGAGGGGCCGGAAATGAAACTCAGACCGTTTCGCCGCAGCAGCCCTGAATCACGTGCAGGGGAACCCCGGCCGGCGCGCGCGACCACCGCGCCGCGACCGCGACCGATACACGCGGCAGCTCCGCCGCGCATGTGGTCGCTGCAGTTACCGTCGTTCACGGACCGCAGGTAGCCCCGCGCGCACCGGTTCAGCGGCCGGTTCGGTGAGCAGCCGGTTCAGCGGGCGCGGCGCCGGAGCGCCGGGTTCAGCGCGCCGCGCGCCGGAGCGAGAGTCCGAGCAGCGCCACCGCCGCCAGCGGCATGACCCACCACGCGGGCGCGCCCGCGCCGGCGATCAGCGCGGTCGCGCCGAGCGCCGCCACCACTCCGAACGCGGTGAACGGGTCGTCGCCGACGACGAACTCCCACACCGCACGGGCGGCTCGAGCGATCCAGCTCACCCGGACTCGCCCCGCCGGACGGTCGAGCTCATGCGGGCTCTCCCAACACCTCGCGCGCGGGAGCCCGCCGCAGCCACCTGACCATCGCGAGCGACGCGAGCGCGACCCCGGGGATGATCACGAGCAGCGCAGCGTCGCCGCCGGGCCACGACGCGCCCGCTCCCTCGGTGCCCCAGAACACGCCGAACGACGTGAGCATCACGCCGACGCAGAACTTCATCGTGTTCTCGGGCACGCGCGCCAGAGGGGCGCGTACGAGGAAGCCGGCAAGCACGACGAGCGCAACCGCGACTGCCGCCGCCGCGGCCGCGAGCGCGATGTCGTGCTGGCTGGCGCCGAACGTGAGCACGATGAACGCGACCTCGAGCCCTTCGAGCAGGACTCCCTTGAACGCGATCGTGAACGTGTAGGCGTCGAACCCGGTGCCGGCGCGGGCCGCCGCGCGGGCCGCGCCCGTCTCCGACGCGAACTCCTCGTCCTCGTCGCGGAGCGTCTTGAGGCCGGCATAGCGGAGCACTGCCTTGCGCAGCCATTGCAGGCCGAACACCAGCAGCAGTCCTCCGACGACCACCCGCAGCACATCGATCGGCAGCGCGGTCAGTGCCGGCCCGAGCGCGGCGACGATCACCGCGAGCACCGCGACTCCGGCGCCGACGCCGGTGAGCGCCCAGCGCCAGCTCCGCGTGACGCCGACCGCCATCACGATCGTCAGCGCCTCGACCGCCTCGACCGCACAGGCGAGGAACACGGAAATGGCAAGGCCAACCTCCGGACCGGACATGCGAACCAGTATGGCTTGACGATCTACTGGGTCGCCAGCTCGAGGCCGAAGTGCTCGCGCAACCCGTCGTAGCCGACCTCGCTCACGTGCACGGCGCGGCTGCGGTCGGCCTTGCGCAACCACCCGAGGTCGATCATCCGTGCCGCGAGCGCGGCGCCCAGCGCGCCGGCCAGGTGGTGCCGCTGCTCGCTCCAGTCCACGCAGTACTTGATCAAGGGTCGGCGCGGCGGCAGCGCCTCGAAATCGATCCCGAACGACTCGAGCTCGCGAACACCGGTCGCGGTGAGGCGGTAGTCGAGATCCAAGCCGGGCGCCGCCAGCCGATCGTCGCGCGCCGCGTCGGGATCGAACACCCCGTTCCCGCCGGTCAGCAGCTCGTTCTCGAGCATCGCCTCCATCAATTGCGTCCCGAGCATTCCGGCGAGATGGTCGTAGCAGGTGCGAGCGAACCTGACCGCCTGGGCCTTGCTGCCCTGCTTGAGCGAGCGCACCTGCGCGGGTGGTGAGATCCGAGCGAGGGCCTCGATCAGCTCGCCCACCTCCGGGCCGGACACGCGGAAGTAGCGGTGGCGACCATGGCGCTCGACCCTGAGCATGCCTCCCCTCACCAGCTTCCCGAGATGGGCGCTGGCGGTGGAGGCGGCGACTCCGGCCTCGTCGGCGAGCACGCTCGCCGACAGCGCGCGGCCGTCGCCGAGCGCGAGCAGAATGCGCGCTCGCCCAGGATCGGCGATCAGGGCGCCTATGCTGGCTATGTCGGCGTCGCCACGCACATCTCATACGGTAGCGCCATCACATTTCGTCTCTAAACGAAGTGTGGAGCGCTGTCATCATGGGGTAGATGAGCTCTGGGAATCACGGGTTTGCGGCCTCTCACGGCGCCGGCGGCAGCGGCGCGATGCGTTCGCTGCGCGGGGCGGGCGGGCGAGATAAGAAGCCGCCGCCGCTGATGGACCCGACGCGCGAGCGCGACATCCACCGGATCCTGGCCCTGTTCAGGCCGTACCGGTTGCGGCTCGCCGCGGTCCTCGTGCTGATCGTGGTGTCGGCCGGCATCGCGATCCTCCAGCCGTTCCTGCTGCGCACCGCGCTCGACGTCGGGATCTTCCAGCACAACGAAACGGTGCTGACCGAGACCGTGCTCGCGATGATCGGGATCGCGTTCTTCACCAACGCCTCGAGCGTGTGGCAGACCTACATGTCGAACGTGGTCGGCCAGCGCGTGATGCACGACCTCCGCGCGGCCGTCTACAAGAAGCTCCAGAAGATGTCGCTTGCGTTCTTCACGCGCACGCGCACGGGCGAGGTGCAGTCGCGGATCGCGAACGACATCGGCGGGCTCGACAACGTGGTGACGACGACCGCGACCACGATCGCGCAGAACTTGACCACGGTCGTCGCCTCGCTCGTCGCGATGTGCCTGCTCGACTGGCGCCTGGCGATCATCTCGCTGGTGTTCGTGCCGCCGTCGGTGTGGATGACCCGCCGGGTCGGCCAGATCCGTCGCAAGATCACCACCGAGCAGCAGCGCCGCCTGGCCGACCTGTCGGCGCTCGTCGCCGAGTCGCTGTCGGTCTCGGGGATCATGCTCGGCAAGACGATGGGGCGGGGCCAGGATCTCGCCGGCCGGTTCACCGGCGAGTCGAAGGGCATTGCCGACCTCGAGGTCCGCTCGCGGATGGCCGGGCGCTGGATGATGGCGACGATTCAGTTCACGTTCGCGGTGCAGCCGGCGATCATCTACTGGCTCGCGGGGCAGACCTTCATCGGCCACACGATCACGATCGGCACGGTCGTCGCGTTCACGACGCTCCAGACGCGGCTGCTGTTCCCGATCCAGTCGCTGCTCGGCGTCCAGGCGGACATGCAGACGTCGCTGGCGCTGTTCGACCGCATCTTCGAGTACCTCGACCTCCCCGTCGACATCGTCGAGGCGGAGCACCCGGTCGAGCTGCGGCCCGCCGAGCTGCTCGGCGAGGTCCGGTTCGAGGACGTCTCGTTCCGCTATGGCGCGAACGGGGACGACACCTGGACGCTTCGCGACATCGACCTCGTCGTCCCGGCCGGGACACGGACGGCCGTCGTCGGCGAGACCGGCGCCGGCAAGACCACGCTCGGCTACCTGGTCGCACGACTGTACGAACCCCAGCAGGGACGGGTCACGATCGACGGGGTCGACGTCCGCGACGCCTCGCTCGCGTCGCTTGCGGCGACGGTCGGCGTGGTCTCGCAGGAGACGTATCTGTTCCACGCCAGCGTCCGCGAGAATCTCCGCTTCGCGTGGCCGGATGCGAGCGACGAGGAGATCGAGGAGGCCGCGCGGACGGCGCGGATCCACAATCTGATCGCGTCGCTTCCCGACGGCTACGACACCGTCGTCGGCGAGCGCGGCTACCGCTTCTCGGGCGGGGAGAAGCAGCGGATGGCGATCGCGCGCACGGTCCTGCGCAACCCGCCGGTGCTGATTCTCGACGAGGCCACGAGCTCGCTCGACACCCAGACCGAGGCGGCGGTCCAGGCCGAGCTCGAGCGGCTCGCGGAGGGGCGCACGACGATCACGATCGCGCACCGGCTGTCGACGGTGCGCGACGCCGACCAGATCGTCGTGCTCGACCGGGGCGGGATCGTCGAGCGCGGCACTCACGATGAGCTGATGGAGCGTCGCGGCGCGTATGCTGCGCTGGTGGCGCGCGACGTGACCGACGTGATCGACGAGGTCGTCGGGGACTAGTGGACCCGTCCGCAAGTCCCGCGACATTCGAGCGAGCCCTGGCGGCGCCGCCCCGGGCTTGCGCCCGCTCGGCATCCGGCCTCGCTTGCTTGGGCCGCGCCCGCGATCGTCCGGAGTCCTCGGAGTCTCGCGTAGCGCTGCCACACGTCGACTCCTGCGTCCGCGCGCAGCATCCGCCAGTGACCACTCTCGGTGCCGCACGACTTACGGACGAGCCCACTAGTCCGTGAGCGGGCGGGCTTCGAGCGAGCTGCTGCTGGTCGGGAGCCTCCCGGCGCAGTCGACCGACGAAGCGCTCCGCGCCGGCGCCGAGCTGTTCGGCGACCTGCTATTCGCGCTGCCCGACGGCGAGACCGGGCCGCGCGCGGCCTGGGTCGGGTACGAGCGCGAGCGGCTCGTCCGGCCGAACCCGGACGTCGACGTCGTCTCCGAGACCGTGTCCCCCACGGGGATCCCGAGGCACGCGTACGAGACGCCGGTGTTCAAGATCCGCCCGGGCCTCGCTGCCGAGTTGCACTTCGACGCGTGGCCGCGGATCGACGACGCGATCGCGTCCTACGGTGAATTCCGGGCTTTGCGCGACGAGGGCGTGATCCCCGCGGGGTTGCGCTTCCAGGTCGGGCTGCCGTTCCCGTCGAGCGCGCTCAACGGGTTCAAGGCCGATTTCGCCGGCGACTACCCGGTGGCCGAGCGCGCCTTCGAGGACCTCGTCGGCCGCGAGCTCGTGCGGTTGCTCGACGGGATCCCGGCCGCGGAGCTCGCGATCCAGTGGGACATGGCGTACGAGGTCCAGGACATCGAGGGCGTGCTGGCGTGGACGTCGGAGGGGGCATGGGAGCGGTTCGCCGGCCCGGTGGCGCGGCTCACGCCACAGATCCCGGAGGAGGTCATGGTCGGCTACCACCTGTGTTACGGGACCTTTCCGGAGTGGCCGATGTACGAGGCACGCGACTATGACGTGCTCGTGCGCATGGCCAACTACGCGGTCGCGAACTCGGGCCGCACCGTCGACTGGGTGCACATGGCGGGGCCGCGGTACCTTCGCTCCGAGGACAAGCGGTTCTTCCGGCCCTTGACCGATCTCGAGGTGGGGGACACGCGCGTGTATCTCGGGATCGTGCTCCCGATCGACGGGATCGCCGGACTCAGGCGCCGCCACGCCACCGCGTCGCGATACCTGGACGACTTCGGCGTCGCGATGTACTGCGGCTTCGGCCGCCAGCCCGGCGCGGACGGGACGCAGACGATGCGCGAGCACGCCGAGGTGGTGCGGGCGCTCCGCGAGCCTGCATAACGCAGCAAACCTCCACCCCTGCTGACGGCCGAGGCCACATAAGCATGTCCACCATGCTTATGTGGGCGGGGTGGGGGGCGGTCGGGAGAGTTTGCTGCGTTCTACGGGGTGGGAGCGGCGCCGCCGGCGAGCCAGGTCGAGATCAGGTAGTTGCCGATCGTTCCCGGCGGCGGCAGGACGATGTCGCCGGCGCCGAGCGCGCCGGCGAGTTCGTCGCGTCCCCACCATCGCGCGTCGACCAGCTCCGCGGCATCGGGCGTGGGCGGGCCGTCGGCCGTGTCCGGATCGACGAACGCCCAGAACCCGATCATCAGCGCCTGCGGGAACGGCCACGGCTGCGAAGCGACGTACTCGATCCACACGACCTCGACGCCGGTCTCCTCGCGGGCCTCGCGAATCACCGCCTCCTCTGGAGTCTCGCCGGGCTCGACGAACCCGGCGAGGGCAGACCACCGGTTCTCGGGCGCGCCGCGCCGGCGGCTGAGCAGGCAGCGGTCGGCGGCCTGCACGAGCATCGTGATCGCCGGGTCCGTACGTGGAAAGTGGTTCAGGCCGCATACCGGGCAATGGCGCCGGTGGCCGGCCGCCTCGATCACGGTGGCGCTGGCGCACCGCCCGCAGTAGCGCTGAACGCGATGCCAGCCGATCAGCCCGACCGCGTAAGCCGCGAGGGCCGCCTGCGCCGGCTCGAGCTCGTCGGCGAGCCCGCGCAGTGGCGCGAGCGTGACGGTCTGGCATGTTTCCGGCGCGCCGGCGGCGGCGTCGTGGGCGAACAACGCCGCGCCGGAGTCGAGCCCGAGAAACGTGAGCTCCGCGCCGTCCGGAACTGCATCGACCGGGACGAGCGCGAGCGCGAGCTCGCCGGTGACCGCCACCTCCTGCCCGTTCCCGACGAGGACCACCCGCGAGTCGCCGCCGCCACGCAGCCGCTCCGCGCCCCCGTCCTCGCGCAGATGGACGGCACGGTCGAGTGCGCCGCCGGCGAACGCGATCTTCTCCGAGGCCTGCCACATCGCGAAGTACCATTTCAGATTGGTGGCGCGGGCACCGGCGTGCCTGCGACGACCTGCCTGCGGCGGTACCTGCGATTCGACTCCCGCGTTCAGCCCGTCCCGGGCCTTGCTCGGAGCCGGGCGGCGCCGCCGAGCAAGGCGAGCGCGGCTGCGCCCGCCACTGCCCACCACGGGATCCCGCCACCGCCACCGCCTCCGCCGCGTGCGACCGGCTGGACCGTCGAAACGAGCGCCGACGCGAACGGCGCAGAGCGGACGGTGAACGTGCGCGTGTTGACCACGGCCTGCGTCACGCCGTCGATGCCGACGCGTATCGTCGCGCCGCCGGCGCCGAGCGCGAGGTGCGCATTCCCGACATCCATGTTTGCGAGCGCCGACGGCAGGTCGACGCATACGGCGCGCACGCCGGCCGTGTCGAGCGCATGGATGAACGGCGCACCCGACGCCCGCACGTACAGCGTGTACGCCCACCGGTCGCCGTTCCCCATCACGCGCGTGACCGGGAACCCGGTCATCGGCTCGTCGCCGTCGTGCGGGTCGACGATCGGCTTGGCCAGCGTGTGACGCGTCGCCAGGTCGTACGCGAGCACCTCGTACTTGCTGACGTCCGACGCCGCGTAGTGGATCAGGTACAGCCAGCGCCCGTCCGGGGAGATCGCGTCGAGGACCGACCAGCCGGGGAGCGCGATCCTGGCCCGGACCGCCAGACGCGGCGTGTCGAGCACGAGCAGCCGCGTCGTCCGCGGCCGCGCGCTCCCCGCAAGCTCGGCGAGCACCAGCGTGCGGCCGTTCGCGGACAGGCCCGTCGTCGAGCCGCCGTAGTCGACCCCCGGGACTCCGTAGGCGCCCCGCACCCTGAGCGACGCCCCGCTCGCTCCCAGCCGCCTGACCAGGGTGGCGTGGTGACCGGCGGCGAGCGCGACGTACCGATACGGGCTGCCGGGGACGGCGATCCCGCTCCCACCCTGCTCGGGCGGAACGGGTCCGCCATCCGCCAGCGCGCCCGCCGGCGTCGCCAGCGCGAGCGCGAGCAACGCGATCACGAACGTCCACCTCATCGCCAACCTCCTCGGAGATGTCCGGTTTCGCTTATACGTTCGCGAGGCCCGAATCGTTCCCATCCGGCTGCGGACGCTTCACCTGCCGCCGGAGCGGGTACGACCTGTGTGGGTAGAGAGAGGACACAGGAGGTACCTGCAGATGGCGACGATCGACTCCACCGCAGGCCGGCTCGGCACGATCGAAACCGACATCCCGGCACGGCTCGACCGCCTGCCCTGGTCGCGCTGGCACTGGCGAATCCTCATCGGGCTGGGGACGGTGTGGATCCTCGACGGTCTCGAGGTGACGATCGTCGGCTCGATCGCCGGCGCGATCTCCGCCAAGGGCAGCGGCATCAACATCTCCGCAGCGGACGTCGCCGGCTGGGCGGCCTCCATGTACGTGGCCGGCGCCTGCTTCGGGGCGCTGCTGTTCGGTCAGCTGACCGACCGCTTCGGGCGCAAGAAGCTGTTCATGATCACCCTCGGCGTGTATCTGGCGGCGACGATCGCCACCGCGTTCGCGTGGACGCCGCTGTTCTTCTTCGCCTGTCGCTTCGTGACCGGGATGGGCATCGGCGGCGAGTACAGCGCGATCAACTCCGCGATCGACGAGCTGATCCCGGCCAAGCATCGCGGGCGGATCGACATCGTCATCAACGGGACCTATTGGGCGGGCGCGGCCGCCGGCGCGCTGCTGTCGGTGGTGGCCCTGCACGTGTTCTCGCCGCTGCTCAACTGGCGCGTGTGCTTCGCGCTCGGGTTCGCGCTCGGGTTGGCGATCCTGATCGTTCGCCGCCACGTGCCCGAGAGCCCGCGGTGGCTGTTCATCCACGGCCGCGACGACGAGGCCGAGCAGATCACCCGGCAGATCGAACAGGAGGTGCAGGAGAGCGCCGGCGAGCCGCTCGAGGATCCCGATCCCGATGCCAGGATCGCGATCGAGCAGCGCAGGACGATCAGCCTGCTCGAGATCGCCCGGACCGTGGTCAAGACGTACCCGAAGCGAACCGTGCTCGGGCTCGCGTTGTTCATCGGACAGGCGTTCCTCTACAACTCGATTCTGTTCGGCTACGCCACCCTGCTGAGCACCTTCTTCCACGTGGCGACGGCGAACGCGCCGTACTACCTCGTCGCGTTCGCGGCAGGGAACCTGCTCGGGCCGGTTGTGCTCGGCGGCCTGTTCGACTCCGTCGGCCGCCGGCCGATGATCGCGGGCACCTACATCCTGTCCGGCGTGCTGCTGCTCGTGACGGGCTACCTGTTCGAGCAGCACCGGCTGACCGCGGCGACGCTGACGATCTCGTGGTCGGTGGTGTTCTTCTTCGCCTCAGCCGGCGTCAGCGCCGCTTACCTGACCGTGAGCGAGATCTTCCCGCTGGAGACCCGCGCGCTGTGCATCGCGCTGTTCTACGCCGTCGGCACCGGTCTCGGCGGGATCATCGGTCCGCAGCTGTTCGCGCCGATGATCGCGACCGGCCACGCGTCGGAGGTGTTCAAGGCGCTGGCGATCGGCGCGATCCTGATGATCGCCGGCGGCGTGACCGAGATCGTGTTCGGGGTCGCCGCCGAGCGGCGCGGACTCGAGAGCATCGCCAAGCCGCTCACCGCCGTGCCGTCGGCGGTGCGGACCGGCGCGGCTCGCGCCGGCGCGGCGGCGCGCCACGGCACCCGGCCTCGTTCGCCCTCGCCGCAGCCCCGCTAGGAACGTCCGCCTCGCACCGCGCCACCGCAGACCGGGAGGAGGGGTCCGCGGCGAGCGCGCGGTGCGGGCTCAAACGACCTGTATGTACGTCATCACCACCGGCCCGATGCGGATTAGGTCGCCGTCCGCGATGTTGGTGGCGATGATCTGGCGGCCGTTGACGTATGTGCCATTGACGCTGCGGTTGTCGAGCAGCCGCGTGTGATGTCCGTGGCGGACGAGGATCGCGTGGCTGCGCGACACGCGCTGCTCCTCGATCCTGACGTCGGAGGTGAGGCCGCGGCCGATGTGGACGACCTTCTCCTCGAGCGGTACGAGCCAGTCGGTGCCGTTGTCGGCGAAGGCCAGGTAGTGTCCGAACGGGGCCAACCGCCGGCGGATCGCGCGGCTGCGCGTGCGGTGGTCGAGCAGCGCAAGCGAGTTTAGGATCGGCGCGGCGCCTCCGGCCTCGAGCGGCGCGGTCTCCTGCTCGCGCGGGAGGATCGCGGTTTCCTCTCGCCGCCGGCCGACCGGTTGCCCTTGGTGTTGGAGGGGCGCTTGCATCGCCATGGGTACATCAGATCAGCCGTTCGGCAGAGCCACGTCAAGCCAACCTAAGAGGTGTCGAAGATCGCGCTGACGTTAACGTGACACCGGTCACGTGGGCGTAACAGGACCGGCGGCCGCGGTCAGCTGACGGCCATCGCGAGCTCGAGCTCGCCTGCGTCCGCGTCGTCGCCCTCGAGCAGCCGCGCCAGCTTCTCCGCCGTGTTGTGCTCGCAGGTCGGCGAGTACAGGATGAGGCGCTGCTCGCCCGCGTCGCCGTGGTGGAACACGCCGTGATCGAACGCGAGTGGGCCCACCGCCGGATGGGTCAGCTCCTTGTGCCCGTCGCCGCTGCCGGCGACCTCGTGGCGCTTCCACAGCTTCCTGAACTCGGGGCTCGACGCGTTGAGTTGAGAGATCAGCTCCTCGAACGCCGGATCGCCGATGTTCCTGGCGCTGTCGGCGCGGAACTTGGCCACCAGCAGGCGCGCGCTCGCGGCCCAGTCGCCCGCGCACAGCGTCCGGCGCCCCGGATCCATGAACCACAGCCACACGTGATTGCGCGACAGCGGGTCAGGTCCGGGCTCCCAGCCGAACACGACCTCGAACGATCGGTTCCACGCCAGGTAGTCCCAGCGGCGGCCGAGCAGGTAGGCGGGACCGGGTCCGACGTTTTCGACCAGGCGGCGCAGCATCGGCGATACCTCCTCGGCCGGCGCCTTGCACGGCTTGGCCTGCTCGCCGCGGCCGAGCAGGATCAGGTGCGCACGCTCGGCCCCCGTCAGCCGCAGCGCGCGGGACACCGCCTCGAGCACGTCGAGCGACGCGCGCACGTCGCGTCCCTGCTCGAGCCACGTGTACCAGGTCGTCCCGACCCCGGCCAGGAGCGCGACCTCCTCCCGTCGGAGCCCCGGCGTGCGCCGGCGGCCGCCGTCCGGAAGCCCGACGTCCTCGGGCTGGAGGCTCGAGCGCTTGGTGCGCAGGAAGTCCGCGAGCTCCGCGCGCCGGCGCTCGCCATTCGCCGCCTTGGGGCGCTGGCCATTCGCCGGCGAGCTTCTCACGGGCTCAGCTCCGCTGCCGTTATCCGATTGCTTGGGTGTCACGTCCACTACCAGGATAATCCCCTCTCTTGTACCTGGATAAGCATGATCGCACCATACCACTCGTGAACGCAATCGCCCCCCTGAAAACAGAATCTACGCGCTCCAAGAACGCGCTCCTACTCGTCGTCTGCCTGGCCCAGTTCATGGTCATCCTCGACGTCGCGATCGTGAACGTCGCGCTGCCGTCGATGCGCTCCGGGCTGCATTTCTCGACCACCGGCCTGCAGTGGGTGGTCAACGCCTACACGCTGACGTTCGCCGGCTTCCTGATGCTCGGCGGGCGCTCGGCCGACCTGCTCGGTCGCCGGCGCGTGTTCCTCGTCGGCACCGCGATGTTCGCGCTGTCCTCGCTCGGGTGCGCGCTCGCCGACTCGCGCGATCTGCTGATCGCCGCGCGCGCGATCCAGGGCCTCAGCGGCGCCGTGCTGTCGCCGGCGACGCTGTCGATCATCACCGCCTCGTTCGCCGAAGGCCGCGAGCGCAACCGGGGTCTAGCGGCCTGGGGCGCCGTCGGCGGCCTCGGGGCCTCGTCGGGCGCGCTGCTCGGCGGCGTCCTGACCCAGGCGTTCGGATGGCCGGCGATCTTCGCGGTCAACGTGCCGCTCGGGATCATCGTGGTCGCGCTCGGCTCACGTCTGATCCCCGCCACGAGACGGGCCGAGGGAACTCGCCACTTCGACCTCACCGGCGCGGTGCTCGTCACCGCCAGCCTGGTCAGCCTGACCTACGGGATCGTCCGCACCGACACGCTCGGCTGGGGCGCCCCCGGCGTGATCGTGCCGCTGCTCGGCGGCGCCGTCCTGCTGGCGGCGTTCGTGGCGGTCGAGGCGCGGTTCGCACGCGAGCCGCTGGTCCCGCTGTCGATCTTCAAGATCGGCCACCTGCGGGCCGCGAACGCGGTCGTGCTGCTCCTGTACGCCTCGCAGTTCCCGGGCTGGTTCTTCCTGACCCTGTACCTCCAGCAGGTGCTCCACTACGACGCGATCGAGGCCGGCCTCGGCTTCCTGCCGATGACGCTGTCGATCTTCGCGGCCTCGACGCTCGCCCCCAGGGTCGTCGGCCGCTTCGGGCCGCGCCCGGTGATCACCGCGGGCATGCTGTCCTCGGCGGTCGGCTTCATGTTGCTGAGCGGCGTCGCGCCCGGCGGGACGTACGTCAACAGCGTGCTGCTCGGAGCGCTGTTCTCGGCGCTCGGGATGGGCTTCACGCTCGTCCCCGCGACGATCGTGGCGATGCAGGGCGTCGAGCGCTCGCAGAGCGGGGTGGCCTCCGGGGTGCTCAACGCCTCGCGGCTGGTCGGCGGCGCGCTCGGGCTCGCGGTGCTGTCGACGATTGCGACCGCGCAGACGAGCGGCGGGGTGGGCGCGGTCGCGAGTCCGGTGGCGGTGACGAACGGGTTCGGGCTCGCGTACCACGTGGGCACTGTGTTCGCGCTCGCGGGCGCGGCGATCGCCGCGTTCCTGCTGCGCGACCCGGCCGACACCGAAGTCGTCCGGCTGTCAACCCCGACTGCCGAGGAGGCTGAGCATGAGGCGCTGGCTGCTTGACGTGACCCGCCGGCCGGTGACCGTGCACGCGATCGCCGACGGCGCAGGCGGGCCGGACGCCGCCCCGTCTAGGATGAGCCCGGGTCATGCTGCCGACGGATCACCTGCCCGAGTTTCTGCTGACGGCCTACGTCCTGATCCTGATTCCGGGTCCGAGCGTCCTGTTCGTCGTCAGTCGTGGGGTGTCGCTCGGGCGGAGGGCGGCGTGGGCGACGGCCGTCGGCAACGAGAGCGGGTTTGCGCTTCAACTGGTGCTGGTGTCGATCGGGGTGGGCTCGCTGGTGGCGCGCTCGGATGCGGTGTTCACGACGCTGAAGTTGCTCGGCGCCGTGTACCTCGTGTTCCTGGGCGTCCGGAACATTCGCGAACGTAGGCAACTGGCGGCGCTGTTCACGCCGGCGGTTCGCGTCGCCCCCAAGCCGCTGGCGCGGATCATGCGCGAGGGGTTCTTCGTGGGGGCGACCAACCCCAAGGGCGTGATCATCTTCACCGCGGTCCTGCCGCAGTTCATCGACCGCTCGCAGGGCCACATCACGCTCCAACTCGCGTCGCTGGGAGCGATCTGCATCGTGATCGCGTTCCTGTCCGACACCGCTTGGGCGCTCGCGTCGGGGACCGCGCGCGAGTGGCTCGGGCGGTCCCCGCGCCGGCTCGAATGGATGACCGCGGGCGGAGGCGTGACGCTGATCGCACTCGGATTCGGGATCGCGCTCACCAGCCGCAGGAGCTGAGCGCCGGTGAGCGCGCGCAGCTCGCGGCAAAGCGCCGGGATCCTCCTGCACCGCCGGCGCGGCGACGAGCTCGAGGTGCTCCTCGTCCACCCCGGCGGGCCCGCGTGGTCGGGTCGCGACGCCGGAGCGTGGTCGATCCCCAAGGGCGAGTACGCCGACGGCGAGGATCCACTGGCCGCCGCGCGGCGCGAGTTCGAGGAGGAGCTCGGCTCCCCGCCCCCGGACACCGAGGCCGAGGATCTCGGCGAAATCCGCCAGCGCAGCGGCAAGCGCGTGCGCGGCTGGGCGCTCCCGGGCGACCTGGACGTCGGCACGGTGGTCAGCAACACGGTCGATTTCGAGTGGCCGCCGCGCTCGGGCCGGATCATCGAGATCCCCGAGGTCGACCGGGCGCAGTGGTTCGGCCTCGGCGCCGCGCGCGAGAAGATCAACGTCGGCCAGGTGCCGTTGCTGGATCGCCTCGAGCAGTTGCTGGGCCGCCACTCCAGGTGATCTTGTCCGGCGATCCAGGATCGAGAGCGGGGAAGCCGGCTCGCTAACATCCTTGAGGCGTCAATCACCTTACCTCCGGAGGCGTCA
>Ga0335081_10003071_pt1 | contig 26260 bp, 27 predicted proteins | sample Lox_Sample_35_FD_206713 | JGI IMG/M metagenome (GOLD analysis project Ga0335081, IMG submission 206713) | Soil microbial communities from Loxahatchee National Wildlife Refuge, Florida, United States - Lox_Sample_3.5 | ecosystem: Environmental > Terrestrial > Soil > Wetlands | place: USA...
TCCTCGCCCAGCACCCGGCGCTTGCGGTCCAGGGTGTCGTGGTCCAGGTCCCGGGCGGCCTGCACCTCACCCAGGACGCGCAGGTCGATGGCCAGGTTGTTGGCGGAGTTCAGGGTGTCGGGGTGGTCCTCGCCCAGCACCCGGCGGCGGCGGTCCAGAGTGTCGTGGTCCAGGTCCCGGGCGGCCTGCACCTCACCCAGCTCGCGCAGGCTGATAGCCAGGCTGCTGGCGTACGTCAGGGTGCTCTGGTGGTCCTCGCCCAGCCCCCGGCGGGAGCGGTCGACGACCTCCCGCTCCAGGTCCCGGGCCTCGGCGTAGCGGCCGAAGTCCTGGAGCGCCCAGGCAAGCGCATGCGCCATCGCCAGGACGGTTTCCTCGTCACTGCCCAGGCGCTCGCGCCACTGCGGGTGGAGGGTGGCGGCGAGGTCGTGGCTGCTGCGGGTATCACCGCGGGCAAGCAGATACCAGCACGCATGGCAGGCCAGCCCGCGCAGGTCGCGGTTGGCGGCGGCGAGGTCGGCGGCCAGCAGGTGGGGCATCAGCTGTGCCCACTGGGACCAGGCGGCCGGATTGCTGGGGTTGCCTGGGTCGTTCGCGGTCAGGATCGCCTCGGCTCGTTGCCTGGTCTCGGCGGCCTGCTCGGGGCTGAGCCGGTCGCGCAGGATGGCCTGGATCAGCCGGTGCATCTGCAGCCCGCGGTGGTCCAGCCGGGCCAGCGCGTGCCCGCTCACCCGCGTCATGGTCCGCCGCCAGGCAATCGGATCCGCGGCCCGGGCCGCCAGCCCGGCGGGCAGTTCCCTGGCCGCGCCGGTGAGCAGATCGGCCGGCACCGGCTCAGAGGCCAGGAACGCGCACAGCCCAGCCAGCGCGGCCGCGGCCGGATCATCCTGGGCGAGCTTGTCCACGGCCAGCTGGGTCGCCGCGGCCAGTGACATCGGATACGACCCCGGTCGGCCCTGATCCAGGATCTCCCTCGCCCGGGTACCCAGCAGCCCCAGGTACTCCACGGCGTCCATCCCGGTTTCGGCCAGGTACTCCGCCGCCTGCGCCAGGGCCAGCGGCAAGTTACCCAGCCCCACGGCCAGCCGCCCGGCGTCCGCCTGGGTCAGGCTGCTCACCCGGCCCGCCAGCAGCGCCACCGACTCGTCCCGGGCCAGCACGTCCACCTCAACCGGCGCGGCGATCTGGGCCCACCGGTGCTGGCGGGAGGTGATCAGCACGTGCCCGCCGCCCGGCAGCCACCCGGCTATGTCCCCGGGAGCCTGGGCGTTGTCGAAGACCAGCAGCCACCGGCCCCGGTCCCGCAGCTCACCCAGGACCGCATCACGCACCGCCTCGATCCGGGCCCCCGCCTCAACGCATCCCAGGGCGGTCCCCAGCGCGGCGAACTGATCCCCGATCAGCCCGGCCTGCTCCGCATCGACCCACCACGCCAGCTCGTAGGCCCCGGCGAACCGCCACGCATACTCCGCCGCCAGCTGGGTCTTGCCTACCCCGCCCATCCCGTGCAGCGCCTGCACCACCGCCCGGTCCCCGCCGGCCAGCACCTCCCGCAGTGCGACCAGCATCTGGTCCCGGCCGGTGAACTCCGGATTCCGCGCCGGGACATTCCACACCCGCGGCACGCTGCCCGGCAGGCGCGGGCCCGAACCCCCCAGCCTGCCCAGCCCAGCCGGCGAACCTCGGCCCGGGAACACCGGCTCACCATCAGGCCACCGCGAACTCCGGACCGCATCCAGCAGCCGCCGCCGCGCCTGGCCGGCATCCACCCCGAACACGTCACAGCACACCAGCGGCCGCAGCACCGCGGGTACCTGCTCGACCGCTACCTCCTCCACCCGGACCGGCACCAGTCGCCCCTGCCCCGCCCCTGGCAGGTGCACCATCGACGCCGACCACTCCTCGGTGGTGTACCGGGACCGGTCGAAATACGCCGCCGAGAACAGCGCCACCACCCGGTCGGCGCGATCCAGCGCGTCACTCATCGCCGTCACGAAATTCCGGCCCGGCTCCCAGTCCCACACGTCCAGCTCGACGGCGTATCCCGCCTCAGCCAGCTGCCAGGCCACCCACTCCGCCCACGCCCGGTCCGCACCGGCATGACTGACGAAGAAATCAATCCGTTCCCCGCCCACGCCCCCAGTATCCCGCCCGGCCGCCTGTCACGCGTCACCCGCTATGAATGCTGAGCGTCAATCCTGTTACCAGTGGGAGACGAACAGCCCGGCGGACCAGGAACGGGCAGGTCGTGACCTGCGCGGATGGTCAGCCGCGATGCCGCCGCCGAGTGCGCCGCCCGCCGCGCCGAGCAGCGGGCCGAGGATCAACATGAACACGGCCACCACGAAGAAGCAGGTGAGCAGCATGCCGCAGAAGGCTCCGGCCACCGAACCCGCGAGCAGTCCCTGGCGGATCCGCGCCTCCCGCAGCTCCTGCGGGTCCTCGATGCCGGACAGCAGCCAGCCCGCCGCCACGCCAGCGGGCACGGCGAGCAGGACGGTCGTGACGATTATGCCCAGGGCCACCAGGCCGGCATAGCGATCGTCCTGCGTCACTAGCCCGTAACCGGCCAGGACCGCCGCCACGCCGGCAGCCAGGCCGGCGATCGCGCCGGCGGCGAGGGATGCGTCTGCTACCGGGGACCGCCGCGACGTCGCGGCGAGGACCCCGGCCACGTACACGATCGCGAGCGCCTGGAGCGGCAGGAGCGCGAACACGATCACGCCCGCCGTCCCGGTGATGGTCCACAGCGCGGGGAGAGCGTCATCCCCCCATCTGGCCTTGCCCGCGGCCAGCGCGGCCAGCGCGGCGCCGAGCAGCACGGCCGCGGCGATCTCGCGCGGCAGGCTGAACGGCCCCGGGCCGTGGGGGCCGAGGCCGAGGTGACTGTCCATCCGCACGACGGCCGTGCCCAGGCCGCAGACCGCCACGCAGCCCGCCACCCGGACCAGCCGCGGCGTGATGCCGCCGCCGACCGGCCCGAACCAGCCGCGCCGCCGGCCCACCCACGGCAGCACGACCAGCGCGGCCACCCCCACCAGGACCCGGACCCGGTCCGTCACGGTCTGAGGGTCGACTGCCGGAGAAGTCCGCCAGCTCAGCCACACCGCCCAGGCCACGGAGGCCGCCACCGCCCCGAGCCCGAGCCGGTATACGACCTTGGCCACCATCATCTTGATCCCCTCCCTCGCCGCCAGCCACAGTCCGCCCGCCAGCCAGCGCAGCCGCGGCCATCCCGCCGGGACCTGGCCCGCCTCGGCCCGCACCGCCTCGGGCCACTGCCGCCGCCCGGGCGGCAGCAACCGCGCCGCATGGCGCAGCATCCCGGCCAGCATCCAGGTCAGCCGCGCCGCCATGAACCCTCACCGGCAAGAGCCTGAGCGGAGAAGGCCGCGCGACGAGACATACGCCAAACTCTACCTAAGTAGAGCCGAGCCGGGAAGGGCGCTTCGCCAGAACCTCAGCCCACCGTGCCCGTCAGCCGCGGGTAACCGCAGGACGGCTGGCCGGCACTTACCAGTGTGGACCGCGCCCCCGGGCAGCGCCCTGGCCCTGGCCGCCGCGCTGGGGGTGCCGGTCCGGGTCGCCGATGCCCTGATGGACCGGCAGCAGCGACTGGGCCAGGTTCGAGATCGCCATGCGGGTCCCTGCTGACGCCGAGGACATGGGGTTCGAACTCACCCTGGCCGGTCCTGGCCGGTCCCGGCCGGGTCGGGCTGCGCACCGTCGAACTGACCCGCATGTAACACTTCCGGCACCCCGGGCGCTTTCCCAGTGAAAGTCCTTCCCGCGGGGCCCGGCTATCCCCCCCCGGCCGGGCCCCGCGGATCGACTCCAGGGCCGGTCCCGTCGCGGCGTCCGGCGAGCATTCACTGGCCCGGGTCCACCGCGGCGATGAGTTCCAGGATCCGAGCCGGGGGCAAGTGCTGCTCGTAGATCCGCACGCCGAAGGGCGAGAGCGCGTCCTCGATGGCGTTCACCACCGTGGGCGGCGCGACGATCATGCCGCCTTCGCCCACGCCGCGGAAGTTGACGTCAGCGTCGAGCGGCACGGTCTCGAGGTGCTCTATCTCGATGCGGGGAACGTCACAGGCGGTCGGCATCAGGTAATCCATGAACGTGGCTGACTGGAAGTTGCCGTCCTCGCCGTACGCCGATCGTTCGAGCAGCACCGCGCCGATGCCCTGCGCGACGCCGCCGCGGATCTGGCCCTCGACGACGGCGGGATTGATGAGCGCGCCGCAGTCCTCGACGGCGACATACCGCTCCACCTTCACGATGCCGGTCTCGATGTCGATGTCCACGATCGCGCAGTGAGTGCCGCCGGACCAGCCGCCTTCTCCGCCGTCGAAGGTGGCCTCGACCTCGAGCCTGGCGTCCACGTCGGCACCGAACTGCCCTGCTGCCGCACGGCGCGCGACCTCGCCGACGGCGATCGCGCTCGCGGGGTCGCCGCGCACCCAGACATTGCCGTCGCTGATCAGGAGGTCCTGCGCGCTGGCCTCCATGAGGTGCGCGGCGAAATCGAGCACCTTGGCCTTGAGCTGCCGGGCGCCGTGGAGCGCCACGCCTCCGGTCATGGTGGCTGACCGGCTGCCGCCGGTCAGCCCGAACGGGACGACGTCGCTGTCGCCGACGACGACGCGAACCTGCTCGAACGGCACGCCGAACTCGTCGGCGGCGATCTGGGCCAGGGTCGTCTGGTGGCTCTGGCCGTGCGGCATCTGGCCGGTGAACAGCACCACGATGCCGTCCTCCTCCAGCCGCAGGCGCATGGACTCATTGCCCATGGGGCCGCTACCCGCCTCCGGCGTGCGCGGGCCCGGAGCGGCCTCGATGAACGTGGCCACGCCGATGCCGAGGTAACGGCCTTGCGCTCGTGCCTGCGCCTGGCGGCGCCGGAAAGCGGGAAAGTCCACGAGCCGGGCGACCCGCTCCAGCGACTCCCTCGTGGTGACCCCGACCAGCGGGCGCCCGGTAATCATGCTGGCCGGCGGATCGGTGCGCGGGGCGGCGTTGCGGAGCCGGATCTCGACCGGATCGAGGCCGAGATCTTTCGCGATGAGGTCCAGCACGCGTTCCCGCACGAACGTCTCGGACGCCCACGGGCCGCGATAGGCGACGTAGCACGCCTTGTTGGTCGTGACCGCGGTCGACTCGAAACCCAGGGCCGCGAGCTTGTACGGACCCGGGAACATCGCCTCGACGATTCCCGGAACCATCGCGCCCATGCCCGGGTATGAGCCGGTGTCGATGACCATCTTCACGTCCAGCCCGAGCAGGTCGCCGTCCTGGCTGACCGCGGCCCGGACGTCGAAGCTCTCCTCCCGTGCCTGCCCCGACGCGCTGAGGTTCTCGCCGCGGTCCTCAACCCACTTGACCGGCCGGCCGACGGCACGCGAAGCGGCCGCAACCGCGAGCTCTTCGCGTGACGCGCCGATTTTCAGGCCGAACGACCCGCCGATATCGCCGGCCAGGACACGGATCTTGTCCTGCTCCATACCGAGGCGCATGCCGACGGCGATCTTGGTGACGTGAACGCTTTGCGTGGCCGCGTACATAGTCATGACGCCCGGGCCGGCGTCGTAGCTCGCTACGCAGCCGCGTCCCTCCATGGGCACGTTCTGGTGGCGGTGCACGTCGATGTGGAAGTCGGTAACTCGATCGGCGGCGGCGAAAGTCGCGGAGACGTCACCGAACTCGCTGCGCGCGTGGGGCCGGGCAATGTTGTCGCCCAGATTGGCGAACAGCGGCGGGCTGCCCGGGTCGAGCGCGAAGGCGGCATCCACGACCGGAGGCAGGTCCTCATACTCGACCTCCACCAGCTCACAGCCGTCCTCGGCGAGGTAACGGCTCTCGGCGACGACGATTGCCACGGGGTCGCCGACGAAGCGCACCTTGTCCGTCGCCAGCAGCGTGAACTCCGGCATGGGCCCCGCCCAGCCCATGAGGGCCATCAGCGCGTCGGGCCCCGGGACCGTCATCGCTTCCATTTCCGCTCCGGTGAACGCCGCGACGACGCCGGGCAGTTCGCGTGCCGCCGACGCATCGACCGAGAGCACGCGAGCGTGAGCCATCGGCGAGCGCACGAACGCTGCGTGCAGCATCCCGGGCAGCTTGATGTCATCGACGTACCGGCCCGCACCGGTAAGGATGCGCGGGTCCTCCGAACGCTTGATGCTGGCGCCGGTGTAGCGCTCAGCCGCAATTGCTGCCATAGTTGCTCCCTCGCTCAGCGTTCACGGACGCGCTCGGCGGCCAGCAGGACGCCATCGATGATGCTCTGGTAGCCGGTGCACCGGCAGATGTTGCCGGACAGCGCCTCGCGGATCTGCTGCTCGCCGGCGTCAGGATGGTCGCGGAGGAACGCGGTAGCCTGCATGACGAACCCCGGCGTGCAGAAACCGCACTGGAAGCTGTGCGAATCCCACATCGCCTGCTGCAGCGTGCCCAGACCGCCGTCGGATGCCAGTCCCTCGATCGTCGTTACCTCACTGCCGGCGGCCTGCACCGCCAGCATCAGGCACGAGCGCACTGCCCGGCCGTCGACGATGACCGTGCACGCGCCGCAGACCCCGTGCTCGCAGCCGACGTGGGTGCCGGTGAGATTGAGGTCCTCCCGCAGGAAGTCCGCCAGCGTCTTGCGCGCCTCCGGCGAACCCTCCCGCGTCGCGCCGTTGACCCTCAGGGTGATGTCCACCATCTGTCACTGCCTCTCGCGGGCGTTGTCCGCAGCTGCTCGCAGGCCGCGGCGTACCATGACGGCCGCGACCGTCTTCCGGTAGTCCGGCGACCCGTGAAGGTCGGCCGGCGGGTCGGTATCGTCGGTCGCACGGCGGGCCGCCTCGTCGAAAAGCTCCGTCGACGGCCTCTCGCCGACCAGCAGATCCTCCGCGGCGGCGGCCCGGACCGGCACATCGGACATGCCGGCGAACGCCAGCCGGGCATCGCTGATCGCGCCGTCGGAAAGCGACAGTGATGCCGCCAGGCCAACGATGGCGAAATCACCGTGGCGGCGTGTGACCTCCTGGAAGCTGGTCCCCGTGCCCCGTCCTGCGGCCGGGAAGCGCACCTCCACGAGGAGCTCGTCGGGACGGCGTGACGTCGTGAGGTAACCCTCGAACCACTCCGCCGCCGGGATCACCCTCATCCCCGACTGGCCGCGCACCACGAACTCGGCATCGAGCGCCCGGGCGACGGCCGGCAGCTCGGCGGCCGGATCGGCATGCGCCAGGCTGCCCCCTATCGTGCCGCGGCTGCGGATTGCCTCATGACCGATCAATGGCAGAGCAGCCGCCAGCAGCGGCACGGCGTCGGCGACGGTCCCGGATTCCTCGGCAACGTACTCCCGCGTCATGGCGCCGATCGCCACCCAGCCGTCTGCCGCCGACACCCCCGACAGCTCATCTACGCCGTTGATGTCGATGAGCACCGCCGGGCGGGCCAGCCGCAGCGCCAGCAGCGGTATCAAGCTCTGGCCGCCGGCGAGCACGCTCGCCTCGTCACGGTGCTCAGCCAGCAAATCGATAGCTCCGGCAACGGTCGTCGGTGCCTCGTACTCAACAGGAGGCAGCTTCATCGGCGCAGCCCTTCGATCCGGCATGATGCTCCCATAGCGTTCCAGGCTAACTCAGACCACCCTGACAACCATGGGTGCTGGCAGACTAGCGGCGTGGAGCCAGTCGCAGAGGTCCCGGCCGCCGGCCGCGGTGGCCGGGCCGGCCGGCGGGGCAGGTACGGCATCGACGGCGGGTTCGCCGGGCTGGCGGTGTTCGGCGCGATTGAGGCGGGCTGGCGGGCACCGTGGCCTGGGCGGCGTGCCATCGCAGGCCCGCCATCGCCGCGCTGGCGGCCGTGGGCGGCGCGGCGGTGGCGGGATCAGCGGCGAGTTACCTGTACTCCACCGGGCCGGGCAAGCGCGCGATCTGGGCGCAGCTGCTGGATGAGCTGGACCTGCGGGGCGATGAGCACGTCCTGGATGTGGGATGCGGCCGCGGCGCGGTGCTGATGCTGGCGGCCCGCCGGCTGCCCGCCGGCCGGGCGGTGGGAGCGGACATATGGCGCCGCCGCGACCAGATCGGCTGGTACCCTCATCCCAGTTCAGAGGGCACCTTTCGCGTTGCCGCGCCCGGAACATCCCCTAATTCACCGGTGGATTGAGCTGACCGGCATTGGATCATGGTGAGTCCTGGTCAGACGGCGTTATTGCTGGCCTGGCGGATGAGGCGCTAGTTGCGGGTGGCGGAGTTCGACCTGCCCGCCGCCGTTCAGGAAGACACCGAACCTGATCAGGTTGGCGTCCGCCGGGATCTGGGCGGTGACCTCATACTGGGTCCACGCGCCGGTCCCGGTGGCGGAGGCGATCTGGTTGGCCGGGTCGTCCCTGGGATCTGGGCTGGCTGCCCGCCGTGGCGTGGACCGGCCTGGGCTGGCTGCCCGCCGTGGCGTGGACCGGCCTGGGCTGGCGGCGCGCAGTACCAGCCCGGCGCGGCTGTCCGCCTGGGCGGTGCGCAGTTCGGCGCGGAAGGTGACGGTGCGGCCGCGGTAGTCGTCGGCGTCGATTTGCTGGGCGAGGAAGGCGAATCCGGCCGGCTCGGGGCCGGCCGCGGCCAGGATCGCCCGCCCGTCCTCGGCGGTGGCGGAATAGTCGAACCCGGTGCCCTGGCGCAGGAAGGTGCCGCCGAGCTCCCATCGGTCCAGGCCGTCGGCGAACGCCATGTTGCGGGGCTCGAACAGCTGGTCCAAAACCCTGGGGGGTGTCTCCTGGCTGCGGAACTGGCTGAGCAGGTCGGGGCCGGTGACGGGTCGGGCGAGCCGGTCCATGACCGGGTCGTCGACGGCCAGCGGCGCGCCGGTGATGACGGCGAGGGTCAGGCCGTCGGCGAGGCTGGCGGTGACCGGCCGGGTTCCGCCGGGCCCGGCGATGCCTATCCGCGTGGCGGTCACTCCCGGGCCCAGGTCGGTGACGGTCACGCCGGCCAGGGTGACCCCTGCCCCCTGCAGCAGCCGGCCGGTCATCTCCTCGGCATGAGCGCCCCACTGGTCCTCGTCGCGGTCGTCGGGGCGGCTGAGCAGGCGCCAGAGCTGTTCGGGGCCAGGGAGCCGGACTGGCAGCGCCCGGTGGCCAGCGTCGTCGGCCAGGATCACGAGCACGTGGCGGATATCCATCCTCCCGTCTGGTGTGCGTCCGGGCCAGGGGTCGGCGTGCGCGATGCGGACAGCGGTCATGGGGATTCTCCGGGAGAGGGCAGGGATGAGGTCGGGGCGGTGCGCGGTGATGTACTCGCGCAGCCGGCGGCGGGCCTTGTGCAGGCTGGCCTTCGCCGCGCCGGGGGTGGCGGCGGCCTGCCCGGCGGGCTGGTCGGCGTAGTAGAACAGGGTGACGGCCTGCCGCTGCCCGGGGGGCAGGCCGGCGACCGCGCGGCTGAGCACGTCGGCGCGGTCCAGGTCCTCAGCCGACGGCAGGTTTTCCGCCGACGCGGGGTGCAGGTTCTCGGGCCAGTCACCGAGCAGGGTCAGCGGGGCGCGGCGCCGCTGGGCGCGGCAGACGTTGGCCACGATGCCGCCCAGCCAGCCGGCGAACCGGTCGGGGTCGCGCAGCCGTTCCAGTGCGATGAACGCCTGCAGGAACGCGTCTTGCACGGCGTCGTCGGCGTCGTCGGGCTGCGGGCACAGCCGGGCCGCGCGGGCGCGGGCCATCGGCAGGTGCCGTTCGACCAGCAGCCGGAACGCGGCCGGGTCGCCGTCGCGGGCGAGCCGGACCAGGTCGCCGTCATCGATGTCCATGCTTCGCTTTACTCCTGGGTTCCCGGCTGGGCCGGGGTGAGTTCCGCGCCGCGCAGCTCAATGCGGCCGCGGCCGGTCAGGGAGATCCCGAACAGGATGGAGGTGGCCTCGCCGGGGACGGGCATCGTGACCTCATGCCAGGACCAGTCACTGCTGCCCGGGGCGGTCAGGCTGCTGCCGCCGTGGTCGCGCAGCATGGCGCCAAACGGCACGGCCGGGCCGTGGTCGCGCAGCATGGCGCCAAACGGCCCGGCCGGCGGCCCGCCTACGGCCAGGTGCAGCCCGGCCTGGTCGGCGATGTCGGTGGTGCGCAGCTGTCCGCGGAGGGTGACGGTGCGGCCGCGGTAGTCGGCGGCGGCGATGGTCTGGACGAGGACGGCGAAACCGGCGGGTTCCGGGACCGTGGCGGCCAGGGCCGCGGACTGGTCCGCGGCGGTGCAGGAGTAGTCCTGCCAGGCCGGCTGGCCGTCAGCGGAGGAGCTGACAGCCAGTTCCCAGTAGTCCAGGCCGTTGGTGAACGCCATGTTCCGCGGCTCGAAACGACGCGCCGGACGGCCCGGCGGCCGGGCGCCCGGCGGAGGCAGGAACGGCGCCAGCATGTCCTCGCCCGGTACCGAAACCGCGAGCCGGTCCATTACCTCGTCGGCCACCCGGACCGGCGCCCCGGCCACGGCAGCCAGCGCCAGGCCGTACTCGGCGCTGACCGTGACCGGCCGGGTTCCCGTGGCGGCAGCTAGCCCGACGCGTGCCGTGACCGTGTCCCAGCGCAGCTCGGGCACATCGTCGCTGGCCGGCTCTATGTCCACGGCGCTCACCTCCGTCCCGGCCGTCCGCAGCAGCCGGACCGCCGTCTCCAGCAGGCCAGTGGCCACCTCAGCGTCTCCGGCGGGCCGGTTCAGCCGGTCCAGCCTGGCCAGCCGGGCCCGCAGGTCTTTGTGAATCCGCAGCCACAGCGGGACCGCCCGGTGGCCCGCGTCGTCGGCCAGCACGATGAGCTGCTGGTGCAGCCGCCAGTCGGGCTCGTCACTTCCGTCCGGGGCCCGTGCGGGCCGGATGTGCGGCGCATAAACGATGCGGACAGTCGTCACGGCGGTCCTCCAGCAGACGGCGAGGCAGCGATTCGGCTCACACTCGTTAGTGTCCGACGGGCCGCCACCGGTTACCCGCCTGCCGCCGCGTCGGGTCAGGAATTGCTGATCACGATGGCACCGCTGCCGGGCGCACCGGACCGGTCTGGTGTTACAGGCGCGCGGGAGCTGACGGCAGCGTCGGCGGCCCGCTGTAGCGGCCAGACAACAGAAAACGAGCAGGAAGGGTCCCGCCGAACAGCACGCCCATGGCCCCGTGCCGCACCGAGGCAGTGCTAGTCCCGGCCTATGTGCGCAGCGTCGAGCGGTGGCTCGCCACGGCGGCCCGGTGACGTCAGCGACCGCGATGTCCATCCTGGGCCTGACGGCCGTCGGTCAGGTCAGTCGAGGTAGTCCCGGAGAATCTGGGAGCGCGACGGGTGGCGGAGCTTGGACATGGCCTTGGACTCGATCTGCCGGATCCGCTCCCGGGTGACGCCGTAGACCTTGCCGATCTCGTCCAGGGTCTTGGGCTGGCCGTCGGTCAGCCCGAACCGCATCGAGACCACGCCCGCCTCGCGCTCGGACAAGGTGTCCAGGACCGAGTGCAGCTGCTCCTGCAGCAGGGTGAAGCTGACCGCCTCGCCGGGCTGGATCGCCTCGGAGTCCTCGATCAGGTCGCCGAACTCGCTGTCGCCGTCCTCGCCGAGCGGGGTGTGCAGGGAGATCGGCTCCCGGCCGTACTTCTGCACCTCGATGACCTTCTCCGGGGTCATGTCCAGCTCGACCGCCAGCTCCTCCGGGGTCGGCTCGCGGCCCAGGTCCTGGAGCATCTGGCGCTGCACCCGGGCCAGCTTGTTGATCACCTCGACCATGTGCACCGGGATGCGGATGGTGCGGGCCTGGTCGGCCATGGCCCGGGTGATCGCCTGCCGGATCCACCAGGTGGCGTACGTGGAGAACTTGTAGCCCTTGGTGTAGTCGAACTTCTCCACGCCGCGGATCAGGCCCAGGTTGCCCTCCTGGATCAGGTCCAGGAACAGCATGCCCCGCCCGGTGTACCGCCTGGCCAGCGACACCACCAGCCGCAGGTTCGCCTCCACCAGGTGGTTCTTGGCGCTCCTGCCGTCTTCGGCGACCTGCTCAAGGTCGATCCGCGCGTCGGCGCAAAGGTTCCGGCTGCCTTCGGCGAGCTTTTCCTCGGCGAACAGGCCGGCCTCGATCCGCTTGGCCAGCTCGACCTCCTGCCCGGCGTTGAGCAGCGGCACCTTGCCGATCTGCTTGAGGTAGTCCTTAACCGGGTCGGCAGTAGCGCCGGCGGCTGCCACCCGGGCGGCCGGACGGTGCTCGTCGCCATCGATCGGAGCGGCAGGCAGCCGCCCGCCGATCTCAACGGCGCCGCCGTCCCCGACGGGGTCTGCCGGATCATTCAAGCCCATGACAGCGCCGATACCACCACAGGCGGCAGCGCGCTCTGGCTTATGGGCCAGCCCCCGGGCAGCTGCGCATGGCGCGACCTCGGCGCACCGGCCAGGTGCTGCCAGGAGCAGACGACCCGCGCACGTCTGGCGGATGCCGTCCCGGAGCCTGCAGCGCCTGCTATCGCGATCACCCCCTCGATCGCCGGACCGCCGCGCCGTGCCGGGCTCGACGTCGTGCTGGCACGCGACAACAGGCATCCTCTCCCGGATATGCCTCACCCACCCCACACCACACTACGCGGAGCCGGGGGCGGCTCGGACGCTGTCAGGCACCGGGTCATCCAGAGAGCTGCCGGATTCACCCGCACCCGCTCGCCAAGTGGGAAAGTTCCAACAGCCGGCGCCCCGGTTTCCACTCCCGTGCGTTCCGTGACAGGCTGGCCAAACCAAGTGGCGAGCGCGCCCCCGGTCATGGCGGGGGCGCGGCATGCACAACTAAGAGGTCAAGATGGCGCAGGGCACTGTGAAGTGGTTCAACAGCGACAAAGGCTACGGCTTCATCGCGGTCGAAGGCGGCCCGGACGTGTTCGTGCACTTCAGCGCGATCACCGGCAGCGGCTACCGCGGCCTGGAGGAAGGGCAGAAGGTCGAGTTCGACATCACCCAGGGCCAGAAGGGACCCCAGGCAGAAAACGTCAGGGTCACCGGCTGACACACCGGCAACATCCTCAGCTGGTACCTGCGCGGCGGTTTCGAGGTCGGTTCCTCGGGCGGCGTTCTTGGCGTTCCTTCGCCTGGCGGGGCGGGTTGGCGGTGCTATACGCGAACCGGTCCTTACCGCCCGCAGCACGGGCCGGCCGCCGGGTTCTCCCGGGATGACGGGCTGGCGAAGACCCGCTACCCGCGGCCCCCGCGCCGGAGTGCGGAGGAGGCGGTGCCGGGGGGACGGGTGTGCCCGACGTGGCGATCTGCCGGACCAGGTGATGCCCGGTGGCTACCTCGTCGCTGGCCGCGGTGACGCCCGCGGCGTTGTGCAGCCGCTGAATCTCACGGACCTGACCGCGTTCCGCCAGCGCGATGACCAGGCCGGTGGCCCCGGCCCGGGCCGTGCGGCCCGAGCGGTGCAGGTAGTCCTTGTGATCGTTCGGCGGGTCGAACTGCACCACCAGGTCGACGTCGTCCACGTGGATGCCACGGGCTGCGACGTCGGTGGCGACCAGGACACGCGGGTGCCCGGCGGCAAACGCGTCCAGGGCCCGTTGCCGCTGGTTCTGGTTGCGGTCGCCGTGGATAGCCGCGGCGTCGATTCCGGCCCTGGACAGTTGTTTGGCGAGCCGGTCGGCGCCGTGCTTGGTGCGGACGAAGAACAACGTCCGCCCCGGCCGGCTGGCGATCTCCGCCGCGACGGGCACCTTGTCCTGGGCGGACAGGACCAGTACCCGGTGCTCGGCGGGTCCGGAATCCGTGGAGGAGCTGACCGCGTGCAGCGCGGGATCATGGATATAGGCCGTTACCAGCTGGCCGACGCCGCGGTCTAGGGTCGCGGAGAAGAACATCCGCTGGCAGGCCGGGGGCGTCTCGTCGAGGATGCGGGTGACCGCGGGCATGAAGCCCAGGTCGGCCATGTGATCTGCCTCGTCGAGCACGGTGGCCTGGATGCCGGCCAGCGTGCAAGCCTGCCGCTCGAGCAGGTCGATGAGCCGGCCTGGTGTCGCCACCACGATGTCGGCGTTGCGGATGCGGGTGATCTGCCCGCTGATTGACACGCCCCCGTAGACCGTGATGACGCTTACGCCCACGCTGCGGCCTAGCGGAGCGAGCACGTCGGCGACCTGCTGGGCGAGCTCGCGGGTCGGGACCAGGACCAGGCCGCGGGGCGCCTTGTCGTGCCGTTGGCCCGTGCTGGCCGCGAGCCGGGTCAGCAGCGGAAGGCCGAAGGCCAGCGTCTTGCCCGACCCGGTCTGAGCGCGGCCGAGCACATCGCGGCCAGCCAGCGCGTCGGGAAGCGCCCGGGCCTGGATCGCGAACGGCTCGCGGATACCACGCGCCGCGAGCGCGCGCACCAGCCGGGGGTCTAGGCCGAGCTCGGCGAACGTGGCCGTCGTGGGCTGCGGCGCCGCGGCGGCGGCGTCCAGGGCCAGGTCAAGTTCGGAATACGATTCTGCGCGCCGCGGCCGTGCTACCTGCGGGTGCTTGGCCGCAACCGCGCCGCGGCCTCTGGTGGTGCGCTTACCGCCTCGGCCGTAGCCATCCGAAGACGCGCGCGGACGCCTGGAACTATGGGGCATGCGGAAAACTCCATCAGTGGTTCGGGGTCGCATACTCGGCAGACGTCAACGCAAACGGCGAACGACTGACTTAGCCGGACTGTTCACACAGCGACCAGCGGGCTGCCCGCCCGCGGGAGCGGCGGCGAAACCACCGCCATAGACGCAAGGCTATCAGCAGCGTGTTGTATTCCCGCCCTGGCGGCGTTCGGCAGGTGTTTGCCGTTTAGCGGTCTGGGACGATGCTGATGTGAGCGAGGGTCCTGGTGCTGAGTCAAGCGCCGTCGAGGGTCAGGTCGGGGCCGGGTTTCAGGCCGCAGCAGCCGGGGACTGGCGCGGCGCGCACGATGCTTTTTCCGCCGTCCTTGAGGTCGCTGAAGTGCCCGAGGCGCTTTTCGGTTTGGCGAACGTACTGTTCTGGCTAGGCGACCTGGCGGGCACGATCGCGAACTGCGAGAAGGCATATGCCGGCTTTCGCCGCCGCGGCGACGCGATGCTCGCCGCCGGTGCCGCTCTTTCGCTGGTGGGCTACAACAAGGGTTACCTGGGCAACACGGCTGCGGCTCGCGGATGGCTGTCACGTGCGGCACGGATCATCGAGAACGAGGTTCCGCAGTTGCGCGGGGAGCTCCTGGGAGCCACCGCGTATGTTACGGATGACCCGGTGGAGAGTGAGGCGCTGGCGCGGCAGGCGGCCGAGATCGGGCGGGCGAACGGCAACTCCGACCTGGAGCTGATGGCGATGCACGCCGTCGGGCAGGCCCTGGTGCAGCAGGGCCGGACCGAGGAAGGCATGTCGCTTCTTGATGAGGCGATGGCCGGCGTGATCGGCGGTGAAGGCCGCGATCCGCTGACGGTCGCGCAGGTGAGTTGCATGACGATGGTGGTGTGCGGCAGCTGTTTCGATCTCGAGCGCGCGACTCAGTGGGTACGGTCGCTCGGCGACAGGGATCCGTTCTGCAGCGTCGAGGAAGGGGCGGCCGCCTACCGCGCGCTACCGGCCGGTGAGCTCGCGGTGCTGCCGGACACTGGGCACCTGATCACCCCCGCCGCCGTGCAGACCACGATCGAGTTCTTCGAGCGCCTTTGATCGTTCAGGTACGTCCCGAGCACCAAGATCAAGGCATCCGGCGAACCAGGGGCGCCTGTCGCAGCTGAACTCTGGAAGGCGCGGACCCACCCGGCACAAGGTGCAGGATGCGTTCCGGACGCGCGGATGACCAGCGCGGCGCGGAGACTGACCGCGCGTTTCTGTGACAGGTCTGTGACAGCTGGCGGACGCTCCTAAGACATGGGTACCGCATTGTCGCGGATATGCATGATGGCCTGCTGGCGAGTTGGCGGGCTGGCCCGTGCAGTCTGGACGCGGGCCGGTTCGCGCCTTGGCAGTTCGAAGACCAGGGCATCGTCCCCGCTGGCCGTGCAGTCTCCGCGTTCACCGCGGGTCTTCCGACGGGCTGCTCCTGCACCGGATGCAGGGATGACCGGTGGCCAGGCGAGCTGTCGCGGCCCGGCCGTCCGCACGGTGGGAGCCCGCGCCGGCACGACCAGGATCCCGCCCCGATGAAAAAGGACCGCTGCATGAGCTACCGGATGGACACCGACCCTGGCCAGCCTGGGCGCACGCCGCGAGCCGCCGGTGCCCTGGTGTCAGTGAGCGAGGTGACGAAGCGGTACGGGAGCGCCGGCCGGCCTGCCCTGGACGGAGTCAGCCTGCGGGTCGGCCAGGGTGAGGCGGTCGCGGTGATGGGCCCCTCGGGTAGCGGGAAGTCGACGCTGCTGAACCTGATCGCCGGGCTGGACCGGCCGACGAGCGGGACTGTCATGGTTGCCGGGCAGCGGGTCGATTCCTTGAGCGAGACCCGGGTGGCCCGGTTCCGGCGCCGGCGCATCGGGATGATCTTCCAGTTCTTCAACCTGCTCGATGACCTGACCGTAGCCGACAATGTGCTGCTGCCCGCCCAGCTTGCCGGGCTAAGGCGTGGCCGGGCCCGGGCCAGGACGCGCGAGCTTCTGGAGCAGCTGGGCATCGAGCGTTATGCGGACAGCTACCCGGGTCGCCTGTCGGGCGGGGAACGGCAGCGGGTGGCGATCGCCCGCGCCCTGGTGAACTCCCCGGCCCTGCTGCTGGCCGACGAGCCGACTGGGGCGCTGGATACCGCCAACGGGGAGGCGATCGGGCAGCTGCTGCTGGACCTCAACGCCGGCGGGCAGACCCTGATCCTGGTCACGCACAGCCCTGAGCTGGCCGCTCGTTACGCCCGGCGCACCATCGACTTCGTCGACGGCCAGATCGCCGGCGATACCCCGGGCCGTCGCCGGGACACGCCCGCCGGGGCACGGCCGTGACCGCCAGGCCTGCCCGGGAGCGAAGCGGACACCCTCCGGGTGCATCGGCACCGAAGACGGCAGGGCCGACAGCGCGCCGGCCCACATCGGCAGGTCGGCTGCGGGCAGCAGGTGAATGGTGCCGCGCGGGCCGAACGTCTTGACCAGGGTGCGCTCTTCCCGTAGCGCACGCCGCACGTCGGCGCGGGTCGCCCCGGCGACGCGCCGCCCGATCGACAGTTCGGCGGCACTGAGCACCTGGGCGTGCGCGCCGCACAGCACGCCCGCCACGCCGGCTGGGTCCAGGTCCGCGGCCGGTTCGGCCAGCGCATGCCGGGCCATCCGGCGGGCCGTGACGCCGCTCCAGGTCAGGCCGGCCGGAGTCGCGGACTTCGCAGTCATGAATGCGCATTCTCCCGGGCCGCCGGGCGGTAGATGTGGAGTACCGCGCCGTCGTCATATGCCCGGGCCTCCAAGAGGTCGAGCACGAAGGGCGCGGCGAGCCCCGCGAACCGCGGGAGCCCGTCTCCCAGCGCCACTGGCTGAAGCACGAGCCGGTACTCGTCGACCAGGCGGAGCCTGGTGAGCGATTGCGCGAAGGCAGCGCCTCCCCACGCGATCATGTCCTTCCCCGGCTGGCGTTTGAGGGCAGTGACCTCGCCGGCCAGGTCGCCGCTCGCGATCGTTGACTGCGGCCAGTGCGCGGTGGTGAGCGTCTTGGAGAACACCACCTTGGGAATGTCGTTCATCGGCGCCGCGTACTCGTCGTCGGAGGTGGGCCAGAACCCGGCCATTTCCTCGTACGTAACGCGCCCCATCAGATGCAGGCCCGCCGCACGGAGCCAGTCGAGCTTCCGCGCCTTCAGCGCTGGGTCTTCAGGAGGAATCCCCCACCCCCGGCGCCGAACTGACCGGTCCGCGCCACCAGGCCATCCAGCGAAACCCCCATCATCAGCACGAGCTTGCCCATAATGCGTCCTATCCTCTCGCCGCAGTGCGGGTTGTCGTCCATGCAGACGTGCCGGACCGGAAAACTCACCGGTCTCCGGACGGATAGGGTGCACAGATGGCCGCGCCAGGATGGGGTGAGCAAGCCGGACCCGTGCGTCCGCCGGCTCGGATGGCGCGGGCGCGGGGCGCTGGCCCGGGGTAGGGGACTTCGACGACCTGGTCCGCAGGTACCGGCGTGAGCTGCACGTGCACTGCTACCGGATGCTCGGGTCCTTCGATGAGGCCGAAGATCATGTCCAGGAGGTGTTCCTGCGCGCCTGGCGCTCCCGGGAGCACTTCCAGGGCCGGTCCAGCCCGCGTACCTGGCTGTACCGGGTCGCCACCAACGTCTGCCTGGACACGCTGCGCCGTGACGCCCGCCGGGCCGGGCCCGCGCCGTCCGGCGCACCAGGGCCATCGATCGCCGCGATGCCGCCGCGCATGAACAAGCCGACCCAGAGGCGCTGATCGCCGTGCTGCATCACGACGTACGACTGGCGATCTCCCCGCAGGCCGGGGAATGGAACGGCCGGCCACAGGTGGGCGACGCCCTTCGCGACGGCATGAACGCCCTCGGCCAATGGCGCCTGTTGCCGATCATGGCCAACGGCCAGCCGGGCGCAGCCGGGTACCTCCGCCGTCCCGGCGAGGCTGCGTTCTACCCGTTCGTGCTCACCGTACTGCGCTTCGAACACGGCCGTCTGGTCGACATTGCCGCCTTCGAGCAGCCATCGATGTTCACCGCATTCGGCCTGCCCGCCAGCCTCTGATCAACGAGATCGGCGTAGTCAATTCCCTCAGGCCGCAATACGCAGGACTGCAGATGTGGTGACCCCCCCTGCTCCCGCACTCTGAGGTCAGCGGCCGGACCCCGGGCGGCTCCGGTGCCCGAGTCACAGTCAGAAGCCCATCATCTGCACAGATAGGAGACGACCATGTTCATCCATCCGGAAATCAGCAGGGAACTCGCCCATGACCGGCAGCGCGGATCGGTGGGGGAGGCGTAATCATGGGGACGTGGTTCTGGCTGAACATCCCGCTCGCGCTGTTGTTCGTCTGCTGCTGGGCCGGGATCCCGCTGTGGTTTGCGCTCACGCGCTGGAACGCTGAGCTTGACGCCAAGCACTCACCGGCTCGCTGGATAACCGCAACGATGGAGCATTGCTGTCGCTCCAGCGGCATCGATGGAGCATCGTTGCGGTTAAATCCGGTCCTGCAGAGCCATGCCGTGCCTACGCGGCGCTCGAAGGGCGCACGGATGTTGGCCTGACTTGAGCGGTCAGGGCTGGAGATTCACCAACGCTTTGCCGTTCTCCATATTGACGGGCACCGAGACCTGGTCGTGCACGATGAGCCAGATGCCGTCGATCTTCCGGAAGCAGCCCGTCCACCGGACCCAGGAATCGGTCCTGTTCCCGTTCTTCAACGTGCCGCTGATCCGATTGAGGCTGTGCCCGAATGCCACGTCATCGCCCACGGTGAGCGTGAGGTCGCGGATCTCGTAACCGAGCGGACGCTGGTATGCCGTAAAGACGTCTGCCCAGTTCTTCCATTTTGCCTCTGCTCCCATGTGCTGCAGCGGCGGTACGATGTCGAATGAGACGATGTCCGGAGCGTAAATCGGCTTTACGCCCTCGAGATCCATGACGCGAATCGCCTGCACCAGCTGGTCGATTCGCTGCCGGATGTCGGCTTCGTCAGCTGAGTGTTGTGTGGCCATGATTAGCCCTCCGTTTACCGAGGCCCGCAGGCTAACTTATCCGCGGACCCAGGCACGGAATCCCTCTTGCCAGCTCGGGTACTGCGGCTCCCAGCCGAGGTGTTTCCTGGCCTTCTCGTTTGAGAATCCGCGCGAGGTGGTCATCTGGGCCACGACGAACTCGCCGGCGAGCAGCCGCCCGAGCCAGCCAGGCAGCCGCAGCGGCGGCTTCGCGCCCGCGACCTGGGCCAGGTATGGCAGCCACTGCGCGACCGGGGCGGGGTCGTCGTCGACCACGTTGTACACGCCTGGCGCGCCCTGGCCGACCGCCGCGATCGTCGCGGCCGCGGCGTCGGTGATCTCGATGAAGGACCAGACCCCGGTCCCGCCGCCGATCACCGGAACCTGCCGCTTCCGCAGCATGTCCAGCAGGAAATCCGAAGCCCCCGGCCCGTAGAAGCCGCCGTAGCGCAGCACGATGCCCTCGGGTACCGCGGCAGGCACGGTCTTGTCGACATACGCGATCGCCGCCGGCATCTGCACAGCCGACCGGATGGGCCGCCAGCCAAGCGGATCTTCCTCGGTCTTCAGCGCACCACCGGACGGCTTGTCCGGGCCGGCGCCCGCGTAGCCTTGCGCGATGACCCGGCGGGTGCCCGCCTGCTCCGCGGCCGCCAGCAGGTTGTCGGTGCCCCGGGTCCGGAGCTCGTTGGTAGCGGCGAACGCTTTGTCGGGATTGCGGAGGCTCCGCATGCCCGCCAGCGCGGTCATCTGGTGCACGATCACCTCCGGCGCCGCGGCCCGCACCGCCGCGATCACCGCCTCGCGATCCAGCCCGTCGAGAATCACCGGCTCGGCGCCCGCCGCGCGCAACTGCGCGACCTTGCCAGGCGCCCTGGTGGTGGCAATGACTTCGTGACCCGCCGCGACTAGCCCGGGAACGAGGTGCCGTCCCAGCGCCCCGGTCGCCCCCGTGACGAAGACTCGCATGATCTTTCCCTTCTACGTGGTGCTCTGTCCTGAAGACGTGGTGCCTTGCCCTGAAGACCAGGCGGCACCCGAAGCTGTGACATTCCCCAGTCCGCCTTCCCGGACGGAGCGGGCCTAGTCTCCCGCCCGCCTTCTCTCTCGCGACGTCAAGGACCTCCAGCCCACCCTGGCCCCCGACGGCCGCACCGTGGCAGATGGCTCGCCCAACAGCAACGCGGCATACCTGTGGACGCCGCCCTGACACGCGCGACGCTCCCGATGCCCCACCCCCCTGATCTGGATTACATGCCGGGTTAGACCGGCTGCATGGCGTCGCGCAGCCGCTGCATGCCTTGCTGGCGGGTGATGACGGGCTGGTACCGCAGTTCCTGGCGGGCATGGGCGTCCGAGACGAGGAACGGGCCCCGGTTTAGCTCGACGATCATCCTGGTGAGGGGCGGGTCGCCCGGGCGCCTGGCGATGCGCCAGGCGGCGTCGAGGGCCCGGGCCAGGCCGGCCGCGACCGGTCCGGGGATGGAGGCCTCGGGCAGGGTCAGGCCGTGCGCTTGGAGGAGCCCGGCCAGGAAGTCCCGGATGGTGGTGCTGCCGTCGTCGAAGACGTAGTAGCCCCGGCCGCCGACGCCGTGGTCGATGGCCAGGCCCACGGCGTGGATGAGGTTGTCCATGTGGGTGGCGACGATGCGGTGTCGGCCGCCGTCGATCAAGCGCATCTGTCCGGCGTGCACCGCTTGCACGAAGCTGGCGGTTGACGGATCGTCGGGGGTGCCCCAGACCCAGCCGGGCCGGATCACCACGGTGGCCATCTGGGGGCCGTTGGCCGCCTGGACGGCTTGGTCGGCGCGTGTCTTCGATGCCGCGTGTCCGGAGCTGCGCGGTTGCTGCAGCGGCCAGCTTTCGTCCGCGCCTGTGATCGGCCGGGGGCTGCCGAGCAGGCTCATCGCCGCGCCGAGGTAAATGAACCGGCGCACCCCTGCTTCGGCTGAAGCGGTAAGCATGTTCCCGGTCCCGGTGACGTTCACCGGCGCCGGTGACCAGCACGAGACGCGTTGGCCGACCCGGGTTCGGGCGCGAGCAGGGCATCACTGCACCCACATGACTGGCCACGATGGGATCTGTTTGTCCTTGCCGTCCCAGGTGAGGGATTCGATAGCCCCGTTGAAGTGGTGGCCAGCGGGGCACGTGATCATGGCGGCCTCGATGGGCCCGTCGGTTGAGCGCATGGTGAACCGGCACCTGACCTCGGCGGGAAGCCCGCATCGTACGGTATGGTCCTGGTTCAGGTAGGCCGGGCAGTCAAGGAACATCATCGTGGCCTCCGTCAGTTACCGGGCCCGGGTGCATCGACGCTGCTGCAGTCGTGCGATGCCGGCAGTATGGACAGGTTCGCCAGCCGCGGGTCATAGTGGGCAATGCCCGCTCGAGCGGGGGTGCGGTTCATCAGGTCCTCCCGGATAGTGGTGTACCGGTGAGGAAAAGACTCGCGGTTCCCGTTCCTGGCAGCATCTGCTGAAGGAGGTATATCTCGCCCGGTTAGGTCATATGACGCAGTTAGCCGGGTCATACCAAGCGCGGTATCTCCCAGGACGATTTAGAAGGAGCACACAGACGTCACGTCTCCTGCAACGGCAGTCGGGGTTGCCGACCGAGGTGAGCTCGCTGGTGGGCCGTGGCCTCGAGATCGCCGCAGTGCGTGAGCGGCTCCGCGGCGGCCGGGTGGTCACGTTGACCGGTCCGGGCGGGTGCGGTAAGACCCGGCTGGCGCTGCGGGTGGCAACGCTGGCCGACGGCAGCTTCGGGGATGGCGCCCGGCTGGTCGAGCTGGCCTCCCTGACCGATCCCGCGCTCGTTCCTGCGCTGGTCGCCGAGGCGCTGGGAGTTCCGGAACGAGATGCTGCGGACCCGATGGCGGGCGTGGTGCGGGCGCTGGCCGACCGCGAGCTGCTGATCGTGCTCGACAACTGCGAGCACGTCCTGGGGTCGGCAGGACGGGCGGTGGTGATGCTGGCCGAGCAGTGCCGCCGGGTGCGCATACTGACCACCAGCAGGGAACGCCTTGACGTGCCCGGCGAGTCCGTATTCCCCGTGCCGCTAGCCATCGAGCTGGCCGCGGCCCGGGGTCGTCGCCGAGCTCGAAGCGAGCCGGGTCCTGTCCGGCCAGGCCGATCCGGCGCTCGCGGCGCGGGCACAGGGTCTGCTGGCCATGGCGGCCTTCCTGGCTGGCGACCTGGCCGAAGAGGAGCGGCACGGCACGCTCGCGGTCGAGCTGGCCCGGACGGCGGCGGGCCAGGAGGGGCTCGCCCTCGCACTGACCGGCCCGGCGGGGCCGCCATCGCCGGAGCGGGCATCCAGCCCGCCACCGTGGCCGCGCTCGACGAGGCCGTTAATGTGCTCGCGGCGCATCCGGACCGCTTCACCGAGACGGTCGTACGCCAGTTGCGGGCGCAGCTGTTCGCCACCCTGGGCCAGTTCGACAGGGCCGAAACGGAGGTCGGGCTGTGCTGGGCCGCGGGCCGCAGCGGCGCTCACCGGTTTGTGGAATTCGCCGGCCCGGGGGCCGAGGCTCGCCTGGCCTCGGCCAGGGGCGACGCCGCGGCCGCAGCTAGCGCCCTCCGCCGGGCGGCCGACGGCGGGCGCCGTGTCGGGAGTGTCATGTTCGTTCCTGCCGACCTGGCCGCCCTGGCCTGAGCGGCCGCCATCGCCGGTGACGAGTCCACGGCGGCGGCCGCCGTCGGCGAGGCGCGCGCCGAGCTTGGCGTCCGCCGCCAGGCGATCACCGCCGCCGCGCTGCGCTACGCCGAGGGCGTCATGGCCTGGCACCGCGGCGAGCTTGCCGACGCCGAGCACCTGGCCCGCGAGGCCACCGTGCAATGGCACCGTGGCAGCGACCGGATGGACGCCAGCGACGGCATCGAGTTCCTCGGCGTGCTCGCCGCGGCCCGGGAGCGCTTCTCCGACGCCGCGCGCCTGCTCGGCGCCGCCTACGCGGCCCGGCAGCCGCTGCGGTACCTGGCGCCCGGATTCACCGCCAACCGCAGTGCCGCCGCACGCGCCGCCAGCCGGGCCAGGGACGTCCTCGGCGACGAGCGCTTCACCCAGGCGTGGGAAGAAGGCCAGGGACTCACCCTCGACGACGCGGTGGCCTACGCCGCCCGCAAAGGCGGCGGCCGCAAACGCCCCGCCACCGGCTGGGCCAGCCTGACCCCGGCCGAACTGGAAGTCGTCCGCCTGGTCAGCGAGGGCCTGCGGAACGACGCCATCGCCCGGCGGCTGTTCATCACCCCCGGCACCGTCAAGGTGCACCTGTCCCACATCTTCGCCAAGCTCGGCATCACCAGCAGAGCCGAACTGGCCGCTCAGTCAGCCTCAAGGGACCTGGCTCCCAGATGATCCGGCTGCTAGATAGCCTGACGGGTTAACTCGCGCTCCCTGTCACGCCGTGATACCCCGCCGCAACCAGGGACGATCTGCTGGCGTCCTGTTCGGCGACTGGGGACTGACCTGATGACCGTGGGTCGTCAAGCTGATCGTCCCGGCGCAGCGCGGCGGCGCCCAGGACCAGTGCCATCGCGATCGTGGTAAGCACATAGGGGTTGCTGAGCACGAAAAACCAGAACGAACCGAGCGTCTGATGGCGTTGCTGGCCGACCGGGACCGAATAGGTACTGGTGAACGCGGCGGTCACGCCGATCACGACGCCGGCGCCGGCCCAGCGCTGCCACCTGGCGGCCCGGCGCTGCCCGGCACCGCGCCAAGTGGCCTGCAGCCAAGAAGACAGCGCGACCACGACCGGTGCTATCCACACCCAGCAGGGCAGCCAGGAAACCGGAGCCAGCAGCAGTCCGAAGCACGCGGTCACGCACAAAGCTGACACCTCGTGCCCGCGCCGGTGATAGCTGAGCACCAGCATCAGCGCGGGAACCGCGAGTACGGCGCCGATGACCCAGGCCGCGTGCGCGGACCATGGGGCCGCGCCGGTCACCCGCGTCATAAGCCCGTCGAGCGACTGATTGTATGGCTGCTGCGCTGGGCCGATCCTGCCGGTCTGGAACACATACGACGTCCAGTAGGCGGAATCCTGCGGGGCGATGAGGAGCGTCAGCCCCTGCAACCCGGCGAAGACCGCGAGCGCCCGCGCGGCGGCGGCGCGTTTTCCGGTGAGGAACAGGTGCGCGACGAAGATCAGCGGAACCAGCTTCACGGCCGCGGCGACGCCTACACCGAGTCCGCCCCACCGCGATCCGCGGGCGGTGACCGTCAGCACGTCCACGGCCACGATGGCCATCAGGAGCACGTTGACCTGGCCGAGCCCGACGGTGCGCCAGACCGGCACCAGGCCTAGCATCGCCACGGTCAGCAGCAGGGTGCTCCAGCCCGCCGGAAAGCGCCAGTACGGCACCGCGGCGACCGCGACCCGGATCACGAGCGCGAGCGCGAGCACGCTGGCCGACGCCATGACCGCCCAGGCCAGTTGCGCCGGCAGCGCCGCGAGCGGGGTGAACAGCAGCGCCGCAGCCGGCGGATACGTAAAGGAAAGGCGCAGATAACCCAGGTCGCTGACCTTATACGGCGAATGCCCGTCCGGGATGAGCCGGCCCTCCGGCCGCCGCGGACACCTACGGCCGCGGCGATGGTCGGCCCAGGCCGCGCTGGTGCTGGGATGGTAAATCGCTAGCCGCATTGTCAGCCCCCTGACTGGCGTGCCCCGTACTTACGACGCTATGGAAAGCGGCATCTGGCGGCGTCCGCCTGGCGGACGAACTTTCACCGGTCCGTACGCCGCGTGGCGTACGCCTCGTGACCGCTGCGCCGGTAGCGCACCCGTTCAGGGGCTACGAGCATGGCCGTCACACCGCTTAGCCAATTCCGAGGCGCACTAAATCGGCAGGCGGAAGTGGTCGTTAGCCTGAGTTGGCGCGGCCCTGGGGGGCGATGAGGCCGGTCTCGTAGGCGTAGACGACGGCCTGGATCCGGTCGCGCAGGCCGAGCTTGGCCATGATGTGGCCGACGTGGGTCTTGACCGTGGCCTCGGAGATGTGCAGCAGCGCGGCGATCTCGGAGTTGGACAGGCCGGAGCCGTCGCGCTCTTCCAGCGCGCGCAGGGCCTCGGCGAACGGCCGCTCCAGCCAGGCGAGGTGGTCGGCCTCGCCGTGATGATGCGTCGTGAACTGATCGGACCTGCGGACCGCGGTATGCCGAACGTATTCGCGGGCGCCCTCGACCAGCGTCCGGATATAGCCGATGCCCTCGGGGTCGGCCATCGTCCACTCGCCGCCGCAGGCGATATAGACCGGCGAGGTGTGCGCGAAAACCCGTCGGCCCCATTCATCGAGGTGGTAAGCGGCACCGAACGCTCTGCAGGCTATCCACGAGTTCCCGTCGATCCGCAGTTCCCCGCTGATCTCGGCCTGCCGTCCGCCGTCGACGTCCGCCCTCATAACGACCTCGCCGTTACGTACGACTTCAAGCGAACGGAGCGGGAAGATGCTGCGCACCGTGGCATGGACGCTGACCGTTCCCGGGCCGGAAAGCCCGACGGTACCGCCAGGCTCGCATCCGTCGACCGAGAGCGTCACCAGCGGCCCGCCGGAAAGGAACGTACGCCCCGATCGCACCGCCCGGCACCAGGCCTCATAGCTGAACTCCTCGTCCAGCCGCGCGTACGTGCGGTACAGGCCGACCGGCACGGCGCTCGACATCTTGTCCGTGCCGCCG
>Ga0335081_10003072_pt1 | contig 26259 bp, 23 predicted proteins | sample Lox_Sample_35_FD_206713 | JGI IMG/M metagenome (GOLD analysis project Ga0335081, IMG submission 206713) | Soil microbial communities from Loxahatchee National Wildlife Refuge, Florida, United States - Lox_Sample_3.5 | ecosystem: Environmental > Terrestrial > Soil > Wetlands | place: USA...
CGTCCAGTGGAAAATTCAACCAGCGCACGTTCCATGGCATCGATCAGCTCCGGCATGCGTAGCCGCTCGCGCACAGCGTGTTCATCGAGGAACTGCGGGGTGGTCACGCCACGTTCGAGTTGACGCTGATATTCGGCCGCGTCAAAGTGGCCCTGCGACTCGGCAATGAGACCGTCCGCACCAATCTTCCATTCCTCGAATCCGCTGATGCGAACGCGTTGGCCCGTCCCGCCGGGCCCGCTATTGGTGCCAACCAAAGTCCAGTGGTACACGGACACGTGCTCCCGCGTGAGGATCTCATCCATGATCACCCGCATATCGGGAAACGCGGTCATGAAGGATTGAGCCACTTCCCTAATGGCATCGCGTCCTATTGCCGGAGCACCGGCGTTGATCGTGAGCGAGCCACTGGGTGAGAAAAAGACCGCCACACTTGCGGCATTCTGGCTACACCACGCAGCGGTATAGCGAACGGCGAAACCGCGTAACCTGGCAGGATCAGGCGTCACTGGCCGAGACCGTCGTAGACAACCTTGCCATCCACCACCGTCAGCACCGAGTGCAGTTTTTTGATTCCTTCATCGGAGACCTTCCTGGGGTCGAGAAAGTCGTCGCTCAGCACCACCACGTCGCCCAACTTTCCGGGCTCGATCGATCCCAGCCGGTCTTCTTCGTGGAAGAACCAGCCGTTGGCTGCCGTGTATAAGCGCAGCGCTTCCATGCGTGTGATTTGCTGCTTGTCGTTGGCCATCGCTCCTGAGGCGTTTTTCCCGGTCACCATGTAATAGATCATCAGCCAGGGATCGAGCGTGGAGATCTGGGCCGAGTCGGAGCCTGCCCCCACGTGGATTCCGCTATCGAGAATCATGCGCAGCGGGGGCCCGCCGGCTTGCGGATTGAGATACGCGAAGGGATGAACCGCAATGCCCGCGCCTAAGGCTTTGAACCGGTTCACGGTGGCTTGATCGATGCGCGGCACATGCGCGATGGACCAGTGCAGGCTGGCAATCGGCGTGGCCGCATTCACCGTTTCGAAGGTGTTCGCGACAAGCTGGTCTTCCGCAAGCGAGAGGCTGTGCTGCTGATAGGCCCAGCCCTGCCTGGCGATGAGTTGGAGCGCGGTCGTATAGTTGGCGGGCGGGGTCACCTGGCCGAATAGCGGCCAAACGGTGGCAAACTCGCCGATTCCCGAAACGCGCAGCATGTCGTCGCCAAAGCCCGAGAAGTTGTTCAGCATGCGCTCCTTCAGCATGGGAATGTCCGGCTGCGTATCCATGCTGAGAAAGAAAATGCGCAGGCGCGTTGCCAGTTTCTGTTCTTTGCGCACGGCCAGCACGGCATCGTACATGCGGAAGGGATCGGCGCTGGCCAGCGTGTCAAACGTGAAGGAGTCCTGGATATCCGGCAAGCCGGGGATCACGAATGCTCCCATGTCCACGCTGGTAGTGACACCCATGCGGGCCGAATAGGCCAGGGCGTCGCGCGTCCCGCGCTTTTGGTCTTCTAAGGTTTGTGCGGCGCGCAGAGCATCCAGCGCGGCCACCGAGGGTGCGTTGGCCGCAATGGCGCCCGTATCACTTACGGCGATGCCCTTGGCCGTGAAGAAGGCTTTGCCTTTGGTATTGGTAGCGGCGGGACCTGTGAAGGCTTGATATACGATCACGGGGTGATCGGGCGCTGCGGCATCCAGCTCGGAAAGGGTCGGCAGGCGCTTTTCAGCGAACTGCGAAGGGCTCCATCCGCCCATGGCCGTGAGGAACTCGCCCGGCGGAACATTCTTCGCTCGCGCGCGGAATGCGCCCTGCACCTCTTCGATCGATCCCGCGGTTTCGAGGCGCGTATCGTGGCCCGGCCGCAGACCCAGCAAGACGATGTGGTTGTGGTTGTCGATCAGCCCGGGAACGGCGGTACGCCCGTGGAGGTCGATCGTTTTGGTGCATGGGCCAGGCTTGCCGCCCTTCCCGACCGTCTCAAAGCGGCCGTCTTGGATGGTCAGTTCCGAAACCGTGGAGTTCCGCTGATCCATGGTGACGATCTTGCCGTTGACCAGGCGCAGATCGCGTGCGCCAGCGCAGCGGTCTTGAGCGGGAGCAAGGGCCACTGCTGCCAAAAGCAGCGCGCCGAGAAGAGCCGTTCGTCGTGTCATGAGTTTCCTCAATGGAGTATACTCTCTCAGTCTGTGAGACTAAAAACACTCTTAGCTTTGCTCTGCTTCGTGCCGGGGTTGGTGACCGCAGCCACTGCCGTTTCCGGCGAAGCCGTCTATAAGCAGCGCTGCGCCGGCTGCCACGATCAAGACAACCCGCGCATTCCGCGACGCGAGTTGCTCCAGAAACTGCCAGCCGCGCGGATTCTGCGGACGTTGGATTTTGGGGTCATGATTGCGATCGCGTACCCGATGAGCCGCGGAGAGCGGGAAGCGGTGGCGTCGTACCTGGGTACGCCGGGAGCAGCGGTCGCGTTTCCGCCGAACGCTTTCTGCGCCGATCGCACGGTGCGGGTTGCGGCCACGCCCAAAGTTCAGTGGAACGGCTGGAGTCCCGACGAAGCAAACAGCCGCTTCCAGGCTGCCGAAGCCGCCGGGTTGACGCTCGATGGTGTGCACCGGCTGAAGCTCAAATGGGCGTTCGCCTTTGATGGCGACACGACTGCGTTCGATCAACCCACGATTCTGGATGGCAATCTATTCACCGGCAGCGCGGGAGGTGTGGTGTACGCACTCGACGCCGGTACCGGCTGCATCCACTGGACGTTCGACGGCACCGGACCAGTACGCACGTCGATTCTGGCGGTGCCCAACCGCGGAAACCGCACGCTTCTGTTCGGCGATCAGAACGGATGGTTCTATGCTCTCGATGCCGGCAGCGGCCGTTTGCAGTGGAAGAAGCACGTGGACGAACACGACGCGGCGCGGCTCACCGGCGCCCCCGTAGCGCAGGATGGCGTTGTGTACGTGCCCGTAGCGTCGTGGGAGGAAAACCGCGCGCTCAAAGCCGACTACCCCTGCTGCACAGCCCGGGGCAGCGTCGTGGCGCTGCGCATTCGCGACGGCGCCCAAGTGTGGAAAACGTATATGGTCGGCACACCTAAGGAGACTGGAAAGACCAGCACAGGCGTGGCCAATTGGGGGCCGTCGGGCGCGGGAATCTGGTCGGCGCCTACGATTGATTCGAAACGCAAGCTGCTATACGTAGCTACGGGCGACAACTACTCCGCGCCGGCCACCGAGACGAGTGATGCCGTAGTGGCGCTCGATCTCGAAAACGGACACATCGTTTGGTCGCGCCAACTATTGGCCGACGACATTTTCAGCGGCGGATGCGCCACCCGCGTTCCCATGTGCGGCCCCGATTACGACTTCGGTTCTTCCGCGATGCTGGTGAATTTGGATGGCCGCGACTTGTTGATTGCCGGCCAGAAATCCGGTGTCGTCTACGCGCTCGACCCCGATCATGGCGGAGAGACGGTGTGGCTGGCACGCGTCGGAAAGGGCAGCACCAACGGCGGCGTGCAATGGGGCATGGCCACCGACGGCCGCAAGATCTACGCGGCTGTTTCGGATATCGTCCGCACTCCGGTGAAGGATCACGAACTTGCCGATCTCCGCACGGCCACACTCGACCCGCAGCAGGGCGGCGGGCTCACGGCTCTACGCATTGATGACGGCAGCCAGGTTTGGCGGACGCCGGCGCCGCACACCTGCGATCCGCCCAAGCCGGGATGCAGCCCTGCACAGCCGGCCGCCATAACAGCCGTTGGACCAGGAGTGATTTTCTCCGGCTCCGTGGATGGCCACATGCGCGCCTATTCCGCCGAAGATGGCGCGATCCTCTGGGACTTCGACACCGCGCGCGAGTTCGAAACAGTGAACGGTGTCAAGGGCCACGGCGGCTCCATCGACGGGCCGGGGGCGGTGGTGGTGAACGGGATGGTATACGTCAATTCAGGCTACGCGCGTCAAAACGGCATGCCGGGGAATGTGCTGCTGGCGTTTGGGGTGGAGTAGTCGCCGGCCTTCTCGCCTGGGCCAATTGCCATGGGAGCATCCCAGATGTAATCCTGGTCTGGTGAATGCTCCCGCCAAACGGCGGTTTACACGAGGCGACCGTTCATGACCAAAGATGAGATCATTCTGGCGAATCGGGAATTTCTGTTCCCCTCGGTGTTTCACTACTTCCAGGAACCGCTGGTCATCGCGCGCGCGAAAGACCAGTATGTCTGGGATGCCGATGGCAACCAGTATTTGGACTTCTACGCCGGCATCGTCACCGTTAGCGTAGGGCACTGCAACGATACGGTGAATGCCAAGATCCACCGTCAGGTCGATACCCTCCAACACATTTCCACGTTGTACGCGAACGAGCCGCAGGCGGCGCTGGCCAAGAAAATCGCCTCGGTGACGCCGGGCGGCCGGCTGACGAAATCGTTCTTCACCAATAGCGGTACGGAAGCGAACGAGACCGCCATCTTGACGGCGCGCTGCTACACCGGCAATACCGAAATCGTGGCGCTGCGCCACTCGTATCACGGCCGATCCGCCATGGCCATGACGCTTTCCGGCCAGGGGACGTGGCGTATAGGCCAACCGCAGGCCGGCATCGTGCACGCGCACAACGCCTACTGCTACCGCTGTCCCTTCGGGCTTACGTATCCGTCCTGTGAAGTGAAGTGCGCCCAGGATGTCGAAGAACTGATCCGCACCACCACGAGTGGCCCGATCGCCGGATTCATCGCCGAGCCGATTCAGGGCGCCGGCGGATTCATCACACCGCCGAAAGAGTATTTTCAGATTGTGGAGCGCATCGTGCGCAACCACGGCGGCATCTTCATCAGCGATGAAGTGCAGACCGGCTGGGGCCGCACCGGCGGGAAGTGGTTCGGTATTGAGCAATACGGCGTGACGCCCGACATCATGACCGCGGCCAAAGGGCTGGCCAACGGCAGCCCCATCGGGCTTACGGTGGCAAAACCAGAAGTCGCGGATTCAGTGACCAAGCTGACCATCTCGACATTCGGCGGCAACCCGGTAACGGCTACCGCAGCCAAGGCCGTAATCGATTTCATCGAAGAGCAGAACCTGCTGGCGAACTGCACGCAAACGGGAGGGTACCTGCGCGCTGGCCTGGAGGACCTCAAACAGAAGCACGAACTGATCGGCGAGGTCCGCGGCATGGGACTGTTGCAGGCAGTCGAACTGGTGCAGGATCGTGAGACGAAAGTTCCGGCCGCCACCGAAACCGCAATGGTCATGGACGCCGCGCGCCAAAACGGCTTGCTGATCGGCAAGGGCGGCATGTACGGCAACGTGCTGCGCATTTCCCCTCCCATGAACGTAGGGCGCGCGGATGTGGACCAGTTCCTCGGTCTGCTCGACCGCAGCTTCGCGGCGTGTAGTGTTTTGGCATCCAAATAGAACGAGTACTCTGGTGTAAGACATTCAGTCGGGAGGAGAGGCATGATCGCTGCTGATTCCACGGTTGGTACCGCTTCGTTTTATATCGATGGCGCTTGGGAGAAACCGCACGGCCGCACCACGGCCGCGATTACCAATCCAGCCACGGGTGCCGCCATTGCCGAGGTGCTTTTTGCCGAAGAGACCGACATCGATCGCGCGGTTCAGAGCGCGCACGCGGCCTTTTTGAAGTGGCGCGAGGTGCCGGTGGTAGAGCGCGTCCAGGTGCTATATCGCTACAAGTCGCTGCTCGAAAAGCACGTAGAAGACCTCGCCGGCACGCTTACTCGCGAGAACGGAAAGACGCTCGAAGACGCACGAGCCGAGGTGCGCCGTGGCATCCAGATGGTCGAAGTGGCTTGCGGCATGCCGAGCCTGATGATGGGCGACTCGCTCAACGATGTGGCGCGGGACATCGATTGCAAGACCATCCGGCAGCCCATCGGTGTTTGCGCGGGCATCACCCCGTTCAATTTCCCGGCCATGGTGCCGATGTGGATGTACCCATTCGCCATCGCCTGCGGCAATGCGTTCGTGCTGAAGCCATCCGAAAAGGTCCCACTAACGCCGACTCGAGCCATCGAACTGCTCCACGAAGCCGGCCTGCCCGCGGGCGTGCTGAACCTGGTGCATGGTGCGAAGGGCGCTGTGGATGGGTTGCTGCATCATCCTCTGGTCCGTGCCGTCTCGTTCGTTGGATCCACGCCGGTGGCCAGGTACATCTACACCACTGCCGCCGCCCAAGGCAAGCGTGTGCAGGCGCTCGGCGGTGCCAAGAACCACCTGGTGGTCATGCCCGATGCCGACATAGCTAAAACGGTAGAGGCGATCATCGGCTCGGCGTTCGGCGCCGCCGGCGAGCGCTGTCTGGCGGGAAGCGTGCTGGTTCCGGTGGGCGATGCCGCCGGTCCGTTGCTGGAACGCCTGGTAATGCGCACCAAGGCGCTGGCTGTGGGCGATGGCTCGAAAACCGGCATGGAAATGGGGCCGCTGGTCACATCCGATCACTGCCGAAAAGTTGCCGGCTACATCGAAAAGGGTGTTGCCGAAGGCGCCGAACCGATCTGCGATGGCCGCGAATTCCGAGGCGCCAGCGGCGGCTTCTTTCTGGGGCCGACCATCTTCGACCGCGTGACACCCGAAATGACCATCGCGCGCGAAGAGATTTTTGGGCCCGTACTTTCGGTGATTCGAGTCAAGACGCTCGACGAGGCAATTCAGCTGGTGAACCGCTCGCCCTTCGGCAACGCCACGTCCATTTTTACGGGCGATGGCAAGTCCGCGCGCGAGTATTCCTCGCGGATCGAGGTCGGTATGGTGGGGATCAACGTGGGCGTTGCCGCGCCCATGGCGTTCTTCCCGTTTGCCGGCTGGAAGAGTTCCTTCTTTGGCGATTTACACGCACACGGGAAGGATGCCATTGCCTTCTACACTGAGCAAAAGGTTATCATGAGCCGCTGGTTCTGAGCCTGCGCTACACTCGGGTAGAGTCGAGGGCCCGTAGCTCAGGTGGATAGAGCACCTGCCTTCTAAGCAGGGGGTCGCTGGTTCGAGTCCAGCCGGGCCTACCAAGTGTTCAGCCAGCACGCAACCTGTTTAATCCTTGAGGTCCCTCTAAGGGTCATGCACCTCCCTTAACCGTCAGAGTAAACGTCGAGCCGTCCTTAAGCGTCTGAGGCTGATTCAAGTTGACTTTGGCCCCATCATAATGGAGAACTTCATCCTTGGTGGACATCCCGTCAATCCAGGCTTTGTGAGGTACCCGCGCAACCACCTTTCCCGGTAGCATCAGCTCGTAACTTTGGCTTCCGGTATCATCCTTAAAAGCCTGGATACCTTCGGCAGACGACGGCTGCTCGCCCGTGACGACCCACTGGTGAATGATGTCATGCGCTTTGGTGGATGCTTCGGCGGCTTCTTGAACGGAAGAGTTGGGCGGCACACTGATCTTGGACTTGGCGAGCACCAGCGCGGTCGCGATCTGCTGGGCGTAGTCTTTGACCGTCACCTGGTTTTCTTTGTTGGCGGATTCGGGATTGACGGCGATATCGAAGTGGACGGGTTGGTCGGCGAGAACGATCGGATTAGGCCCCTGTTTGCCAGGTGTTCGGAGAGTAGGCACTGCTACCAAAACCATCGCGGCTGAAGCGATGAACGTAAACGCTGTGGCAGCTGCTCGCCAGTCCAGAGGCGCGGGGGTTAGTTTGGCGGTTTGCGGCGCTGCCAGGCGGCTTTCACGGGCCCTATCCATGAATTGTTGGAGACGAGCGCTATCGACCTCCACAGCCCTCCGAAGGGCCGCACAAACCTCACACCCAGCCAGATGATCCAGAGCCTCGGGGTCCACGTCCAAACCGGACTGCAACGCCAGAATCTCATCTGCCGACAGGCAAGCGGCATAATCTGTGGAAGCTGCGTCCTGGTACAGATCAGCCTTGAAGTCTGCACGTCGTTGGCTGACCGTCTTTTCCCTGTCTGGCTGAGGTTTAGTCGACATGATGCCTCTAACCTGAAAACGCAACAGCAGGGTTTTCTCCAACTTCTTTTTTATTGGTTCAGGCCGGTTTTTCTCCCCTCAGCCGACTTAACTCCTTCTGCAACTCAAACATACGGGTCTTAATCGCGCGTTCGTCGGTCTTGCAGAGGGCGGCAATTTCGGCGTATGTTCTCCCTTCCACGTAAAACATTCGTAACAGATCGAACTCAGGCGGCGGAGGGCGGAGGCGAGAAGCGGGTCAGGCAGATCACCATGCGGGTCGGGAGGTCTAGTGTTTGCGGGTCCCACTGCTGGGTACGGAGCAGCCGCCGAACATTGTCGATCGCCCGGTTCGCGACGACCCTGGAAGCGTAAGCCAGGAATTCCTCGAGCGTGGCCAAAAGAGCGATCAAGTCCGGCCGCTCGAGGATGGACAGAAGCGCGGACTGGACGATATCGGGGGCGAATTGCGAAGGTCCGCGGCGGGACGCTTGCGCTACCACGATCGGCCAGACTGCCCGGCGAAGGCCAGGGACCGGCGCTCGAGGCTGATTGGGAGGCCGTGTATCGCGGAGCGGATTCGCGCAAACGCGGCAGAGGCGCTATCGGAAGTCACCGGGTTCCTTTGATTGCGCGTTTGGCACAGAACCGGATAGCGTGCAGCGGAAACAGGAGCCGCTGTACGTCAGTATCCTCAAGAGCGGTTGGATTCGGCGATGGTGAGAAACAGGTCCGTCGCCAGCGACCGCACGTTTTCGTCGTCAGGCTGCACGCGCAATTCTCTGAGAATTCGCGCAAGGAAGTCGTGAAGGGAACCGTGGGTCCAGTACCAGCAGCCCGCCAACAGTTCGTCGATCTTACCGGAGAGATCCGGGTTGCCCTCTTCCTCCATGCGATCGCAAGTTTCGCAAAGGTTGACAAAACTCTCGAACCGATCGGGTGGAATGTCCCAGAAATATGGGAGCTAGCGCTTGCGGGCGCGAAGGGTGACGGCCGTCAGATCGGTATGCCGGATGAAGTCCCTTGATGTTGAGCACGGGAAAGTTCGCCTTGCCAACGCAGACCGCGCAGTCACACTGCCTCCATGGGCCACCGCCCATTTGCTGGCTCAGGGTCAGAACGTACTCCGGAGGTCTTCGAAAACCTCGTCTCCCGCCCGGACCCATCTCGTGAATAAACGGAGCGAGCAATCCCGATATCAGAGAGACCCAGTCTTTGGCGCCAAGCTCGTTTCGGACCACCTGGAACTGATCGCGAACGGCTCCCCAATCGAAATCCGGCCGCAGGACACAGCCAAAGAAGACCAGCTTTTCACCCTTGGCCTCGGCATAGCGGCGCAACATGCGGCCCATGATAAACGATCCGAGGCTGTGCGCCAGGAAGTGGCCGGCAAGCCAAACCCAACGGCTTTGTCGACAAAGTTGACGAGTCCTTGACGACGCGGTCCCGGCGGAGATCCGCGAGAAGGCTGGCGATCAGGAAGAGGCCAAGGCCTAATAATACGGCAAGCGCCCAGTGTAAAAGAGCGGTCAGCTGTAAATGAGCGGTCAGCCAGCCTCCATGCCAGAGAATCACGATGCCAGTGACGCCCGTGCCAATGGCGAGCCACTCCATGGCGAGAAACAGGAACGCTACTGCCTAGCCTCGGAATTGGCTGTAATGAAACGGCTCGTAATGAAGATGCGGATCAAAGACTCCCCGGCACCATTCCTGCCACTCCCCCTTACTCCACATGCCATGAATCGAGATGAGCGTGCGCTCTCCGCGCCGGGGCTTCCGCGTCGGCTCTGGCATCTCGTCCTAGCGTATAACGCCCTGACGAGCGATTGGCGACGCCGGACACGTAAATGAAGCCACCACGAAGAACTGCTGGCAGGGAAGGGTTCAACTCGGGCGGACGCCCAGCCCTTCTTGACTCACTGGCGGAGGTATCGAATTTTGGAGGGCGCCGATCGCGCCTGCCACAACGCAGGGGCCGCTGGTTCGGGTCCAGCCGGACCTAACCAACGACCCAACGACCCTGACAGCCTTCGCGAGGCTGCTCCTACTGTTTCGCGGCGCCAGCGGCACCAGGGCTGCACGACTTGCAGATACCGTAGTAACTGCCGTCCGCTTCGATATATCCGCAATACCTACCCAGCTTGTCGAGTTCGTCGGAGTTACCCAATTGCGCCGGAAGGAAGTGGTTCTCAGTTACGCTATAGCCGCCGCCCGGCGCTGCGTGAATTACCGTGCCCCACGCTCGCATACCCGCGGCCAAGTTAGCGTGATCTATGGCGCCGGCATCACAGGCCCCCCCGGTCGGGTTCTCGGTGGCCAGCAAGCCCACCGTAATCCCCGAGGGTGCGCCGGGAGTCAGCGTGTTGCTGATCAGATCCGTCACGGAAACAGTTTGTAAGTGGTTCGGTGTCAGATTGCATGAGCAACAGGAGATCATCTGCTGATCTTCGGCGAAAACATAGATGTTGACGCAGATGTCCCCAGTTGGTTCATAACCATTCACACTGCCTGCGTTCGTTATATTGATGTTTGAGAAACCTACGGCCAGGTTCGCCGCATAGCTCACCTGGAACGCATCGTCAGGCGTATCCGAAAACAGCGGATGCGCGATGCTCGCTAAAGTAAGAAGCGTGCTTGCGGCTCTCCAAAAGATCTTCGTCATAGTGTCCTCGCCTGGGCTGGCTTGATTACCAGCCAGCTCTCTCCCCTCGGTCCAGGAATCCATTTTAGGTTAACTCATCGCGCCGAGTATATACCGGACGGCGCACTAATCACGGCTTCTTTACTAGCTATCTATCGCTCTTATACCGGTACTAAGTGCGCTGTTGCGCTTAGACCGAAAATCGTTTTCTATTTTATCGAATAAGTCCTACGTCAATGAAGTCTTACTAGCACAATGATTAAGGGAGCTGCCTCGTAAGACGGGCTCGAATTTGAGCCAACGTACCCCAACTAAACTTCGATTTTTTCCATTACTCCGAAGCACCTTCGTGGCGCAAGAACTATTGCTCTCATGACAGTTTGGGGAGATGATCGAAGCCGGGGCGAAAACTACATGTGGAGACTGTCGAGATTACCGTTTCTGCTGGCCGCAACAGCCGCATTGTGCTTTGGTAATATCGATATCTCCGTTACGGACCCTAACTTCGGCAAAGTGGGCGATGACGTTTTCGGCGACCCATTGAGTTATGCCGATCAAAGCTTCAATCTCGCCGGGCCAGCCGGCGGGGGCGTCGTAGGCACGTGGACCCTCACGATCCTTACGAACTATGGAATAAACACCTTCGAAACCAGCAAGGCCAACCATGGCAGCATCGCGGGCGATACTTCATTACCGGTGTTTTGTGATGGCGGCGGGATCGTCCAGTCTGGCTCCAATCCTTGCCCGGGGAGCACGCCATTCTTCATGTCGGACTTCCTAATCCAGCAAGGCAACAATACCTTTGGTATCGTTCTGTCGACGGGCCACATCGATTATTCGCCGGATTATATCGGCCCAAATGGCGACGGCTATGTTGCGGGCAACGTGTATGAAGTGACCAGCTCCACCTCGGGCGTTCTGGACTCACAACACGGCAACCCTGCGGCCGGTCCGGTGATTTTGGCCGAAGGCGGCACGAAGGTGGATGTAGGATCGTTGCTTGTCAGCGTGAATACGCCTCCTGGAGGAGGGACGTGCTACGGCACGACGCACGGTTCGGGTGTGAACGCGACGGATTGCGCGGAGTATAAAATTACCGAGACCTTCACCGTAACTTCGGCCTCGAACTTCTTCAACCCCAACCAAGCCTACACAATTGACTGGTCTTCGGCCGATTGCTTCAACGCATCCTTGACCTACCAGAACGTGCCCGAGCCGGCCGGCCTCGTTTGGCTGGTGCCCGTGCTGCTTTTGTTGGGCGCGTATTGGCGCCGGCGCTCGCTTTTGCGCGTCAACTAAGCCGCGCCCTCACCTTTTCGCTGAGCGCTTTTCCGTCCACTGACTTGCCGGCCAGCTTAGCCTGCGCCGCTTTCATCACCACGCCCATCTGCTTGAGCGACGTGACGGCGGTTTCACTGAGGGCGGCCGCAACCGCGGCTTCGATCTCCGCTTCGCTGGCGCCTGCCGGCAAATAGGTTTCAATCAGCACACGCTCCGCTTCTTCCTTGGCGGCTTGCTCTTCGCGGCCGCCTTTGCGGAACATCTCGGCGGCGTCCGTGCGCTGCTTCATGAGCGATTTCAGCACCTGCATTTCCGCCGCCTCATCGAGCGGTTTGGGCGAGTCCACCTTCTGCTTCATCAAAGCGGCTTTGATCATGCGAAGCGCGCTGAGGCGGGCTTCATCGCGGCTCTTCATGGCCGCCACCATATCCTGCTGCACCTGATCGATTAAGGCCATAACGTCTGTTATTCTAAAACATAGATCCCGACATGCACATTCGAAAACAACGTTTATTGACACCGGGCCCTACGCCTTTATATCCGCCGGCCTTGCATGCCATGATGGCGTCGGATATTCATCACCGCACGGAAGATTTCCGCAAGGCGTACCGGTCCTGCCTGGCCGATCTCAAGGAAGTTCTGGGGACCTCAAATGATCTGTTGATGTTCGCCGCCTCGGGTACCGGAGCCATGGACGCTTCCGTGTCGAATCTGTTCTCCAAGGGCGACAAGGTGGTTGTCTGCTCGGCAGGGAAGTTCGGCGAGCGTTGGGCCGAGATCGCAAAAGCCTACGGGCTCGATGCGACCGTGCTCTCCGTTCCCTACGGAAAAGTGGTATCAGCCGCCGAGGTGGAGGCTGCTTTGACGATGCAGCCCGGCACCAAGGGCGTTTTTGTCCAGGCTTCCGAGACCTCCACGGGCGCGGCGCACGATGTTCGCGCCATGGCCGCGGCCGTTGGCAAAACCAATGCAATTTTTGTCGTTGACGCGATTACAGGCCTCGGCACCATGCCGCTCGATATCGACGCCTGGGGCATCGACGTGCTGATTGGCGGCTCGCAAAAGGCGTTCATGATCCCGCCGGGATTGGCGTTTCTCTCGATCAGCCCCAAGGCGTGGAGGTTCACGGAGACTGCCACGCTGCCGCACTATTACTTCAACCTCAAGAAAGAGAAGAAGAGCGGCGATGCTGGTGAATCGAGCTGGACACCCGCCACTTCGCTCATCTTGGCGTTAGCGGAAGCATTGCGGTATATCAAGCAACTGGGCATGCCGAAGCTGATCGAAAATGCGCAGATGCTGGCTCATGCCACGCGCGCGGCGGTGGTCCGCATGGGCCTCGAACTGTTTGCGCCTGACTCGCCGGCCGCTTCCGCCACTGCTGTCAAAGCGCCGGCCGGCATGGATTCCGGTATCATCGTCAAGGAATTCCGCAACCGCTTCGGCGCCGTGATCGCCAACGGGCAGGGCTCCATGAAGGGGCAGATCTTCCGCATCGCGCACCTCGGTTACTTTGATTTCGCGGATCTGTTCGCCGTCATCGCCGGCCTCGAAATCATTCTGAACGCGAATGGATTCCCGGTGAAGTACGGGACCGGCGTGGCCGCGGTCGAGGAGATTTACGAACAGGCCGCGGTGAAACAACCCGTTAACGCCTAACGTGGATATGTTTACACCGCTGAGGCGCCGAGCGCGCTTGTATATGGTCGTGGTGGACCGCGCTCAGCTGTGAAAAATCCGAGAATCTCTATGAACATTTTGATTGCCGAGCCTCTCGCGCCGGCCGGGATCGAGTTGTTTCAATCCCAGCCGGGATGGAAGACGATCGTTTCCAATCCCAAGGAATATGCGAAGTACCTGGCCGATGCCGACGCGTTGCTGGTGCGCAGTGCAGTTCAGGTGGGTAAAGCCGTGCTCGACCAGGCGCCGAAACTACGCGTGATCGGCCGTGCCGGTGTAGGTGTAGACAACGTGGATCTGGACGCCGCCACCGAAGCGGGCGTGCTGGTCATGAATACTCCCGGCGGCAACGCTGTGTCCGTGGCCGAGCACACCTTCGCGCTGATGCTGGCTATGGCCCGCCACATTTCTCAGGCCGACCATTCCACGCGCGCCGGCAAGTGGGAAAAGAAAAAGTTCATGGGCAACGAACTGCGCGGCAAGATTCTCGGCGTGGTGGGCCTGGGCAGCATCGGCCGTGAAGTGGTGAAGCGGGCGCGCGCCTTCGAAATGGGCATTCTGGCGCACGATCCTTATGTAACACCAAAACTGGCACGCGATCTCGAGGCCGAACTGGTGGATCTGCCGCGGCTTTATGCCGAGAGCGATTACATCACTCTGCATGTGGCCGCTACGCCGGAAACGCAAGGCATGCTGTCCCACGAGGCCTTCCGTCAAATGAAGAAGGGCGTCCGCATCGTCAACTGCGCGCGCGGCGAATTGGTGGATGAAGCCGCGCTTCAGGAAGCCGTGGCATCAGGAAAAATAGCCGGCGCGGCTATCGATGTATACGGAACCGAGCCGCCGCCGGCGGGCTATCCGCTCTTCGCCGGGGAAACCGTAGTCGCTACCCCGCACATCGGAGGGTCCACCGAAGAAGCGCAGGAAATCGTGGGCGTCCGCATCGCCGAGCAGGTCGTGGAGTATCTCAAAAGCGGCGTCGCCATCAACGCCGTGAACATGCCCACCATGAGCCGCGAGCAATATCGCGCCCTCGGGCCTTACGTGGCACTCGCCGAACGGCTGGGGAATCTGGCGGCGCATCTGGCTGCCGGCAATCCGGCTACTGTTCGCCTGGTGTATTTCGGCAAGCTTGCGGACAGCAATACCAATCTGCTGCGCAGCGCCGGACTGGCTGGGGTGCTGGCGCGCTCCACTTCCCATCGCGCCAACCTGGTGAACGCGGCGCAGATCGCCGAACAGCGCGGCTGGAACGTGGCCGAGCGCCACGAGCAACGCGCCGGGAATGCCGATAGCGTTCGTCTCGAGGTGGAGACCGATCGGGGAATCACCTCGGTCGAAGGCGCCATTGTTTTCGACAAGCCGCGCCTGATCCAAGCCGATGGCATCCAGTGCGATGCAGCGCTGGCCGGACACCTGACCTTCATGAAGAACCAGGACGTGCCGGGGGTGATCGGCCATGTGGGGACAGTCTTAGGACGGAATCGCGTAAACATAGCCAACTTCTCGCTCGGCCGCAGGGATGCCCCGCTACATCCTGGCGAGCCGCTCGAAGCGCTCGCGCTGGTGACTACCGATGAGCCCGTGTCGGAGCAAGTCTTGGCGGAGTTGCAGGAAAATCCGGCCGTCCGGTTTGCGCGCTGCGTCGAGTTCCGAGATTAGTTTTTCTACGCACCCGCCGCCATCGTGCGGCGGCTGCCATCGAGCACTCGCCGGACCTTGTCCGCCAGCAGACGCATGGTGAAGGGCCGCAAAAGCACTGCCTTTGTGCGCGTCTCGATCCGGCGCGTCAAGCGGCGGTTCTCCGTGTCGGAAAGATAAACCACCGGCAGACCGGGATCTTTGGCCTCCAGGACTCGCGCCAGTTCCGGACCGTTCACGTCGGACCGAAAAACTTCGGTGAGCAAAAGGTCCACTTGTGTTCCCGATTCCTGATAGTGCTGGAAGGCTTCCGCCGTGTTGCGCGCTTCGAGGACCGTATAGCCTTGCTTGGCAAGCATGAAAGCTGCGAGCTTGCGCGTTTCGGGATCCGGTTCCACCAGCAAGATGGTCTCGCTTCCGCGAGGGACCTCGTTGAAGGCCATTCCTCACCTCCGGCTAGGATTCTAAAACTCCGGTGTTCCGCATGCAAATACAATCGGCACGAACAACGTTCTAGAAAAAAGTGCCTGCGCAATTTTCCGCTGCGTGCACTCTGGCGGCGAAAGTGATTGATTCAAGGCGCAAACACCAACCTCGGTATGGTAACCAAAGTGCTTATTGCTGGATATCGAATAGTTAACATGCACTTACCCGTTGTATGGAACAGCACGGAACGATTAAGCTTGGGCGAGCGACATCGGTTTCGCTGCATCTGTTCCGACCCGCATAAGGAGCCTCCAATCGGCGATGAAAACGACTAGCGAATACTCTGTTTGTGCTCTTTTGGTGGGCCAACACGAAGAAGCCCGCGTACTATTGCACGAGATCTTTCGCGAAGCGGGATGGACTCTTTTGGAAGCACCCGACCGGCGCCGGGCGGCGGAATGCATGGACCGGCACGCCGTACAAGTGGTCATTGCCAGCCGGGAAGTGGGCCGGTGGAATTGGAAGAGAGTGCTCGATATGCTGCGCAGCCGGCAACCTCAGCCACAGTTGATCGTCACGTGTCGAACGGCCGACGAACGGCTGTGGTCGGAGGTTCTGAATTGTGGCGGCTACGACGTATTGCCGCAGCCGTTCCAGCGCGAGGAGGTCGAACGCGTAGTAGCCTCAGCGCGCAGGCAGTACGATCGCCCGCGGCGCGCGGTCGGGAGCAATAGCGCGGCGTAACTCGCCCTCACCCGATCGTGGCTAGGGCTTCGCCTGCCGTCACGGTGGCTCCTTCTCGAACGTGGATTGCCACTACTCGCCCCAAGCGTGACGCCTGGATCTCATTCTGCATTTTCATGGCTTCGACCACCACGATGCCCTGTCCTGGCCCCACAGCATCTCCGGGGGCGGCCAAAATGCGCACGACTTTTCCGGGCATTGGCGCGGTCAGTGTTTCCTGTCCCTGGCGATCGGCGCCGCCGGAGCCGCGCGTCCACCGGCGCGGATCGCGCACCTCAATTTCAAATCGGCACCCTTCCACCGTGACAATCAATTGACGTTCCGTGCGTTCTACGCTGGCGTCATAGCTGCGGCCATCCAGCAACACCGAATAAATGCCCGGCTCTGGAATCTCCACGTCGGCCGCGTGCTCCTGTCCGTCGAATCGAAACCGGCACGCGGGAGGGGTGGCCAGAATTTCGGTCTCGACTTCGCTCCCGTTGATCACCAGAGTCAGCTTCACCGCAGCCACTCCTGGCGGCCGGATGCCAGCCAGGAACTTGTTCCGTGGGCGCCCGCTTGTGGCTGTTTGGTCCCGCGCGCCATGTGATCGAGAGCCGCAGCCAGCGCAGCAACCGCCGCTCGATCCGGCAGCGCCGAGGGCGGCTTATGGCGGGCCAGAAATTCATCAATGAAGCCCGTGTGCAGAAGGCCTTCGCGAAACTCCGCGGTTTCGAAAATCTGCCGAAAGAACCCCACGTTGGTTCGAATGCCCCCCACGTCGTATTCACCTAAAGCGCGGATCATGCGGGCAATCGACTCCTCGCGCCCAGCGCTCCACACTACCAGCTTGGCCAGCAGCGGATCGTACTCGAGTGGCACCGTCCAGCCCGGATACACGCATGCATCCAAACGAATTCCCGGGCCCAACGGGCGGCGCAGCCGCGTGAGTTTACCTGGAAATGGAAGGAAGCCGTTGTACGGGTCCTCCGCATAGATGCGGCATTCGATCGCCGACCCGCGCCATGTAATCTGATCCTGCGAAAACGGCAGGCGCCCGCCGGCGGCAATCTGCACCTGCAGCCGGACCAGGTCGAGGCCGGTGACGAGTTCGGTCACCGGGTGCTCCACCTGCAGCCGCGTGTTCACTTCCAGGAAGTAGAAATTGCGGTTTTGATCGACCAGGAACTCCACGGTTCCCGCGTTGTAATATCCGGCTGCCTTGGCCGCCCGGATGGCCGCGTCGCCCATAGCGCGCCGCATTTCCGGATATTCAGCCACCAGTGGTGATGGCGATTCCTCCACCACCTTCTGATGCCGGCGCTGGATCGAGCACTCGCGCTCTCCCAGATGCACCATGTTGCCGTGGCGATCACCGATCAGTTGGATTTCGATGTGGCGCGGCCGCTCGATGAGCTTCTCAACATAGATTTCGGGATTGCCAAAAGCGCGCTCTGCTTCGCTTGCGGCCTCGCGGAATGCCGCGTCGAGTTCCTCCTCACGCGCGACGCCACGCATTCCTTTGCCGCCGCCACCGGCCACCGCCTTGAGCAAAATCGGATAGCCGTGAGCACGCGCGAAGGCGTGGGCGCCATCCAGGCCGACCGATCCTTCCGTGCCGGGAACAACCGCGGTTCCCGCCGTGACCGCATGGCGGCGCGCTTCGGTCTTCGATCCTAAAGCGCGGATGGCCACTGCTGGTGGACCGATGAAGACAATCCCCGCGTCTTCACAGGCCGCTGCAAAATCTGCATTCTCGCTCAGAAACCCGTAGCCCGGGTGAATCGCCTCGGCGCCATGTTTACGGGCCGCGTCCAGTATCCGGTCCATCCGCAGGTAGCTTTCGGCGGACGCGGAAGGCCCAACGTGCTCCGCTTCGTCCGCCATGCGCACGTGCAGTGAGGTGCGGTCGGCGTCGGAGTATACCGCGACGCTGGTGATACCCATCTCGCGGAGAGTGCGGATGACGCGGACCGCAATCTCGCCGCGATTGGCAATCAGAACTTTTCGAAACATACAGGCGTTCTCTCAGGGTAAACGATTCCCGATGGGAGAAACCTGCCGGCGCTAAGCCCCGCTCAATGGCGGTCGTGCTCGTCGTGGAAGCGGTTATAATCGCGTTCTCGCTCGCGGTCCCATTTATGTTCGTGCGCAACACGGCCCCGTCCGCCTTCCCAATAACCTTGGAACCAGTGCCCGCCTTCATGGTGGGGGACCACCCACACGGCGCCCGGATATGGTGGACGGCTCCAATAGCCTGCATGCCAAACGTAACGGCCGTTCACCGGATACCAGTAGCCGTCAACCCACACATAGTCCGGTCCTGGGGCGGGCGGATGAACGGCAAGCACGCGCGGAGGCGGAGGCGGGCCGATATTGATTCCCACAGAAAAATCTATGGCGAAGGCTGATCCCACGCCGACAAGCGCCACGAGTAGTAGTCGTTTCATAATCGACTAATCAGCACGGCCTGGACCGAACTCCCCGTCCAATTGTGTGGGGGTGTACCCTTTCCAGTGCGCGTCGCGTTGGCTGTGCATTGCGTCTGGACCGCCCGCCGGGCCTCCGCTCCCTACGGTCGTGGCTCGGTAACTGCTGTGAACTCGATTGCCGCGTTTCCGAGCCGCGCGCGTAGCAAGCGGTTCTTGGGTTTGGTAGCCCGGCCATCTTCACAGGCCGCTGCGAACTCCGCATTTTCGTTCAGAAAGCGATAGGACGCGGATCGCAATCTCCCCGCGATTGCCGTGCCAGCAAAATTAGCAACTGGCCCCAATCCGATTCGGCGCCACCCTCGTATATCCAATATCACTTCGATCGAAGCCAGGGCCATATCGGTCCACAAACAGGAGAAAGAGAGCATGAAGCGAATTTACAACGGATTAATTGCGGGGGCTTTGTTCCTGGGGGCGGGAATCACTATGCAGGCGTCCAGCCATCGCGAGGCGCTCGCGATCCTCAATGAACCCTGCGCCGACAATACCGACACCTACGCATGGGTGTCCAACACATCACACGACAGACTCTACTTGATCATGGATTTCTACCCGCTCCACGAGCCGGGTCAGGGGAATCAAGGCTTGCGTGCGTGCAACGGCTATCGCTACGAATTTCACGTTGCCCACGGGGCGAATCTCCACAACACCATCGTCTACCGTGTCGAGTTCACGAATACGCTTAAGCCGGCGAATCCTCCCACTGCCGCCGACAAAATCGGGGGCGGCAACGAGATCCTGTGGCAACTCACCGGCGGGACAGAAACGATGACCGTCAAGCGGATTTTTGGCAACGATGGCCTAAACCCGTCTGATGACTCGGTCGACGAAGCGTCTCGTACCACCGTTCTGGCCACGAATGTGCCGGTCCTGCCGAACAATCACGGACCGCAGACCGATCGCCTGATCTATGGCCTCGGTCCGTTCAAGGGCTATGACTCTGGAGATCCGACCAGTCGCGAAGTAGGCCTCTACGATCAGCCTTTCGTCGATAAGTATATTCAACCGCTCGCCAACGGCGGACGAATCATCGCCGGTCAGTTTGACGACCCGTACCAACTCGATGAGAAGGGGATCTTCGATCTGGTCAACCTGAACACCGACGATTTGGGCGGAATTCCGGGCGCGCGCCGGCCCCCCGGGAAAGACGTGTTTACTGGATTCAACGTTTTTTCAATCGCCATGGAAATCCCTATGCAAGACTTATTTCCGCACGGAATCCCGCACAATGGGGTGCTCAATGCGGATTCAACCGATAGTCTGTTGCGCGTGTGGGCAGTCATCAGCCGGCAACAAACGCAAATCGTGGATCCAACCAACATCATCACGGGCCTCCGCGGATCGGGAGACTACGTGCAAGTGGGCCGCAATGCCATGCCGCTGTTCGACGCCGGCCTGGTCGGCACGCAGCGCCAGACACTCTACCTGCACACCCCTCCGTTGCACGATGTAACCAATTTCGGGAATGACATTTTGTACCCCGTGCTGGTGCGCGATGCCGACGCTCTTGGAATCTATAAAGCCCTGGGCGTTCCGGATTCTGGCGTTGCGACGCTCAGAGGCCCACGGTTCGATATCATCAGCGCCATCAATTTAGGCAGGCCGATCCCCGTGGAAGATGGCTTCACGGCTGACGTCATCACGCTGGACGCTGCGATCGATTCCATGTTTCCCAACGGCCGCCGCATGGGTGGCGGCACAGCCCCGAATCGCAATCAGGTGAACGTCAACAGTGTGTTGATCAGCCTGATCGTGGCAGGCGACCCGAATGCCGGCCTGGCAAAGGGCGTCGAAGTAAATGACAAGGATTACCTCGACCGGTTCCCGTTCCTCGCACCTGCTCATCAGGGCCTGCTGCAAGGCCATGGCGGCGTGAACGTTCCGACCGTACCGAACATTCCCATCCCAGGACAGTAGTACCAACCGCGTAGGGCAGATGATCGTTTGGTGTCGTCTGCCCTCGCACTTTACCGAGACAGCCATGCAACCTATGATTCGCCTTTCCGCTGCATTCGCCGCGATCGTTTTGTGCGCGCCTCTATTTCCGCACGACATGTGGATCGAGCCATCGTCCTTTTCCACGGAGACCGGCCGGATCCTCAGCGTGCGGCTGCGAGTCGGCCAAGACCTGCTCGGCGACCCTCTGCCCCGCGACCCAGCGCTCATCAGAGACTTCATCGTCGAAGATGCCGACGGGCGCAGGCCGGTAATCGGCCGCGACGGCGCCGACCCCGCCGGCCTTCTGCGCGTAGCGAGCCGAGGCCTGCACGTGATCGGCTATCACAGCAACCCGAGCACAGTCGAATTGACGCCCGAAAAGTTCAATCAGTATCTGAAAGACGAAGGTCTCGATGCGATCATTCAATTGCGCGCCCACCGCAACGAAACCGGCGCTTCTGCCCATGAGATGTTCTCGCGCTGCGCCAAAAGCTTGGTGCTTTCTGGATCGTTACCTGCGGTGGAAGGCGACAGACCACTGGGATTCACGCTCGAATTGGTCGCTGAACGGAATCCCTACACGATGCGCCCCGGACAAGACTTTCCCGTTCGCTTGACTTACGAGAAGCGCCCCCTCCCGGGCGCGCTGGTAGTTGCCATAAACCGTCTGAATCCTTCCGAGAAGCAAGCCGCTCGCACCGATGGCGATGGACGCGTACGGTTTCATTTGCGGCCGGGCGGGATGTGGCTCGTGAAAGCGGTTCACATGATTCCTGCTCCAGCGGGCAGCAATGCCCAGTGGGCGAGTTTTTGGGCATCGCTGACCTTCGAAATGCGCACCGTTGTAGCGGAAGCAGCCGATTAATATGCGGACGTTCCTTTTTGCCGGCGCGATGGCCGTCCTGGTTTCGAGCACCTCCATTCGAGCGCATGAGATCGGCACATCCCGTGTCTCTGCAGTCTTTCGTGCGGATCAGCCATACAAGATAGAAATTGTTACCGATGCCGTCGCACTGTTGGAGAAGCTCGAAGCCACAAACGGCCGCCCGCTACCCGCCGATACCAGTCCGGCAGTCGTCCAAGCGCTGCTCATCGGCTTCGATCAGCAGTTCCGCCGCCGCGTGGCGGTCATGTTCGATGGTGTGGAAGTCTCGCCGCGAATCTCCTATTCGGTGGTCCCTCCGGTCGACTCCACGTCGGCCACAGTCGCAACCATCCGATTGACAGGCGAGATCCCTGCATCCGCCCGCAACTTCACCTGGAAATACGCCTGGACATTCGCCTCGTATGCCCTGTCCGTGAGAACAACTGCATCGGAAAATCCGTCGATCCAGTGGCTCGAAGGCGGCGATGGCAGCAAACCCATTATTCTGGCGGCGGCGCCAAAACCAATAAGCCGGCTCCTCACGGCCTGGCGCTATCTCGCTCTAGGTTATACGCACATCCTTCCGAACGGTCTGGATCATATACTGTTCGTGCTAGGCATCTTTCTCCTGAGCGGCCGCGCCCGGTCGGTTTTGTTACAAGTGAGCGCGTTCACCGTCGCTCACTCCATCACTCTCGGGTTGAGTACGTACGGGGTGGTGACGGTGTCACCCAGGATTGTGGAGCCGATGATCGCCATTTCCATCGCATATGTCGCTCTGGAAAACGTATTTCTTTCAGAGCTCAAATCGTGGCGCGTCGCTCTGGTATTTGCATTCGGTCTACTGCACGGGCTGGGCTTTGCGGGAGCCCTGCGCGAACTCGGGCTACGACGCTCGGAATTTCTTACCGCATTAGTGACTTTCAACCTCGGTGTCGAAGCGGGTCAACTTTCGGTAATTGCTGCGGCTTTCGTCGTTGTCGGCTGGCATTGCGCCGATCGCATTTGGTACCGCAGCCGGATCGTTGTGCCAGCTTCGGCCCTCATCGCGCTTACTGCAATTTATTGGACCGTTCAACGGCTGTTGCTGTAAGCACCTCAATGGCGATCACGTTCCTCGTGCCGCCGCCGTCGGGCGGGACAACGGCCAGTACGCCCGGCACTTCCTGGCCAACTGCATGGAACCGCACCTTTTCGACAGTGCGTGGCGTTGCCCTACTGGGACTGTTAGAATCAAATGGAGTTTCTCTATGGCCCTCGACTCCATGCAAGGATCGTTGAAAGAGCGGGGCGTCCGCCTCACTCGCCAGCGGCAGATCCTACTCGAGCTGATCGACAAGACCGGCGAACATCTCGACGTCGAACGCCTCTTCCAGATGGCTAAGGAACGCGACCCCAAGCTCAACCGCGTAACGGTCTATCGCACTCTGAAGATGCTCAAAGCCGGCGGCCTGGTGGATGAACTGGACCTGATGCACTATGGCGGCGACCAGCATTATTACGAGACCCGCCTGAAACAGGAACACGCCCACGTCATCTGCCTGCGTTGCGGCAAGGTGGAAGAATTTTTCGGTGACCCCCTGCAGAAGCTGCGGAAACAGATCGAAACCCATTTCGGGTTCGAGATTCTGCTCACGCGCACAGAGGTTGGCGGATATTGCGCCCATTGCCAGGCCCTGCGCGCGCGCGAAATCGAAGAGTTGCGCCAGATTCCCGCGAAAGTCAAAGGGCGCCGGCGCGCCACCCCGCAGCACGCCTGACAATGGAGTCGACCGGAACGGCTGCTTCCGGCCCGGAGCCGGCGTCGCTGATTGTCACCGATCCCAACGGTCACCGCAGCCGCGTGTCCGTCACCCCGCTTCCATTTTCCATTGGCCGCCAGCCGGAGAATCACCTGGTCATTCGCGATAGCCGCGTGTCGCGGGCGCATGCGCGGATTCTCGCGGAGAATGGGGGCTATGTCATCGAGGATGCCGGCAGCCGCCATGGCACGTTTCTAAACGGCAAGCGTATTCAGAGAGAGCCGCTCCACAACTCCGACCGCATTGAATTCGGAGCGCAGGACTCGTTCCAGCTCGTCTTCGCGCTGGATGGCGCCGAGTTGAAGCGGATTATGGATCAGGTGGGAGCTTCGGAGAGGTCAGCTCCGGTGCCCGGCATGGGCGGAAACCTGGCCAAGCTGCGTGCCATCCTCGATTTGGCCCGCACGCTGCAAAGCTCCTTTTCGATTGACGACGTCCTGGTTTCCGTAGTGGACACGGCGCTCGCGATCACCGGCGCCGAGCGCGGGTTTCTGCTGCTGCGCAACGATGGCGGCTTGGAGACACGGGTGGCGCGTCACCGCGATGGACGCCACCTGCAGCAGACCGATCTGCGCGTGCCGCGCGAAGTGATTCGCCGCGCTCTCGAGCACCGCCGCGATCTGCTCTCCATGAATTTCGATCCTATTGGCACTGCGGGCACGGCTAGCACGGCGACCGGCCCGCAGAGCAGCATCGCCGATCTGGAACTACGCAGCGTCACCTGCGTTCCCCTGGTCCGCATCCGCACGGGACAGGGCGAAGTCACCAGCATGCTTTCCACCGGGAGCGAAACCGTGGGTGTGCTCTACATGGATTCGCGTCTGGCGGCCGCGGACCTGGCGGGTGGAAATCGCGAGCTGCTGCAGACGCTCGCCATCGAAGCCTCCACTGTGCTTGAGAATGCCCGCCTGCTCGAAGAGGAGCGCGCCAAGCAGCAAATGCAGGAAGAACTGCAACTGGCGCGCACCATCCAGCAAAGCCTGCTGCCCAAAGCGCTGCCGCTCCAAGGCTGGCTCAAGGCCTGTGGCAGCAGCCTGGCTTGTCGCGAAGTAGGCGGCGACTACTTCGATGTCACCGAAGTCAATCCGCGCTGCTGGTCGGCAGTGGTAGCCGATGTATCCGGCAAGGGCGTAAGTTCGGCTCTACTCGCTTCGCTGCTACAGGGGGCACTAATTACCGCTACGGACGAGCCGGAAACACTGAAGCCGCGCATGGAACGGCTGAATCAGTTCCTCTACGATCGCACCGGGGGCGAGAAATATGCCACGGTGTTCCACTGCCTGCTCCACTCCTACGGCCAGTTCCAATACATCAACGCTGCACACTGTCCCGCGGTCCTGTTGCGGCCGTCCGGAAGGCTGTCAGCATTGGACGCCACTGGAATGCCGGTCGGTCTGATGGAGGGGGCAGAATTCACGTTGGCGGACGCGACTCTGTTCAATGGCGACAAGCTGGTGATCTACAGCGATGGCGTCACGGAATCCCAAAACACGCAAGGCGAGTTCTTCGGAAGAAAGCGCCTGAACGAGTTGCTCGTCGCGCACGCTGCCGAATCCTGCTCCGCCATCCACGACGCCATTCAGGAAGCCGTGGCGGCCTTCTCCGAAGGGGCGCTACCGTCCGACGACATCACCGTGCTGGTACTGGAGTTCGGCGGAACAGCGGGATAGCCGCGTGGCACAGGCCTCCCGGCCTGTGAAGTCGGCCAGTTTTCACCGGAGGCGGAGGGAAGAAGCGCTCGACAAAGCTCTCGGCGCCGGTTCGCAAAGAAACTCCTAAGGTGACGCGACGACCCGTTCCAGCACTTGTTCCCTTTGCCTCCTCTGCGCGCCAATCTCATGGAGCACCGAAAACCCTCAAACTCCATGCGCCCCCAATGAGCCTTGCTTTCTCTGCGTCTCCGTGTCTCTGCGGTGATTCTGCCCGGCGCCCCCGCCGGCCCCCACTCGTCATTCACCGGTAAATGGCCGTTTTCCGCCGAAAATCGAGGGACACTTCGGTGCACCCGGGCTACCTTAAGACTCGGAAGGAAGCTTTTGGAGAAGGAGAAAACAATGGCTTGCCGTGGTGAATTGCGAAATGCCGGAATCTTCGCGGGTGTTCTGCTCGTCGTGATCGGCTCGTTTCTGCTGCTGGGACAGATGCATCTGCTGGGCGATATTACTCGATATTGGCCGGTAGCTCTGATCGCCCTTGGCATTGCCCAGATATTCGGGCGCGCCCGCCATTTGGGCCGGCCGCGTTCCGATAATGGGGAGAATCGCTATGGATCCGCAAACTTCTAGTCCCGATCCCCAGCGGAACAGCCGCAATACGCCGGGTGTGGTGGTCAGCCTTTTGCTGGTCGCCGCCGGGGTGCTTCTGCTGCTGGATCACATGGGAATCGTTGAGGCAGCCTACCTTTTCCGGTTTTGGCCGACTGGTGTGATTCTACTCGGGGCGGTGATTGCGGCGCAGCCCGACCCTTCTTCGCGGATTTGGGGCGGCACGATCGCGCTGGGCGGAGTCATTTTGCTGCTTCGGAGTCTGGGCTATGTGAACGTCGAATTCTGGTCCATCTTCTGGCCCCTGGCGATGATTGGAGGTGGTATCAACCTGCTTTGGGCCGTCATCACCGGCCAGCCCATCCGTTCGATGACAGGACACCGGTTCAGAGTCCATCGCAGAGGCCATTTGCGTGGCACGCCTTTTTTCCAACCCGGCTATTGGGAAAAAGCTTCGGTGATGAACGAAGCGGCCGTGTTCGGCGGCGGAGACCGAAGTCATGTCGGAGAGTTTGAGGGCGGCCGTCTTTCGGCCGTTTTCGGCGGGTACCAGGTCGATTTGACCCAGGCTGAAATCA
>Ga0335081_10003073_pt1 | contig 26257 bp, 19 predicted proteins | sample Lox_Sample_35_FD_206713 | JGI IMG/M metagenome (GOLD analysis project Ga0335081, IMG submission 206713) | Soil microbial communities from Loxahatchee National Wildlife Refuge, Florida, United States - Lox_Sample_3.5 | ecosystem: Environmental > Terrestrial > Soil > Wetlands | place: USA...
CGAATGGAGTGAGCTTGCGGGGCCGCATGCCAACCTCGTGCACTGGCTCGAGCGAATGAACGCGCGCCCGAGCATGGCAGCGACGACGTGGGAGCGTGTCGCGGCGATGGCCAAGGCGGCCTGAAGGACCTCCGCGACGGCGGCGCGCGCGTCAGCCCCTGTGGCGCGCGAGCTCCAGCTTGGCGATCTGGTTGCGGTGCACCTCGTCAGGACCGTCCGCGAGGCGCAGCGTGCGTGCGCTCGTCCACGCGGCCGCCAACGGAAAGTCCTCGGACACGCCGCCGCCGCCGTGCGCCTGGATTGCCCAGTCGAGTACCTGGCACGCCATGTTCGGCACGGCAACCTTGATCATCGCGATCTCCTTCATCGCGATCCGGTTGCCGTGGCGGTCCATCTTGTCGGACGCATTCAGCACCAGCAGCCGCGCCTGATCGATCAGGATCCGGGACTCGGCGATGCGTTCGCGCATCACGCCCTGATCGGCAATCGGCCGTCCGAAGGCGACGCGTGCGAGAGCCCGGCGGCAGGTGAGCTCGAGCGCCCGCTCCGCGAGTCCGATCAGGCGCATGCAGTGATGGATCCGGCCGGGACCCAGCCGCCCCTGAGCGATCTCGAATCCGCGGCCCTCCCCGAGCAGCATGTTGGCAGCTGGAACGCGGACCTGAGCGAAGTCGACCTCGCCGTGGCCGTGCGGGGCGTGGTCGTAGCCGAACACCTTGAGTGAGCGCAGCAGGCGAACTCCGGGGGCATCGGCCGGTACCAAAATCATCGATTGCCGGCGATGCACGTCGGGGTGCTCGGGAGCGCTCTGCCCCATCACGATGAGGAGCTTGCAGCGCGCATCGGGGGCGCCGCTGGTCCACCACTTGCGCCCGGTGATCACGTAGGAGTCGCCGTCCCGCACGATGCGGGCCTCGATGTTGGTCGCATCCGAGGAGGCGACCGCCGGCTCGGTCATCGCGAACGCCGAGCGGATCCGTCCCTCGAGCAGCGGCTCGAGCCACTGACGCTGCTGCGCCGGTGTGCCGTAGCGCACCAGCACCTCCATGTTGCCCGTGTCGGGTGCCGAGCAGTTGAAGAGCTCCGGTGCGATCGGCGAGCGGCCCATGATCTCGCACAGCGGCGCGTACTCGAGGTTGGTGAGTCCCGCGCCGAGCGGGGAGTCCGGCAGGAACAGGTTCCACAGCCCGAGCGCGCGGGCGCGCGCCTTGAGCTCCTCGACGATCGTGGAGGGCTGCCAGGGCTCGCCGCGACCGCGGTGCTCCTCGAGCTCCGCACCGATGCGGGCCTCGTTTGGGTACACGAACTCACCCATGAACGCGGTGAGCCGCTCGCTTAGGGCCTGAACCTTGGGAGAGAGCTCGAAATCCATGCCGTCCTCGCTTTCGTCGTCAAACCGCCGGCGCTGCGCCCGGCCGCGCCTCGAGGGCTTCCACGCGCTGCCACGCTGCCTGTGCGAGCGGGGCGGCGCCACGTCCCATCGCCGCGGCTGAGGTGCTCGAGGCATTCCCCTGCAGGGCGCGCGCGGCGATGCCCTGCAGAATGCCCACCAGGCGGAACATGTTGAAGACGATATAGAACTCCCAGTGCCGGGGCGGCACCAGCTCGCGGTGGCGCCGGGCGCAATAATCGGCAAGATACCGGCCAACGTCCGGCAGGCCGAGTGCACCGAGAGGCACTCCCTCGAGACCCTGGCGTGTCTCGGGTGCGCGGTACCACGTCAGACAGTGGTAGGCGAAGTCGGCGAGTGGATCACCGAGCGTCGAGAGCTCCCAGTCGAGCACCGCGACGATACGTGGTACGCGCGCATCAAAGATCAGGTTGTCGAGGCGATAGTCGCCGTGAACGATACGTGTCTCCGCACCCGGGGGAATGTTGTGCGGCAGCCAGGCGATGAGGCGCTCCATGGCCTCGATGTGCTCGGTCTGCGAGGCCCGATACTGCTGTGTCCAGCGCTGCACCTGGCGCTCGATGTAGCCGCCCGCGCGGCCGTAGTCCGCAAGGCCGAGCGCATTCGGCTCGAGCGCGTGCAGCGCCGCGATCACGCGGTTCATCTCCGCGTACACCGCTGCGCGCTCGGTGTGGGCGAGCTCCGGCAATGTCGCATCGTTGAAGATGCGCCCCGGGACGTATTCCATCACGTAGAACACACTGCCGATCACGGCCGCGTCCTCGCACAGCGCGAGGCATCGCGGTACCGGTACGTCGGTGGCGGCGAGCGCCGTCATGATACGGAATTCGCGTTCCACCGCGTGCGCGGAGGGGAGGAGCTTCCCGGAGGGCTTGCGCCGCAGCACCAGCTGCCGGCCATCGGCGTCGATGAGATAGGTCGGGTTCGATTGACCCAGGTCGAACTGCCCGATGGTGAGCGGCCGATGCGCCTCGCTCACGTGAGCGTGCAGCCATTCCCGCAGGCGCTCCGCATCGAAGGCCTGCCGCGGGTCGAGCGGACGCGTCCCGGGGATTGGCGCGCGCATCGCCCGCTCGCCTTCAGCAGACTTCGAAGAGTCCGGCCGCGCCCTGACCGCCCCCGATGCACATCGTGACGACGACGTACTTGGCACCGCGGCGGCGGCCTTCGATGAGCGCGTGGCCCGTCAGGCGCGCGCCCGAGGCCCCGTAGGGATGTCCGACCGCGATGGCCCCGCCGTTGACGTTCAGCCGCTCGTCGGGGATCCCCAAGCGGTCGCGGCAGTACAGGACCTGAACGGCAAATGCCTCGTTGAGCTCCCACAGGCCCACATCCTCGAGCTTGACCCCGGCCCGCGCGAGCAGCCGCGGGATCGCAAAGACCGGGCCGATGCCCATCTCATCGGGCTCGCAGCCCGCCACGGCGAACCCGCGGAAGATTCCGAGCGGGCGCAGTCCGCGCCGCTCGGCGAGCTTCGCGTCCATGACGATGCAGGCGCTCGCGCCATCGGAGAACTGGCTCGCATTGCCCGCGCTTACCACGCCTCCGGGCGTGGCCGGTCGGATCTTGCTCACGCCCTCGAGCGTGGTGTCCGGTCGGATGCCCTCATCCTGCGCGAGGGTGACCTCGCGAGTGCCGATGCGGCCGCTCGCCTCGTCGGCGATGCCCATCGTGACCGTGATCGGCGCGATCTCCTCGGCGAACTTGCCCGCGCTGCGGGCCGCGGCCGCGCGCTGCTGGCTGCGGGCGCCGTACTCATCCTGCTGCTCGCGCGGGATGGCGTAGCGCTTGGCGACCCGCTCGGCCGTTGCGAGCATCGTCCAGTAGATCTCGGGCTTGTGCTCGAGCAGCCACGGATCGGCCCGCATGTGGGCATTCATCTCGTTCTGCACGCAGGAGATGGACTCGAGGCCGCCGGCCGCGATGACCGGCACCTGCTCCGTGAGCACGCGCTGCGCCGCGATGGCAATACTCTGCAGGCCGGAGGAGCAGAAGCGATTGATCGTGACGCCCGCGGTCGACACCGGCAGCCCGGCGCGCAGCGCGATCTGACGCGCGATGTTGCCGCCGGTCGTGCCCTCGCACAACGCGCAGCCCATCACGACATCCTCGACCTCCGCCGGATCAATGCGGGCGCGCGCCACTGCCTCGCGCACGACGTGCGCACCGAGGGTCGCTCCGTAGGTCATATTGAGCGCTCCGCGCCAGGACTTCGCGAACGCGGTGCGAGCAGTCGAGACGATTACGGCATCGGTCATGGCTCAGGACGCGCTCGTGCTCATGTGAAGGTTCCGCCCTCGGCGGCCAGCCGCGTAATGAGCGGCGCGGGCGTCCACAGCTCGCCATGGCGGCCCTGGGCGTAGTGGCGCATGCGGCCGAGCACCTCCCCGAGCCCCACGGTGTCGGCATAGTACATGGGGCCGCCGCGCCAGGCCGGGAAGCCGTAGCCGTTCAGATAGACCAGATCGATATCCGAGGCGCGCTGTGCGATGCGCTCCTCCAGGATGCGCGCCCCCTCGTTGACGAGCGCGTACACCAGACGCTCGATGATCTCCTCGTCTGCGATCGCGCGGCGCTCGAGGCCGATCTGCGCGGAGTACTCGACGATCATCGCGTTGACCTCGGCATTTGGGCGCGGCGTGCGCTCACCGGGTCGATAGTCGTACCAGCCGGCGCCGCTCTTTTGACCGAAGCGTCCGAGCTCGCAGAGCCGGTCGGCGATGCGGGTGTATGCGTAGGGTCGGCCCTCGGCCGCCCGACGCTTGCGGATCGCCCAGCCGATGTCGTTGCCGGCGAGATCGCTCATGCGAAACGGCCCCATCGCGAAGCCGAATCTCTCCATGGCCGCGTCGACATGCTCGGGCAGGCAGCCCTCCTCCAGGAGGAAGCCGGCCTGCGCGGAGTAGCGATGGATCATGCGGTTGCCGATGAAGCCGTCGCACACGCCGGCGACGATCGCGAGCTTCCGGATCTTCTTTGCAAGCTGCATGACCGTGGCCAGCACGTCCTTGGCGGTGGCCTCGCCGCGCACGACCTCGAGCAGCCGCATCACATTGGCCGGGCTGAAGAAGTGCATGCCGAGCACGTCCGCCGGCCGGCGGGTGCTCGCGGCGATCGCATTCACGTCCAGCGTCGAGGTATTGGTTGCGAGGATCGCGCCCGGCTTGGCGATGGCATCCAGTGCGCGGAACACCTCCTGCTTAACCGCGAGGTCCTCGAACACGGCCTCCACGATGAGGTCGGCGCCACGCAGATCCTCGTACAGGAGCGTCGGGGTGAGCTGCCGGAGACGCGCGGCGAGCTGCGCCTCGGTCAGCTTGCCCTTCTTCAGCGAGCTCTCATAGTTGCGGCGGATGCTTGCGATACCCTTCTCGAGCGCCTGCGGCGCCTGCTCGAGGATGCGCACCGCGAGGCCTGCATTGAGGAAGCTCATGGCGATGCCGGTACCCATGGTCCCGGCACCGATCACCGCCACTTCCGCAACCGGGCGCAGCGGGGTGTCGGCCGGCACGTCCGCGATCTTCACCGCGGCACGCTCGGCAAAGAACACGTGCCGCAGCGCCCGCGACTCCGGCGCCTGCATCAGGCCGAGGAAGATCTCGCGCTCCTTGCGCTCCCCCTCCTCGAAGCTTGTGGAGGTGACGCTGGCGGCGAGCGCCTCCACGCACGCGAGCGGGGCCGGATAGGGGCCCGCCTTGGCGCGCACCAGGGTGCGGGCGAACTGCAGAAACGGCTCGTGGGCGGGGTAGGCGACCCGCAGATCGCGCACGCGCACGATCGGCGCTCCGTTGGCGAGCCTCTCGCGCGCCACGGCGCGCGCCCCCTCGAGCAGATCGCCCTCGACGATACGCGCGAACAGGGCGGTGCCGGCGAGCTCCTGTGCGGGACGCGGCTCACCCGAGACGATCATGTTGAGCGCAAGCTCGAGCCCCACCAGGCGGGGCAGGCGCTGCGTGCCCCCCGCGCCGGGGATGAGCCCGAGCTTCACCTCGGGAAGGCCGACGCGGGCGCTCGCGCTCGCGACGCGCAGGTGACAGCCCATCGCAAGCTCGAAGCCCCCGCCCAGACAGCTGCCCGAGAGTGCGGCGATCGTGAGCTTCGAGGAGCGCTCGAGGGCGCGGATGAGGCCGGGGAGGGTGGGCGATGCGATCGCCTGCGGCGTGTTGAACTCACGCACGTCGGCGCCGGCGGAGAAGAACTCGGCGTTGCCGATGAGGATGATCGCGCGGATCGAGGCATCGGACTCCGCTGCGGCGAGCTCGGCGGCGATGCGCTGGCGGTGCGCGTGCGACAACGCGTTCACCGGCGGATTGTCGAGCCTGACGACGGCGATGCCGGCAGCCGCGTGCGGCACGGCGGGGCTCGCGGAGGTTCCACTGTGCAGCGCCATGATGGAATAATAGCTCGTAAAGAGTGAGCACGTCGGGCCGTCCTCGTGGACCTAAATTTCAGTGAGGGGGAGGAGCGCTTGCGCGCCGAGGTGCGCGCCTTCGTGCGTGCACGGCTGCCGGCCGGGGTGCGTGCCAAGACCGCCGCCGGGCGGCGCCTGACGCGCGCGGACTACCTCGAGTGGCATCGGGCGCTGCACGCACAGGGCTGGGCCGCTCCGCACTGGCCGCAGCAGTTCGGCGGCCTCGGCTGGTCGGCGGTCGAGCAGCACATCTTCGAGGAGGAGCTGGCCGCTGCCGATGCTCCGCGGCCCATTCCGTTCGGCACGCGGATGGTGGGGCCGGTGATCATGGCATTCGGCTCGCCGCAGCAGCAGGGCTACTTTCTGCCGCGCATCCTCTCCGGCGAGCACTGGTGGTGCCAGGGCTACTCCGAGCCCGGTGCCGGCTCGGATCTCGCCTCGCTGAAGACCCGCGCGGTACGCAGCGGCACGGACTACATCGTCAACGGACAGAAGACCTGGACCACGCTCGCCCACTACGCCAACTGGATCTTCTGCCTGGTGCGCACCGATGCGCAGGCGAAGGCGCAGAGCGGCATCTCCTTCCTGCTGATCGACATGAGCTCGCCCGGCATCACCGTGCGGCCGATCGTGACGCTCGATGGCGCGCACGAGATCAATGAGGTGTGGTTTCAGGACGTGCGCGTACCGGCCGACAATCTGGTCGGCACCGAGAATCAGGGCTGGACGTACGCGAAGTTCCTGCTCGCGCACGAGCGCACGGGGGTCGCCGGCGTTGCCTGGGCGAAGCGTGAGCTCGCACGCCTGAAGGACATTGCGGCGCGCGAGCGCTGCGCAGGCCGTCCGCTGATCGAGGATCCGCTCTTTGCGGCGAAGCTCGCGCAGCTGGAGATCGACCTCATGGCGCTCGAGATCACGAACTTGCGGATGCTCGATGCCGATCGCGCCAAGCGCGCTCCCGGCCCCGAGGCCTCCCTGCTCAAGATCAAGGGCAGTGTGATCCAGCAGGCCATCTCCGAGCTGCTGCTCGAGGCCGTGGGTCCCTATGGCAAGGCGTTCGCCGGCGGCGAGCGTCCGGGCGATGGCCTCGCGGGAGTGGTGCCCGAGGATGCGATCGGCCTTGCCGCCAAATACTGCAACGAGCGCAAGATCTCCATCTACAGCGGCTCGAATGAGATTCAGCGCAACATCATCGCGCGGATGATTCTCGGGTTTTAAAGGGCGCCATGGACTTCTCCTTCAGCGACGAGCAACGGGCACTGGAGGAGTCGGTGCACCGACTGCTCGCGACGGAATATTCCTTCGAGCGGCGGCGCGCGATCGAGCGCAGCCCCGAGGGGTGGAGCCGCGAGATGTGGGCGAGCCTCGCCGAGCTCGGGGCGCTCGGCATCAATGTGCCCGAAGAGCACGGCGGTCTCGGATACGGCGCCGTCGAGACCCTCCTGGTGATGGGTCTCTTCGGCCGCTCGCTGCTGCTCGAGCCGTATCTGGCAGGCGCGGTGATCGCACCGGTGCTGCTGCGCGAGCTCGGCGCCCCGGAGCAGCTCCGCGCCTGCCTGCCGGCCATCGCAAGCGGCGAGAGCATCCTGACCCTTGCGCACTTCGAGCCGCAGTCACGCTACGACGCATCACAGGTCGAGACGCGCTGGCGTGCGAGCCCCGGCGGCTACGTGCTCGAGGGGCGCAAGGCGCTGGTCGAGCATGCCGAGGGCGCCGACGCGCTGCTGGTATCGGCGCGGGGCTCGGGGGAGGGCGGCGCTGCCTCCGGCGTGACCTTGTTCCTGGTCGCGCGCGATGCGCCCGGGGTGCGGGTGCGCGGCTATCGAGCGCTCGACGGCCGGCGCCTCGCGGAAGTCGACCTCGAATCGGTCAGCCTTGCGGCGAGTTCCCGGGTGGGCGGCGAGGGCGCCGCGCTCGCGGCAATCGAGCGCGCGCTCGACTGTGCGCTCGCGGCGCTGTGCGGCGAGGCGGTCGGTGCCATGCAGGCATTGCTCGATGCCACGGTCGCCTACTTGAAGATGCGGCAGCAGTTCGGGCGGCCGATCGGCAGCTTCCAGGCGCTGCAGCACCGCGCAGCCGATATGCTGCTCGAGCTCGAGCAGGCGCGCTCGATGAGCTATCTCGCCGCGCTGCACTGCACCGATCCCGACGCTCGCGCGCGCCAGCGCGTGCTGTCGGCGGCCAAGGCCACCATCAACCGCGCCGCGCGCTTCATCGGCCAGCAGGCGATCCAGCTGCACGGTGGCATGGGCATGACCGAGGAGCTCGAGGTCAGTCATTGGTTCAAGCGCCTCGCGTGCATCGAGATGACGCTCGGCGATACCGATACCCACGTCGCGCGCTTCGCCGCGCTCTCGGCGCATGGGTGACCGACACCTAAGCTTCTGGCCCGCTCGCGTCCCGCGGAACCTGACCATCCCCGCGACCTCGCTGTGGTTCAACGTCGAGGTGTCCGCCACTCGCTATCCCGGCAAGGCCCTGCACATCTTCTACGACCGCACGGTGACGTACGGTGAGTTCCGGGCCGAGGCCGAGCGCCTCGCCGGCTTCCTGCAGCGCGAATGCGGCATCGCGCGCGGCGATCGCGTCGCGCTCTACCTGCAGAACTGCCCGCAGTTCGCCATTGCCTACTACGCAGTGCTGCGCGCCGACGCGGTCGTGGTGCCGATCAATTCCATGCTCCTCACGCAGGAGCTCGAGACGATTCTCGAGGACTGCGGCGCGCGCGTGCTGATCACGGCGCAGGACCTGTACGGCAACGTCGAGCCCTTGCAGGGACGCGCTCTCACGCACACCCTCATCGCCTGCTATCGCGACTACATCGATCCGCAGACCGCGCTGGCGGTGCCGGAGGGCGTCGCCGCCGAGCGCCGCCCCATTGCCGGGCCCGGCGTGACGCTCTGGCGTGATGCACAGCGCCTGAATCTCAAGCCCGGGCCGCATCGCTCGGGGGCGGAGGATCTGTGCGTGCTGCCGTATACCTCGGGAACGACCGGTGTGCCGAAGGGGTGCATGCACAGGCACCGCGGCGTGCAGTTCACGGCCATGGCCGCGCCGCATTGGTACCGGATGTTCCACGATGAGACCGCGCTCGCCGTGCTGCCCTGGTTTCACGTCACGGGCATGCAGGGGAGTCTGAATGGCGCCATCTATACCGGCGCGACCGCCGTGATCCAGCCGCGCTGGGACCGCGATGTCGCCGGCGAGCTCATTCAACGCCATCGCGTCACGAGCTGGGGCGCGGTACCGGCCATGATCGTGGACTTCCTGAGCAACCCCCACATCGATCGCTACGATCTCTCCAGCATCCGCCAATGCGGTGGCGGCGGCGCCGCGATGCCACAGGCGATCGCGCAGAAGATGCAGGACCTGTGCGGGATCACGTTCGTGGAGGGCTATGGCTCCACCGAGACCATGGCCCCCTCGCACATCAATCCTCCGGACCGGCCCAAGCAGCAGTGCCTCGGCATCCCGATCTTCGACACCGACTCGCGGGTGGTCGATCCGGAGACGCTGCGCGAGCTGCCCGCCGGTGAGACCGGCGAGATCATGACGCAGGGCCCTGGCGTCTTCGAGGGCTACTGGAACAAGCCCGAGGCAACCCGGGAGGCCTTTGTCGAGCTCGACGGGAAGCGGTTCTTCCGCACGGGCGATCTCGGGCGCACGGACGAGGAGGGTTATTTCTTCATGGTGGACCGCCTGAAGCGGATGATCAACGCGGCCGGCTTCAAGGTCTGGCCTGCCGAGGTGGAGGCACTGCTGTACGCGCATCCGGCCATCGAGGAGGCGGTCATCATCGCAAAGAAGGATTCGCGCCGCGGCGAGACCGTGAAGGCACTCATCGTCCTCAAGCCGGCCGCGCGGGCCGGCACGACCGCCAGCGACATCATCGACTGGGCGCGCGGCCACATGGCCGCCTACAAGGTGCCGCGCGTCGTGGAATTCGTCGACCGCCTGCCCAAATCCGGCGCGGGCAAGGTGCAGTGGCGCGCTCTGCAGGAGCGCGAGGATGCGCTCAAGGGAAGCGAATGACACCCCGGATGTTGCGTCCGGCGAGGAGATCCTCGAACGCCTGGGGCGCATCCTCGACCGCATAGGTCCGCGTGATCAGCTCATCGACCTTGAGCTGACCCGCGCGGTGCAGCCGGATCAGACGCGGGAAGTCCTCCGCGGGTCGCGCCGAGCCCATGTAGCAGCCCGTGAGCGTCTTTTCCTCGAACGGCAGCGTCATGGTGCGGATCGAGGTCATCTGCGAGGGCTGCGCGATGCCGACCACGACCGCAGTGCCGCCGCGTGCCAGCACCCCGTAGGCCTGAGCCACAGTCTCGCCGTTGCCGATGCACTCGAAGCTGTAGTCGGCGCCGCCGCCGGTGAGCTCGCGCACGGCCTTCACGAGGTTGCTCTCCCGCTGCGCGTTCACGGTATGCGTGGCACCGAACTCGCGCGCGATGCGCAGCTTCTCATCCGAGGTGTCGACAGCCACGATCATCCGGGCACCGGCGATGAGGCACCCCTGCACGGCGTTGAGCCCCACCCCGCCGATGCCGAACACGACGCCAATCGAGCCAGGCTCCATGCGGGCGCGCGTGAGCACGGCCCCGACACCGGTCACGACGGCGCAGCTCATGAGGGCTGCCGGGGCGAGCGGCACGTCGGGATCGATCTTGATGAGGTTGCTCACGTGCAGCGTTGCATACTCGGACATCACGCCGCAGCCGGCCATGATGCCGAGCGAGTGGCCGTGAGCATCGCGGGTGCGCAGGCTTCCATCGGGCAGTGCCGCTCCGGCCTTGAGGGACTGCAGGCACAGGGTCGGCCGGCCGGCCAGGCAGTAGCGGCAGTGTCCGCACATGCTGCAGACGAAGGAGAGCACGTGATCGCCTGCCGCAAGGTGCGCGACGCCCGCGCCGACCTCCACCACGACCCCGGCGCCCTCGTGGCCGAGGATCACGGGCGGCGTGACCCTGATGGTGCCGTTGGTCGCGGAGTAGTCGCTGTGGCACACCCCGCACGCGGCGACCTTGATCATGACCTCGTCCCGAGCGGGCGAATCCACCTCGATCGATTCGACGCGCACGGGGCGGTTCAGCTCACGGCAGATCACGGCGCGCGCGGTGCGGCTCATGCGGCATCATTCCCCGAGCGTCGAGCCGCCGTCGACGACGATCACCTGCCCGGTGATGAAGCCCGCGGCCTGCGATGCCAGAAACACCGCGACGCCGGCGATATCGCGCGGCTGGCCGATGCGACCGAGCGCAGCGCGCTGCTCGGTGATGGCGCGAACTTCCGGATTCTCCCAGAGCGCGCGCGCGAAATCGGTCTGCACCAGACCCGGCGCGATGGCATTGACGCGGATCCCCTTCGTGCCCCACTCGAACGCCAGGTTGCGGGCGAGCTGCCCTTCGGCGGCCTTGGAGATCCCGTAGGCGCCGAGCACCTTGCTCGCCTTGAAGCTGGCGATGCTGGACAGGAGAATGATGCTGCCGGAGCGGCGCTCGCTCATGTGCGGGAGGACGAGGTTGCTGAGCCACCAGCTGCTCTTCACGTTCGCCGTCATGATCTTGTCCCAGGCCTCCTCCGAGACCGCCGTGAGGGATCCGTAGACGGGATTGATCGCCGCGTTGGCGACCAGGATGTCGATGCGGCCATAGTGCGCGAGCGCATCGCGCACCAGCGCCTCGCAGTCGGCTTTGCGGCCGATGTGACAGGCGCGGGCGATCGCATCGCCGCCCGCGGCGACGATCTCATCGCGCACCGCCTCGCAGGCCGGTAGATTGCGCGAGGAGATGACGATGCGCGCACCGGCGCGCGCCATCTCGAGCGCAATGGCCTTGCCGATGCCGCGCGAGGCACCGGTGACCACGGCCACCTGACCTGACAGGTCGAAGAGATCGGTCGCCATTGAGAGGGTATCCGAGCCTGACGTGCGAGCGGTGAGCACTATGCGGTGCAGCGCCGGCGCTGACAATGGCTTCGAGGGAGCAGCATCGTGAAGGCACTCGTGTGTCGTGAGTTCGGGCCGGTTCAGTCGCTCGCGGTCGCGGAGGTGCCTGATCCGGCCATCGCGCCCGGACAGGTGCTGATCCGGGTTGCCGCGGCCTCGGTCAATTTCCCCGACGGCCTCATGGTCCAGGGAAAATACCAGATCAAGCCGGAGCTGCCGTTCGTCGGCGGCTGCGAGGTGGCGGGGCACGTTGCGGCCACCGGGGAGGGCGTCGAGCACGTTCGACCCGGCGAGCGCGTCCTCGCGTTCTGCGGACGCGGGGGCTTCGCGCAGCTCGTGCTCGCCCCGGCTGCCGCCGTATTCGCCGTGCCGCCGCCGGTGGAGCTCGCCGCTGCGGCGGCGATGCCCCTCACCTACGCGACCACCTATCACGCGCTCGCGGATCGCGCGCAGCTGGCGCCCGGGGAGTGGCTGCTCGTGCTCGGTGCCGGTGGCGGGGTCGGCACCGCGGCCGTGGAGCTCGGTAAGCTGATGGGCGCCCGGGTCATCGCCGCCGCCTCCTCCCGGGAGAAGCTCGAGGCCGCGGCCCGCTGTGGCGCCGACCATCTCATCGACTACGCTACAGAGGATCTGCGCGCGCGCCTCGGAGCGATCGTCGGCACCGGCGGCGTCGATGTCGTGTATGACCCCGTGGGTGGCGCCTACAGCGAGCCGGCGCTGCGCTCCACGGGCTGGCGCGGGCGCTACCTCGTGGTTGGATTCGCCGCCGGGGAGATTCCGCGCATCGCGCTCAATCTCCCCCTGCTCAAGGGCAGCGCCATTGTCGGGGTGTTCTGGGGCGAGTTTCGGCGCCGCGAGCCCGAGCGCGCCGCCGCCGAGCTCGCGCAGCTGATCGCGTGGCTGCGGGAAGGCAAGATCCGTCCGCTCGTGGGCGCCCGCTACTGCCTCGAGGACGGCGCCCGCGCCCTGCAGCGGGTCCTCGAGCGCGGGGCGGTCGGCAAGGTGATCATCGAGCCCTGAGCCCGCGCCGCCGCGCGGATTTGACCCTGACCTTGGGTCATAGCTTAGGCTGTGGAACATGGCCAAGAACCGGGGAGATCTCCCCCTCAGCGCCGCCGAGTGCGCCCGGCGCACCGGACTCACGGTGCGTGCGCTGCGCGTCTACGAGCGCTACGGGCTGGTGAAGCCCCAGCGCTCCGCCAATGGCTGGCGCAGATACGGTCCGAAGGAGCTGGCGCGACTCAATACGATCGTCGCGCTGAAGGGGCTTGGTCTCACGCTCGCGCAGATCCGCGAGATGCTGTGCGCCAAGTCGCTCTCGCTCGCGCGCGTGCTCGCGATGCAGCTGGAGATCTGGCGCAACCGCAAGACGGCGACCGACAAGGTGATCGCGGTGATCGAGCGGGCGCTCGGCAAGCTCAAGGGCCGCGAGAAGCTCTCGACCGACGAGCTGTGCGCGCTGCTCAAGAGCAGCGACGTGCAGGAGGCTCCGGGCCTGTCGCGCGATGCGACCGACGACCTGTTCACGGCCGAGGAGCTGCGCGAGTGGCGTGCCCACGATGTGCTCCTGGCCCGGCTCGGCATGCCGCTCCCTCGCCAGGCGATCGAGAAGCTGCATGGCATTTCCTTCGAGTACCGCGACCTGATGGCACGGGGCGTGCCGCCCGGATCTGCCGAGGCCCAGGCATTGCTCGCGCGTCACAACGGGCTGCTCCTCGAATCGGGCCTGCGCCGGCAGTATCTGGTGCGCGCGGTGTGGAATCTGCCGCTCGCGCGCAAGGTGTTTGCCTACTCGAACCACAAGCTGGAGCGCGCCGCCGTCACGGGATCGGCCGCCGCCGGCACCCTCATCGACTACATGTTCGGCGTGCGGATGGCCTCGCGCTGGTGGCGGTTGCTCGCCGGGATCATCGAGCTCGCGAAGGGACTGAAGAGCCGGGGTGCCATGCTTGACTCCGCCGTGGCGGAAGATCTGGCGCGCGCGTGCATCAAGGTCTGCCGCCGCTATGGGCTGGGCGATGCCGCGGAGCTCGCCGAATGGTACGCCCGCTTTGGCATGACCGTTGCGGGCGGCCGCGCGAGCCCCTATGACCCCGAGACGCAGGCGGCGTGGGAATACCTTCGCGATGCCGTGCTCACCCTGAGCGGGGAGCGGCTGCAATCCGAGGCGCTGGCGCTGCAGGGCGCGGGCGCACTACCGGCGGCCGAGCTGCGGCGCTACACAAGTCCCGACGGGGCCTTCGCGCTTGATATCCCGGTGCACTGGCGCACGGCGCCGGCGGTACCGGCCAACAGCCCGCGCGAGCTGGTCCGGTTCGCCTCGCACTGGAGCGGAGTGCACATTCTGATCATCTTTGGCGGCCCGCAGGAGCCCGCGCACACCCTCGCGGTACGCGTCGCGCTGGTGAAGCAGATCCTGGCGGGCAAGGGCTTCGCCAATTTCGCCACCGCCGAGACGCTGATCGGCGCGCGCGAGGCGAGGCTGCTTGATTTTGACCGGCCGCTGGGCGCAGGAACCTGGAGTTGTCGGGAATACTTCGTCACCGACGGCGTGCACAGCTATACGCTCGGCTTCGGCACCACCAACAAGCTGCTGATGTTCGAGCTCTTCGACCGGATGGCCAAGAGCTTCGTGATCGCGGCCCAGGGCGGTACCAAGGCGGCCTGAGGGCGCCTACTTCGGATGCAGGATGAGCTTCTGTGCCCGCCAGTTGAGCAGCTCGGCCGCGTAGACCTCGTTCTCCGCAGGACACGCGAGCTCGTGGATCCAGCCGAACTTCTTCAGTACCTTGCCGGAGCCGCCGAGCCAGCCGAGGACCTTGCCATCGAGCGTGAGCTTGTAGATGCGGCCCGGAAAGGCGTCGGCTACATATAGATATTGAGTCGGGCCCGGAGTGATGCACATCGCCCAGGGCGCGCCCGGATGCAGCGTGCCGTTGCCGGCCGCGGGACCGGAGCCGACCTCGGCCGGACGGTTGCCGATGGCCATCGGCGCGTTCGGCGGCGCCGGCACGTCGATCTGCAGAATCGACAGCAATTTGCCCGTGGTATCGAACACCTGAATCCGGGCGTTGCCGCGGTCAGCGACGTAGATGCGGTCGTGAGCATCGGCAACGATCGCGTGCAGCGTGCTGAACTGTCCGGGCGCCGAGCCGGGCTCGCCCCAGGTGCCGGCCCAGTTGCCGTCGCGATCGAATTTCGCGACGCGCGAGTTGATGTAGCCATCGCTGATGTACACGTTGCCGCCCGAGTCCCAGGTGATGTCGGTGACCTGGCGGAACATGCCATCGACCGGCGGCCGCGGGGGCCTCGGGTGCTCGAGCGGATGCGCGCTCTCGTCGGAGGCTTCGGCCTTGCGGCCGAAGACCATCGTCACTCGGCCCTGTGGATTGAAGCGTACGACTACATCGGACCCCTTGTCGGCCACCCAGATGTTGTCATCGCGATCCACCCGCACCGCGTGCGCGTAGGACCACGCATACAGATTGCGACCGATCTCACGCACAAACTTGCCGCCCGCGTCGAACTCCAGCAGCTGCGCGGCCGCGGCTCCGTAGGCCGGCCCGGTCGTGTTGCCCCGCGACAGGACGAAGATGTGGTGTTTGGAGTTCACCGCGATCCCGGCGACCTCGCCGAGGTACAGATCTGGCGGCAGCTGCAAGAAGTCCGGCACGGAATCGAAGGGAATCTCCGGCGGTGTCTGCGCGCGAGCGCCGGGCGACAGCGCGCTGAGCAGGGTGAGGCTGACGGCGAGCCATGCGGTCTTCATAGAGTGCCCCCTCGCAGGTTGGCGAGGATTCTACGGTGGGCATGTCGGTTCTGTCCGCTGCCGCGCGTCCTTCAGGGTAGGACCCTCATCCAAACCTGAAGCCCCAAGGAGCCGAGCCCATGCGATTTCTGACGTTGTATACCCCTGCCGTTGCCGCCCGTGGCCCGCCGAGCGCCGAGCATCTGGCCCGGATGGGGCAGCTCATGCAGGAGATGACCCGCGCGGGCGTGCTGGTTGCGACGGGCGGAATCCTCTCGCGCACGACCGGGATGAAGGTGGTTCGCCAGAACGGCGCCATCGAAGTCGAGAACGGTCCGGTTGCGGGGTCGAGCCTGATGCCCGCGGCCGGCTACGCCGTACTACGTGCGGGCACCCGCGAGGAGCTGCTTTCACACGTGAAGGCGTTCCTCGAGGTCGCCGGCGACGGAACTTCCGAGATCATCCAGGTGATGGATGCGCCGGCTGCGCCGCCACAGCCATAGCACGCCGAGCGCGAGGCTCAAGGCGGCGCCGAAGCCGGCCGCTGTCGCGCGCACTGGCGCGCCGGCGCGGATGACGAGCGTGTAGAGACCGACCATGAGCAGCATCGAGGTGTTCTCGGCAAGGTTCTGCACGGCGACGGCGTGGCCTGCGCCGACGCTCTGGTGACCGCGTTCCTGGAGCAGCGCGTTGAGTGGCACGATGAAGAAGCCGCCGCAGGCACCGACCACCGTCATGACGACGAACGCCAACGGCGCGTGGGTCGTGAGCGAGAGCGCGCACACGAAGATGCCGATGAGAACGCCCGCGGGCAGAACCCGGTCCGCGCGCTCCACGGTCACGAAACGGGAGGCAAGCGCTGCGCCGACGACGATGCCCATCGCGACGATGGCATTGAGATAGGCGGGCATCTTGTTGCCCGTGATCCCGAGCGCGATCGGGACCCACGCCACGAGCAGGAAGCGCAGCGTCGAGCCCGCGCCCCAGAAGAGGCTGGTGCCGATCATCGAGAAGCGGGTGTCCGCAAGACGGAACATCGTGCAGACCGCGCCGCCAAAGTCGCGCACGATCGCGCGCGGCGAGAAGCGCGCCAGGGCGTGTGCGGGTGGCAGGCGGGGAATCAGCAGATTGACGCCGCCCGCAGCGGCGTAGCAGGCGGTCACGATCGCAAGCGCTGCCGCGACGTTCCAGTCGGCCAGCGTCCCCCCGGCGACCGCGCCTGCCAGAATCGCCGCAATGGTCGAGGCTTCCATCAGGCCATTCGCCTTGACCAGGAGCTCGGCGCTGGTGAGCTCCGATAGGATCCCGTACTTCGCGGGCGAGTAGGCGGCGGCGCCGGCTCCGACCAGTGCGTAGGCGAGGAACGGATTCAGACCGAGGCACATCCCGAGCGCGCCGGCGAGCCTGATGCCGTTGGCGATGAGCATTACCCGGCCTTTCGGCATCGAGTCGGCGAACGGGCCGACGAACGGCGCGAGCGCGATGTAGGCGCCGACGAAGAACTCCTGCAGCAGCGGCGCGGTCCAGTCCGGGTAGTGATCGAGGCGCAGCAGCGACAGCGCACCGAACAGCAGCGCATTGTCGGCGAGCGCGGAGAGGAACTGCGCGGTGAGCACCGCGAGCATGGCACGCGATCTCAGTGAGACGCTCATGGGGCTCTCGGTCACGCGGCCTCCGCCATTTGCTTCAGGCGCACGTAATCGGTCTTGCCCGAGCCGAGCAACGGGATGGCGCTGACGCTGTGCACGATGCGCGGCACGGCAAGCTCGCTCGCGCCGAGGCTCTTCGCGGCGGCGCTCAGCTGCTCGCGCGCGAGCTGTGGGGCGGTGGTGAACAGAACCAATGCCTCACCCTTCGCAGGATCAGTGCGCGTGGCGGCCGCGTGGGCGAAGCCGGGCGCGGCGCTTGCGGCCACGCGCTCGACGACCTCGAGGGAGATCATCTCGCCGGCGATCTTCGCGAAGCGCTTGACGCGCCCGCGGATGTGCACGAAGTCGTCGGCGTCGATCTCCACGATGTCGCCTGTCGAGTACCAGCCCTCGCCGATCGACTTCGGCGGCTGCAGGACACCGGGCTGATCGTGCAGGAAGTACCCCTTCATCACATTCGGTCCGCGCACGTGAAGGATGCCGCCGGACTCGATGCCCGGAACCGGCTCGATCTCGAACTGCATCCCCGGAACGATCTGGCCGACACTGCCGGTACGACAGGCCATGGGCACGTTCACGGCGATCACCGGAGCACACTCGGTGACGCCATAGCCCTCCAGCACCCGGATCCCGAATTTCTCGATCCACGTGCGGCGCACCTCCTCGGCAAGCTTCTCGGCGCCTGCGACGACGTAGCGCAGCCGCCCGAAGTCGTAGGGGTGGGCGAACTTTGCGTAGTTGCCGAGGAACGTCGAAGTGCCGAACAGGACCGTGCAGTTCCGGTCGTACACCAGCTCCGGAATGATCCGGTAGTGCAGCGGGCTCGGATACAGGAACACCTTGCAGCCCGAGACGAGCGGCATGATCACACCGCAGGCGAGACCGAAGGAATGAAACAGCGGCAGCGCCACCATGAACTTGTCGAGCGGGGTGAAGTCGGCGATCGCGCGGATCTGCGCGATATTCGACAGCAGCGAGGCGTGCGAGTGCACGACCCCTTTGGGCGTGCCTTCCGATCCAGAGGTGAAGAGGACGATTGCCGGATCCTCGGGGGTCCGGTTGCACTGCACGCTGCGGGGAAACAAGCCATGCCACAGGACCCACAGCCGGTCGAGCATGCCGAAGCCGCCCCGCAGGTCCTCGAGGTAGTGCACGCGCGTGCCGGGCAGCTCCTCGAGCAGCTGTCCGAGTCGCGCCTTTTCGATGAACGTGCGCGAGGCGATGATCGTGCGGATCCGGGCCACTGCGCACGCGCCCCGCACGCTCTCGGGGCCCGCGGTGTAGTTTAGGAGCGCCGGCACGCGGCCCGACGCCGACAGTCCGAGGATCAGGCCCATCGTCGGCGCGGCGTTCGGCATGATGACCCCCACGACCTCGCCGGCGCTCGTGAGTGGCGCCAGCAGACGTGCCAGGGCCAGCGTGGTGCGCAACATCGAGCCGTAGGATTCTTCCTTGAGTCGCACGTCCTCGACGAGCCCGTAGTGCGAGCCGAAGGTCGCCTTGGCATCGAGGAACGCCTCGTAGAGCGTGCGCCGCGGCCGCGTCGCCACCAGCATGTCGAGCAGGATGCGACGCATGAGCTCGCCGGAGCGGCGGCGGCGCTCTTTGGCGGAGGGCAGCTGCGGCATCGGAATATGCCGCGCCGGCTGGATCGCGATCCGGATACGGGGAAACAGCTTGAGCGGATAGACCCCCGCGAGCCGGCCGAAGTAGCTGCGCCCGGAACCCTCGATGTGCACCGGCACGACGGTCGCGCCGGTCTTCGCGGCCACGAACGCGGCGCCGTCGTACACCTTCATCAGCGCGCCGGTGATGGTCAGCCGACCCTCCGGGAAGATGACCACGGGCCGCCCCGTCTCCACCAGCCGGCAGATGAGCTTCATCGCCAGCGGGTTCGTCGAGTCGACGGCCAGATGCGGCACGAAGCGCAGGAACGCGCGGAAATACCACCGCGACAGCACCTGCGTGTGGACCACGAACGTCGCGCGGACCGGTAGAAAGGCCCCGAGCAGCATCCCATCCAGAAACGACTCGTGGTTGGCGATGATGAGCGTGCGCGGGTTCGCAAAGGCGCGCGCATCACCGCTCACGCGCACGCGGAACAGCGGGCGCAGCAGCGCGCGCAGCATGAATCTCAACATCGAGGCACCGAGACTGGGTTTGCGCATGGCTGCTGATGCTAGGCGGATACCCGCCCGACTCCCGTTAAGACAGTCACAATCACACCGTGCGTCATGGCGGTCATCCTGCGGCACGGGTGGCGCTCCATGCGACTTCGACCGGCGGAGGCGCGGGCCTGTGGCCTTTTGGTATCATCTGATGATACTCAGGAGGGGCAATGGCCGAGCGCAATCTCATCGTCCAGGAGCTCAAGCGTGCATTGCGCGAGCGCGGTCTCACCTACGCCGCAGTCGCGGAGAAGCTCGGGCTCAGCCTCGCCACGGTGAAGCGGCTGTTCTCGAGCGGGGATTTCTCGCTCGAGCGGGTGGATCGAATCTGCGAGCTGCTCGGGCTCGGCTGGCGCGAGGTACTCGAGCGCGCGCACGAGCACGCAGCGCCCGTCAATCAGCTCACGCTGACCCAGGAGCAGGAGATCGTCGCGGATCCCAAGCTGCTGTTCGTCACCTGGCTGGTGCTGAACCGCACGCCGTTCGAGGAGATCCTCGCGAGCTACCGGTTCACCAAGAGCGAGCTGCTGCGTCTGTTCATCCGGCTCGACCGCTTGAAGGTGATCGAGCTGCAGCCGGGCAATCGCGTGCGTCTGCTCGTCAGCCGGCGCTTCAGCTGGCGAGCTGCCGGGCCCGTGCAGCGCTATGTCCACCAGAGGCTGCTGCGCGAGTTCCTGACGAGCTCGTTCTCTGCGGCCGACGAGGAGTTCCTCTTCTACGGCGGTCCGATGTCCGATGCGGCGCTGGCGCAAATCAAGCGCACGCTGCGCACGGCATCGCACGAGTGCATGCAGATCTTCGAGCGGGACCGCTCGGCGCCGCAGCACCGCAAGGGCGGTGCGTTCCTGCTCGCGGTGCGGCCCTGGACCTACAGCGGCTTTGCGCAGTTCGATCGCTGATCCGCGACGACGCCGTCGAACACCACTCGCAGCGCCGGGCTGCGGTAGAGGCTCGCCGGAGTGACCGTGCGGCGCTCCCAGGGGATCCTGCCGAAGTACCAGATCCTCCACAGACGCAGATCCGCTCCGGGGTTGCGCCCGAGCAGCTGCCGGAGGCTTGCCACCTCACCGAGCGCAGTCCCCGTCGCCTCCTGCAGCACCTCGCGCACGAATCGCGAGCAGAACTGGCGCCCTGAGCGCCGATCGAAGCCCATGTCGTACCAGCGGTTCAGCCGGCAGTCGATGGCGCGCCCGAGTCGTCGGGTCTGTTCCGGGGAGAGCGGCTGCGGCAGCCGCAGCACCGCCACGCGCCCCTGCGCCGAGCGGCCGATGAAGCTTGCGAACGGCGTGCGGTCGATGCGTATGAACACCACATCCCCCGCCCGCACCGTGCGCTCGAGCGCGCGGCTGTCGGTGGCTGTGAACTCGATCGGTCTCATCCTGCATCCCTCGTCGATTCGATTGAGGCGCGAGCCTCGCTCAAGCGAGCCGACCGGGGCCAGGCAAACCCGCGAGGTGGCCGCGCAGGAAGCTCTCGGTAGCGCGCGATGCTACCGTCGGTGCTCCCGCGGACCGCGTTGCCCGCCAAGCTCGCGATGGGTGCGCGGAACGCCGAGCCGCATGGTCAACCCCTAGAGATATTTATCCAATAGATTCAAAAGTTATGAAATGCCAATCTGTGACCAATCAGCAAGGGGGACGCAACGAGCACGCATGCTGCAGGAGCGAGGCCAGTGAAGGTATGCTTCTAGACTGAGTCGTGCCGGAGCGAACCGGCGCGAGGGGGTAGAGCTTCCAAGCATGGCCCGAACATCTGGTGTCCCGTCGGCCGCGACCATCGTCGCCTGCCTCCTGCTAGCGGGCGCAACGGCATCGGCCGTCGCCGCCTCTGCCAACGGCCCGGCCACTCAGAGCAGCTCCGGCAGCCACCCGCCTCAGTGGGATGTCATTCAGCACTACTGCTATGACTGCCACAATACCGAGGACTGGGCCGGCAGCGTCGCCTTCGATTCGATGTCCGCCGAGCAGATTCCCAACGACGCCAAGGTCTGGGAGGCGGCGATCCGCAAGCTGCGCGGCGGCTTCATGCCGCCACCGGGCGCCAAGCAGCACCCGGACAATCAGACCGTGAAGACGCTCGTATCCTGGCTCGAGAACACGCTCGACGCCGGACAGACGAGCGTGCAGCCCGGACGAGTGCCGCTGCGCCGTCTCAATCGCCGCGAATACGCGAACGCCGTCCGCGACCTCGTCGATCTCAACGTCGACGTGAACACGCTCCTGCCGAGCGACGACCGCAAGGACAGCTTCGACAACCAGGCGGCGTACCTGCAGGTGTCACCGTCGTTCCTGGACCAGTACCTCGCAGCGGCCCGCCAGGTCGCAAAGCTCGCCGTGGGCAATCCGCAGGCCCCCGCCGTCACGACGACCTACGGTCCCGTCGGTGACATGGTCATCTCGCTGCCGCCGCGCGGCACGCCCGGTGAGGGCTCCCAGCAGCTGTACCGCGAAGGCATGCCCTTCGGCACACGCGGCGGCTTGAGCTTCCAGCACATCTTCCCCGCGGACGGCGACTACACGCTCACGATCGGCGACATGGCGCTCGGCCGCGACGTACCGCGCATGGAATTCAAGAACACGGTCATCGCGCTGATCGACGGAAAGGAGTTCTATCGCACGGAGATCGGCGGGGACGCCGATCAGAAATCGATCGATCAGCAGCAGGAGCCGGCCGTGCTCGCCATCAACGGCCGGCTGCGCAATATTCCCTTCCACACCACCGAAGGCCCGCATCGCATCGCCGTCACGTTCCTGCAGCGCAGCTTCGCCGAGAGCGACGAGCGGGTGCGCCCGATCGCAGTCGAGGGCGGCCAGGAGCGCGTCCAGCAGGTGCACGCGCTGCAGATTCGCGGGCCGCTCAAGGTCACTGGCACGAGCGATTCGGTGACTCGGGCGCGGATCTTCGTCTGTCATCCGGCGCAGGCCGAGGATGAGACTCCGTGCGCGCGCAAGATCATCGAGACGCTCGCGCGGCGCGCGTTCCGCCGTCCGGTGACGGATGAGGACGTCCGGCCGCTCATGGCGTTCTACGAGCGCGGCCGCAAGGAGGAGGGCTTCGATGCGGGCATTCGCGACGCGCTGAGCGCGGTGCTGGCGAGCCCGTACTTCCTGTATCGCCTCGAGGCTGCCGAGCACGAGGGTGGCGCGCGGGCTTTGAGCGATCTGGAGCTGGCCTCGCGACTATCGTTCTTCCTCTGGAGCAGCCTGCCCGATGACGAGCTGCTCGATATCGCCGCGAAGTCGCAGCTGAGTGACCCACAAGTGCTGGCCCATCAGGCACAGCGCATGCTCGCCGACCCGCGGGCCAAGGCACTCGTCGATGGCTTCGCCTTCCAATGGCTGAACCTCGCCAAGCTCGATGAGATCGTTCCCGAGCGAGGCCTGTTCCCGCAGGCGAGCGGCGTTCTCGACCCGCGCCCGCTCTATCGCGAGGAGCTCGCGCTGTTCCTCGATAGCGTGATGCGCAGCGATCAGCCGGTGACCGACCTGCTGACGGCCAACTACACCTTCCTCAACGAGCCGCTTGCCGAGCTGTACGGGATCGAGAACGTCAAGGGCGGTCAGTTCAGGCGCGTGACCCTGCCGGACTCCCGGCGCTACGGCCTTCTCGGCAAGGGTGCCGTCCTCATGCTCAACTCGAACCCGGACCGCACCTCGCCGGTGATTCGCGGGGCCTGGGTTCTCGATCGCATCCTCGGCACACCCCCGCCGCCGGCGCTGCCGAACGTTGCCTCGCTGCCGGAGGCCGGCGGGCGCGGCAAGCGCGCGCTGACGATGCGCGAGCGCATGGCGCAGCACAGCACCAACGCGACCTGCCATGGCTGCCACGGTGTCATGGACCCGATCGGCTTCGCGCTCGAGAACTTCGATGCGATCGGCCGGTATCGGGAGCGCGATCCCGCGAGCCATCAGGTGGTGGACACCTCCGGTGTGATGCCGGATGGCACCAAGCTCAAGGGGCCAGATGATCTGCGGGCGGCGCTCGTGGCGCGCTCCGATATGTTCGTGCAGTCCCTCACCGAGAAGCTGATGAGCTACGCGCTGGGCCGCAGCATCGAGTATTACGATATGCCCACGGTGCGGCGTATCGTGCAGCAGGCGGCGCAGGATCACTACCGCTTCTCGTCCCTGGTCGCGCAGGTCGCCTCGAGCGATGCCTTCCGCAGGCGCGAGGCAGCCGCAGCTCCCGCACCCGAACAAAAGACGGCGTCGGCCACGAAGACGCCGGCTGAGACCGGAGGCAACTAATCCATGTCTGGGCCCACGTTTCTCACCAAGAAGCACCTGTCGCGGCGCACCGTTCTCAAAGGCGCTGGCGCCTCGATAGCGCTGCCGCTGCTGGATGCCATGATTCCGGCGCATACGGCGCTCGCGAGCACGGCGGCGGCGCCGAAGACGCGGCTCGGCTTCGTATATTTCCCGCACGGGGCGGTGCAGCAGTTCTGGACGCCCAAGGGAACCGGTCGCGACTTCCAGTTCTCCCCGATCCTGAAGCCGCTCGAGCCGCTCAAGGACTACGTGACGGTCGTGAGTGGCACGCGCAACAAGGGCGGTGAGAGCTCCGACCCGCACGGCATCATCGAGCTCACCTGGCTCTCGTGCGTCGGTCCGGGCGGCCGCGACGCCGCGAGCGACCGCGGCGTGTCCGCCGACCAGCTCGCGGCGCGGCACATCGGGCAGGAAACTCCGATGCCATCGCTCGAGATCTGCGGTGAGCCCGGAGGCTACAGCTCGCTCTCCTGGCGCACGCCGGTGCAGCAGCTGCCGATGGAGGGCAATCCGCGCAAGATCTTCTATCAGATGTTCGGCCAGGGCGACACGAACGAGGAACGGCGCGGCATTCTCAACGATACGGGCAGTCTGCTCGATTACGTGCAGGCGTCGACGGCGAGCCTCAACCGCAAGCTCGATGCCAGCGATCGCGCACTCGTGGGCGACTATCTCGATTCGGTGCGCGAGATCGAGCGGCGCGTGCAGAAGCTCAAGGTGGCCTCGGAGTCCTTCGGCAATTTGCCGAATGCGCCGCTCGGCGCGCCCGAGGACTTCACCGAGCTGCTCGACGTGCAGTTCGAGATGATGGCGCTCGCCTGGCAGACCAACCAGACGCGCATCGTGACGTACCGCCTCGCCAAGGAGGCGACCATGCGCAGCTACACCATGGTGAACGTGACGGAAGCCTTCCATCCGCTCTCCCATCACGGCGAGGATCCCGACAAGCTGCAGCGGTTGGTGCGCATTCAGGCGTACCACACCGAGCGCATGGCGAAGTTCGCGCAGCGCCTGAAGGGCATCAAGGAAGGCGAGGGGAACCTGCTCGACAACGTAGCCATTCTTTACGGCAGCAACATGGCCAACAGCGATCGGCACAACAACGATCCGCTGCCCTCGACCGTGATCGGCCGCGCCGGCGGCAAGATCAAGGGCGGGCAGCATCTGCACTATCCGCAGGACACGCCGCACTCCAACCTCCTCGTCACGCTGCTGCAGCGGGTCGGTGCGCCGGTGGAGAAGATCGCCGACAGCACCGGTGCGCTCGCGGAGGTCTAGGGGCATGCGGCATCGTGCGATGCTTCGAGCCTCGGCTGCGGCGCTGACGCTGGCGCTGCTCGGCACGCTTGCCGATGCCGCCGAGCAGCGCGGCCCGGACGGCAGCACCCCGCTGCAGTGGGCCGTCTACAAAGCCGATGCCGCCGAAGTGCAGCGGCTGCTGCGCGCGGGGGCGAGCGTTTCCGAGGCCAACGACTATGGCGTCACGCCGATGCAGCTCGCCTCGGTGACCGGTGATGCCGCGATCCTGAAGCTGCTGCTCGATGCCGGAGCCGACCCCGAATCCCCCAATTCAGAAGGGCAGACCGCCCTCATGGCCGTCGCCCGCACGGGCAATCTCGAGGCCGCCAAGCTCCTGCTCCGGCACGGGGCGAAGGTCGACGCGCGGGAGCAATGGGGCGATCAGACGGCGCTCATGTGGGCGACCGCCCGCCGCCACCCGCAGATGATGGAGCTGCTCATCTCCAAGGGGGCCGATGTGAATGCGCGCTCGGCCTGGCGCAACTGGGAGCGCCATGTCACCGCCGAGAGTCGCGCCAAGCGCACCAACGCCGGTGGGCTCACTCCGCTCATGTACGCCGCGCGGGAGAACTGCCGGGAGTGCATCGAGGTGCTGCTCAAGCACCACGTCGACGTGGACAAGCCCGATCCGGACGGCTTCGCCCCGGTGAGCATCGCCATCCTCAACGGCCACTGGGACATCGCCAAGCGGCTGCTCGAGGCGGGAGCCGACGCAAATCAATGGGATATGTACGGCCAGGGACCGCTGTTCGCGGCCATCGTGGCAAGCGCGGGCGGCGGCGGCGGATTGTTCGGCGGGGGTCCGGTGATCAACCCGGTCGACCCACCCGACCAGGCGACCCCGAAGGACGTGATCGCGCTGCTCCTGGACAAGGGCGCCAACCCCAACATGCAGCTGTTCTACCGTCCCGCCGGCCGCGGCGCCGGTGGGGCCGCTCGCGGAGCGACGCCGCTCTTCGCCGCCGCTGCGGAGGACGATCCGGAATTGGTGAAGCTGCTGCTCGCGCATGGGGCCGATCCCAAGCTGTACCAGGCCGACGGTCAGACACCCATCATGGCGGCGCTCGGCGGCCGCGGCGCCTTTGGCGGCGGCGGCGCGGCCAATGCGGAGCGGGCGGTGGAGGTGCTGAAGCTGCTGCACGATGCCGGCACCGATGTGAATGTCATGGCCATCCAGCACCACCTGCTGCGCACGCGCGGCGGAACGGCGCTGCACTACGCCGTGCGCGCCGGCTCCAAGCAGGCCATTCAGCTGCTCGTGTCCTGGGGCGTCGATGTGAACGCCCGGGATCCGGACGGACTCACCGCGCTCGACTACGCCATGGCCCGCGGCTACGTCCCCTTCCTGCAGCAGCGGCC
>Ga0335081_10003074_pt1 | contig 26251 bp, 28 predicted proteins | sample Lox_Sample_35_FD_206713 | JGI IMG/M metagenome (GOLD analysis project Ga0335081, IMG submission 206713) | Soil microbial communities from Loxahatchee National Wildlife Refuge, Florida, United States - Lox_Sample_3.5 | ecosystem: Environmental > Terrestrial > Soil > Wetlands | place: USA...
GTGGCGCCCTCACGGCTGACTCGCGAGATCCCTCGAGAGCCGAGCGGCGGCGGTGACCACCTCCGGAGTGCCGTAGTGCGCGCCGCCGCCGGTCAGCCCGAGCGCCGCGACGACATGGCGGCGCTCGACCACCGCGGCGGCCACGGCGGCGGGCTCCTCGGTGTGGTGCACTTGGACGTAGGCGAACGACCGTGGCTCCTCGCGGCCCCGGAGCACCTGTCCCGCCGCGCTTGAGGACCCCGGGGCGACGCCGCACAGCAGCGACACCGTCTCGCAGCCGGGCCGCGCTTCGGCGTGAACCGCGCACACCACCTGCTCGTCGTAGCCGGGGATCCAGAGGTGCGCGGCGCACGAGGTGTCGTGCGCGAGCTGAGTGACCACCGGTGTGGCCACCTGCACCATGGGCGAGTGGTCGAGCATCTGGCGGCCCAGAGCCGCCAGGCGCAGCGTCGCGTGATAGCGACGCCGATGGCCGCGCTCCTGGATGACGAACCCCTCCAGCGCCAGGCGCTTGAGCACCCTGCGAGCGCTGTTGACGCCCACCTGAAGGCTGGCCGCGAGCTCAGGCGCCGACAGCGGACCGAACGCCAACAGCTCAAGCGCCCGGACGGTGTTCATCGCGGCGTACGCGCGCACCGGTTCGGGGTAGCGAGCGCGGGCCACGCTCGCGAGCGTATGGACGAGCACCCCGTGGCGTCTATGGGCTATTCCCCAACAAATGGTGGCGTCTGGCGGCCACCAGTGACATGGATTGCGGGGGTCAGCGCGTGCGGAGCCAGTCGCCCACGAGCTCATCGACGCGGCGCAGCCCGTAGCGCTCTGAGAGCTCGATCAGGGCCTCGGCGCCGGCGCCCGCGCCGGGCCCCGGCAGCGCCGCGAGCGCCGCCAGCGTGAGCTGGGCGTCGACGAGCGGGAGACGGCGCTCAAGCACCAGGCGCCCGCCCCACCGTGCGGCGGCCCGCGAGAACGTCTCGGGCTCGCGATCGAGCAGCACCAGCAAGATCGCCAGGGCGTCCTCCAGAGCGACAGGACCCGGGAGCTCGGCGACGATCGCGCGGATCTGTGTGGCCGAGGCGCGCGGATTGGCGATCGCGCGGCGCAGACGGGTGATCGCGCTTCCGTCAGAGGTCATGGCCGAACGCATGTTCGCATGAGGGCGGCGGGGGAGGGAAGCCAGGAACCGACGGAGCCAGCCTGACGTGGGGAGGGTGCCGGGACAGCCCCTCACAGCCTGGCCCGCCGGCTGGGCTGTCAAGCGATTGGAGGCCCGCTCGCCCAAGGGCTCGCGTACGGCGGGTCTCATTACCAATCGCTTGACAGCACGGCGCCTCTAGGCGGGCCCGGGATCGGGACATGCCCGCCACCCCCACCACCCACAGGAGGCACCCCGTGGCCAACAAGCCCACACCGCGCCAGCTGCGCTACCTGCGCAGCCTGGCCGAGCGGACCGGCCAGACGTTCACCTACCCCCACACCTTCGCCGACGCCAGCCGCGCGATCGACCGGCTCAAGCAGGCGCGACCGAGCTCGCACGGCGAGCTGGAGATCGAGCGTGAGATCGCCGACGCCGTCGCAGTGGGCGAGCAGGACGCCGCCCGCGTACGGGACGACGAGATCTCCGGCCACGGCAGCAACTGTCGGTGGTCGCATTAGGTGCGAGTCGGCGCGGTCGCTGCGTGCGGAGATCCTGACAGCGATGGGGGTGTGTCGTCGGCGCGAGCGGGTGGGAATTGCTCGCAACGTGCGGGATGCTGGCGTCGTCGCGATCGCGTCCTTGCATTGGTTGCGATCTACTTGCGGGTGATGCAGAGCTTGTTGAGCCCTCATGGTGTCTACACCGCAGCCGATGTGGATGTCGCGTTGGCTCGGGTGTTCGGGGTCGGGGTGCGCCCGCTGCGCGTGGAGGCGGCGGTGTTTGACGCGATGCTGGCGGGCTGGCGAAGCCAGCAGACGGCGCGGTACTTGAAACCGAAGACGATCGCTGCCAACGAGTCTGGGGTGAGGCGGTTCGTCGAGCACGTCGGGTGTTGGCCGTGGCAGTGGCGCGCGTCGCATGCCGATGAGTACTTCGAGGATCTTCTGAGTCGGCCGCAGCGCCTGGCGCGGTCGACGTTGCGCGCTTATCAGTGGCGGTTGAAGCTGTTCTCGGAGTATGTGTGTGACCGGCGGTATCCGTGGACGGCGATCTGCGAGCGGGAGTTCGACCGCGCGCCCGGACAGCTGTTCGGCGAGCGCAACCTGGTCGCTCACCTGGATGAGTTCGAGGGCGATCCGCGACGCCGGCCGCTGACCGTGGATGAGCTTGAGGCATTCTTCGCGGCGTGCGAAGCGCGAATTGAGAGCTGCCGGGCGCGGCGGCGCAAAGGAGCGCTACAGGCCTGGCGCGATGACGCGATGTTCAAGGTCAAATTCGCGTGGGGGCTGCGCCGCGCCGAGGTCGCGGGCCTGGACACCGTGGATTTTCGAGGGCATCCGAAGCTGCCGGAGTTCGCTGGCTTTGGACAGGTGCACGTGCGGTGGGGCAAGGCCAAGCGCGGCGGCGGGCCACAACGCCGCACGGTGCTCACCGTGTTCGATTGGGCGGTGGAGGTCGTCGAGCAGTACCTGGCGGAGGTTCGTCCGGCGTTTGGTTGCTCTGAGCATCCGGCGATGTTCGTGACCGAGCGCGGCACGCGGATCTCGATCCCGTACGTCAACGAGCGGTTTTCTGAGATCCGCGCCGAGGCCGGGCTCGACCAGATGCTGACCCCGCACTGTCTGCGCCACAGCTATGTGACCCATCTGGCCGAGCTGGGGTGGGCGGCGAAGTTCATCCAGGACCAGGTCGGCCACAGCCACGCGGCCACCACCGCGATCTACATGTCGGTCAGCGACGATTTCAAAGACCGCCTCGTTCGTGCCGCGATCGACGAGCAGCTGGCCCGGATCGGCGGTGGTCGGTGATGGCGGTTGATTACGAGTGGCGGCTGCGGGTGCTGATGGCCGAGCACGGCATGTTCAAGGCGACCGAGCTGACCCCGCGGCTGCGCGAGCACGGGATCCGGCTGTCTGATTCGCAGGTGTGGCGGCTGGTCACCGGCCGGCCCGAGCGGCTGAACCTGCGGCTGCTGATGGTGCTCTGCGACATCCTGGACTGCCAGCCCGGGGAGCTCGTGCGGCGCACCGACATCGCCAGGCCGGTCAAACAGGAGCCGGCCGCCGGCGGCCAGATCCGCAAAGACCTCAAACCCAAGACTGTGCGCCTGAAGCGCTCGACGCGGGGGGCGTGAGCCGCGATGGGCCGGGCTGGTCGACGCGAGTGCGGAGTGTGCGGCCGGATCGCTGAGATCCGCATCAGCGCCCGCGACGGCCGACCCGACGTCTGCACGCGCTGCGTGCCTCGCGCGCCGGGGACCTGCGGGATGTGCGGCAAGACCACGCGGATCGCGCGCGCCGCAAACGGGGATGCGCCGGCGATCGGGATCTGCTGCTACCGGCTCCCGTCCGCGGTCTGCACCGACTGTGGCCGCCGACGACCGTGCTTTCACGCGCGCGGGCCCGAGCCGCTGTGTGAGTTGTGCACCCGCCGGCGCCGACCTAAACGCTGCCTGGACTGCGGCGAGCTACGGCCCGCGAACCGACGCGTCGCCGGCGGCGTTATCTGCGCCAACTGCGACTACAAGCGCGGACGCGCTATCGGACCGTGCCATCGGTGCACGACGGCCGTGCGGCTGAAGAATGGCGTGTGCCCGGCCTGCCAGCTTCACGATCGACTGGCCGAGCTCGCTCGTGAGGGTGATCCCGCGGCGGTGAGCACGCTCACGCCGTTCCTGCGGTCGCTGGCTGCGGCCGAGAATCCCGCCTCGACCCTGCGCTGGCTCTACACCCCCGGCTTCCAAGTCACCCGCCGCCTCCTGGCCGGCGAGATCGAGGTGTCCCACCACGGGCTTGACCAAGCCGCGGCCGCGTCGCCTCGGCCGGTCGCGTTCACGCGCGCGAAGCTGGTCGACACCGGCGTGCTCGAGCCACGCGACGAGACCAGCGCCCAGTTCGCACTCTGGCATGCCCGGGCGATCCTCAAGATCCCCGAGGGCATCGATCGCGCGCACGTGCGCGCCTACGCGACCTGGCAGGTGTTGAACGACACGCTGGTTCGGCACGGGAGGGGCTTCCGGTGACATTGAGCGTCGGCATGGCTGGGGCTGCGATCGTCGGGTAGGTGGCAGGCTTCGCGCGTTCGTGAACGCGCGAGAGCCCTCCCGCCAGCTTGGTCGTTGCGTCGGGAGGGCTCTCTTGGATGCCGGAGGTGGCACCCGGATGCTGATGGTATTTGCCGAGGTGGCGATGGTCGAGGCTGAGTTGGTCGGCGGTGGGCTGGGGTGCCCGTCGTGTGTGGGCGGGGTGCTGGCGCCGTGGGGGTTCGCCCGCCGGCGGTCGATCCGTTTGCGTGGGGATGCGACGGTGTCGTTGCGCCCGCGGCGGTCGAAGTGTCGGGCGTGCACGCGCACGCATGTGTTGCTGCCTGATCTGTGCTTGTTGCGTCGTCAGTACGAGGCGGCGGTGATCGGCGCGGTGATCGAGGCGAGAGCGGCGGGGTGCTGTGGTTATCGCCGGATCGCCGGGGAGCTGGGTGTGCCGGTGCGGACGGTCCGTCGCTGGCTTGGGCGGTTTCTCGGTAATGCTGAGGCGATCCGGTCGCTGTTCACGCGTTGGGCGTTCGCTTTGGATCCCGAGCTGGCGCCGATCGTGCCGGCGGGCGGCTTGTTTGAGGACGCGCTGGAGGCGATCGGCGTCGCGGTCCGGGCGTGGGTGTTGCGGCTCGGCCACGATCGGGCGGTGTGGTCGGTGGTGGCGTTGCTCTCGGGCGGGTTGTTGTTGGCAACACGAGGTGACCTCTTTCCGGTGGTGGCGTGAGCTGAGACCGTTCCGCGCTCGTGGATTTCGAGCGCGGGAGGAAGGCGTTGGCTGGCAAGGACGAGCGTGGTCTTGAGGTCGGGCTGTTCCGCTATGCGTTGATCCGTGAGGCGGCGGATCGGTCGTTGTCGAAGGCTGAGCGCGGCCGGCTGGTCAGGGCGCTGGCGGCCCGTGAGCATGTCGGGCCTGACGGTCGGCTGGTTGTGGTCGGTCGCTCGACGCTGGATGACTGGATCCGGGCGTATCGCGCCGGCGGGTTTGAGGCGTTGTGCCCGCGGCCGCGTCAGGTGGGGCCGCTGACGCCGGCGCGGGTGCTGTGTTTGGCAGAGCAGCTCAAGCGCGAGTTGCCGGACCGCACCGCCGCGCAGGTGCGGCGGATCATGCTCGCCTCGGGCGAGCAGGTGCCGGCGTTGCGTACGTTGCAGCGCCACTTCGCTCGCTTGGGGCTCAACGTCCGCGCGGACGGGCGCACACCCGAGCGTGTCTATGGGCGGTTCGAGGCCTCCGCGCGCAACGAGTTGTGGACGGGCGACGGGCTCCACGGTCCGAAGATCGGCGGGCGGACCGCGATCCTTTTGGCGTTCATCGACGATTACAGCCGTGCGTTGGTCGGCTACCGGTGGGGGACCGCGGAGGACGTGCTGGGGTTGGAGGCCGCGTTGCGCTCAGGGCTGTGCGCACGGGGGGTGCCGGACGGGATCCTGGTTGATCGGGGGTCGGCGTTCGTCTCGCACCAGCTGTTGCGCGCGTGCGCGGTGTTGGGCGTGAAGCTGATCCACGCCTCGCCGCGGGCGGCGACGACAAAGGGCAAGTGCGAAAGGTTCTTCCGGACCGTACGCGGCCAATTCTTGGTCGAGCTTGCAAACCGCGAGGTCGCTGATCTCGCCGAGCTCAACGAGCTGTTCGCCGCGTGGGTGGAGACGGTCTATCACCGACGCGCGCATTCGGAGACCGCCCAGAAGCCGATCGAGCGGTTCATGGCGGCCGGAGCACCGCAGCTGCCCTCACCCGAGTTGTTGCGCGAGGCGTTCCTGTGGCAGGAGACGCGGACCGTGACCAAGACCGCGACCGTGTCGTTGCACGGCAACGGCTACGAGGTCGACGCGGCGCTGGTCGGCCGCCGCTGCGAGCTGATCTTCGACCCGTTCGACCTCACGACGATCGAGGTGCGCTATCAGGGCCGGCCGCTGGGGCTCGCGGTGCCCGTGCGGATCGGCCGTCACATCCACCCGCAAGCCAAGTCAGGGCCCGAGCCGCCCGCGCAGGGCACCGGGATCGACTACCTCGGGCTGATCCGCGACCAGCGCGAGTCAGAGCTGCGCGACCGGCGGATCGACTACCGCACGCTCGACAACGACAACGACAACGACAACGACAACGACAACGACAACGACAACGACAACGACAACGACAACGACAACGAGGAGAGCAGATCATGAGTATCGACCGGTTGCGCGCTCACTATGGGTTTGAGCGGATGCCGTTCTCCAAGGACCTCGCGCCGGGGATGCTGCACGGCCACCGCGCCCATCAGCAGGCGGTCGCGCGGATCGGCTGGTGCGTGGCCGAGCGTCAGATTGGCGTGATCTCCGGCGAGTGCGGGTCGGGCAAGACGGTTGCGGCCAGAGCCGCGGTCCAGGCGCTCGACGCCTCCAGGCACACGATCCTTTACTTGGGCACCCCGGGCGTGGGTTTGCGTGGCCTTTACGCTGCGATCGTCACCGGCCTGGGCGGCACACCACGGTTTCACTGCGCGTCGCTGATCCCCCAGGCCCAGGATCTGCTCGCCGCCGAGGCACAGGAGCGCTCAAAGCAAGTGCTCCTCGTCGTCGACGAGGCGCATCTGCTCGATGCTGAGAGCCTTGAAGGGCTGCGCTGCCTGCAGAACGCCGACATGGACCAGACCGCGCCGTTCACGCTGCTGTTGCTCGGCCAGCCCACTTTGCGCCGCCGGCTGAGGCTGGGCGCGTTCGCCGCCCTGGACCAGCGCGTCGGGCTGCGCTACACGATCCCCGGCCTCGAACCGGATGAGACCGCGAGCTATATCGCGCATCACCTGAAGCTCGCCGGCCGCTCCGACACGCTCTTCTCAGATGACGCGGTCGCGCTGATCCACCAGGTCTCACGCGGCCTCCCGCGGCTGGTCAACAACCTCGCCGTGCAATCGCTCGTCGCGACATTCGCCGACGGCAAGGCGATCGTCGACGAGTCCGCCGCCCGCGCCGCGGTCGCCGAGGTCCAAGCCGAATGACCGCCACCATCACCACGCTGTTCGACGACGCCCGACCCCAAGCGCCGGCAAGCCGGCCGCACGGCAACCTGCTGCCGGCGCCGCCGGGGTGGCCGGCGCCGCCCGGACCGGCCGCCTACCACGGCCTGCTTGGCGAGATCGTCAGACGGCTCGAACCCGAGACCGAGGCCGACCCCGTTGCGATCCTCGCCCAGCTGCTGGTCGGCTTCGGCGCCGCTGTCGGCCGCGGCGCCTACTTTCAGGTCGAGGCGACCCGGCATCACCCGCAGGAGTTCGTGCTGCTCGTCGGGGAGACCGCGACCGCGCGCAAAGGCACGAGCTGGGATCACGCCAGAGCACTGATCGGCACCGCCGACCAGACGCTCGGATCACGGATCCTCACCGGCCTGGCGTCCGGGGAGGGACTCGTGTGGGCGGTGCGCGACCCCAACGGCAGCGATCCCGGCGTGAGCGACCGGCGGCTTTTGGCGTTCGAGTCAGAGTTCGCCAGCGCGCTGAAAGCCGCCTCGCGCGATAACTCCACGCTCTCGGCAACGCTCCGCTCAGCGTGGGATGGACGGCCGCTGGCGCTGCTCACCCGCACCGCCCCGGCGCGCGCCTCCGACGCCGCGATCGCCGTCGTGGGGCACATCACCGCCGTCGAGCTACGCCACCACCTCACCGCCCTGGAGCTCGCCAACGGGCTGGCCAACCGGTTCCTGCTCGTCTGCTGTCGCCGGACCCGGCTGTTGCCCGAAGGCGGCGCCAGCGACCCGCTTCACGGCAGCGGCCTGACCCGCGTGCTCGCCGGCGCGATCGAGCACGCCCGCACCGCCGGCCGCGTCACGCTCGAGGAGCACGCGCGCGAGCTGTGGCATCACGCCTACATCCAACTCGCCCACACCCACGACCAGCCGGGGATCGCCGGCGCGCTCTGCGCCCGCGCGGAAGCACACGTGATCCGCCTCGCGTTGATCTACGCGCTCGCCGACGGCACACGCCAGATCGAACTCGAGCACCTCCAAGCAGCGCTCGCGCTGTGGGACTACGCCGCCCGCTCCGCCAGCTGGGCGCTACAAGGCGCCACCGGCGACCCGCTCGCCGAACAAATCCACGCCCAACTCGTCAACCATCCCGGCGGGCTAACCCGCAGCCAGATCTCAGACACCCTGCAACACAACCAGCCCGCCACCAAGGTCCAGCGCGCGCTCGACGCGCTCGCCCTCGCCGGCCGCGCGACCCGCACCCAGATCCCCACCGCGGGGCGCCCCGCCGAGCTCTGGACCGCCGCACCCCGCGCGATCGCCTGACCCCCCGACACGATGACGATCACGCTCAGCACCATCGGATCCCGCAACGTCACGATCGACATCAGCCCCTCCCCGTTCGAAGAGGCACCCGGCGGCATCCTGATCTCCTACCGCCTCCACGACGGGCCGCTCACGTTCGCGCTGACCGTGCCCGAGGCCAGAGCGCTGATCGCCGAGATCATCGAGCAGCTCACGACACCACCACCCTGCTCACCAGCGCGCCACGACCGACATCGCCTCGCTCCCTGACACCCGTCACGGAGTTCGCAGCAACCTCCAGCGATCCGCCCGCTGATCCGATCGCGACAGCGCTCCCCCTGCCTCGACTTCGGCAGCGCACAGCGCGTGACCGACGGGCAGTCAAGAGAGCCGCGTCAGCGGCGCGCGAAGCGCGGGCCAAAGGCCCGACCTTGACGGCCCGGCGGCACGCGCGACCATCATGCCGAGTCGTGGCAGGGGATCCCCCAGCGGCCAGCGGCCGCGCTAACCCCCTCCGAGCCCCGCGGACCGAGAACGCACACGCGGCCACGCTCGACCCAACTTCTTTCGTTTCTTCGTGCCTCTCCCCTCATCCCGAACCACAATGACACCCACGTGCCGAAACTACGCGACGCTCAACAGCAGGTCGCGCACAAGCTCGCGGGCAGCCGACAACGCAGCAATGCGTCTCTGAGATACGCCAAATCGCAGGTGAGCGAAGCCGTCCACCTCGTCCTCTGGCTGCACGACCACCAGCTCGCGCTCGCCGACCTGCGCCAGGACCTCCTCGACCAATGGGTCGCCACCGGCTCAATGAACCGTCAACGGATCCGACCGTTCCTGCAATGGCTGGCCCGCGTCGGGGTGGCCGGCCCGGTGCACGCCGGATGGGAGTACGGAGCCTCGACCCGCCGCGCGATGGGTGACGAGCAGCGGCTCGGGCTGCTACGCCAGCTCCTGCACAATCCACAGCTCGATCTACGCGACCGGTTCGCCGGCAGCGTCGTCCTGCTCTACGGGCAGCCGTTGACGCAGATCGCCGCGTTGGCGACTAGCGCCATCAACATCAACGCCGATGGCCAGACGACGCTGCGCCTCGCCCGGGGCGAGATCCCACTCCCCGAGCCCCTGGCCGAGATCGCGGTCGCGCTCCGCAACCAGCGCCTGCAACGAGAACAGGAGAGCGGCTGGCTGTTCGCCGGCCGCCACGCCGGAAGCCACATCACCGCCGACGGCCTGGCACGTCGCCTCAAAGCCCACGGGATCACCCACAGCACCCAAGCACGCCAAGCCGCGCTGCTCGCACTCGCCGCGCGCCTACCCGCACCGATCCTCGCCGAGCGGCTCGGGATCGACCGCTCCCGCGCCGCCGGCTGGGTTCGCCTGGCCGGCGCACCCTACGCGGAATACGTTTCTGTCCGGGCCGGGAACGAGATGGAACAGACTTTGGCTTGATTTCCGCTCGTGGGACATCTGTATCGACCAACTCGATCGGCAGGTCCCAGCCGTGCTGGCTACTCCGCTTCGGTAGGTGCCGTGGCCGCCGTCCCGCGTGCTCGCTCGTGGCGGGTCTAGGCGATGATCGGAACGTATTTGGTGCTAACTGGCCGGAGGTGGCCGCGATGCAATGTTTGGGCGCCATGACCAGCTTTCGACTCGTTTGCCCGGATGGTCAGACCATCCGGGCATAGAACGAGCGCGATCACACCCAGTCGGGGTGGTACTTCTGTTCCTCGAGCGCCGCCAGGAGCTCCTCAACGTGCACGAGCGCGTCCGTGAGGGGCTTTAGCGCGGCGTTTTTCTCCGCTTCGACCTCGTACTCGAGGATCTCTTCGGTGTCGCTCGGGGGCGTGTCGAGGTCGCTGAGCGTGACCTCGTACCAGTCCATCGCCGCGATCCGCGCGTACTGCGCCCGGAGCGTTGCGATGTACAGATCCGCCGACATAGGGGCGGACACTTCGGTGCCGAGCTTGTCGAGCTCGGCTACGACGAGCCAGACGCTCTTCTGCAACTCGGCATACGAGCGCATCTCCCCGTACAGCTCCGCGATGGGCTGCTCTGCCGGCTTGACGTCGTCAGTCATGACGACCCTCCTTCTCTACTATGAATCGGCTCCCCCAACGGGGGACTCGGGGCTGACATCCCCTTTTGCCATCACCGACCGCTTGGGTCGATGACTTCAAACGGGCTGCAGACACCGAGCAGGAGACCGCGGGTCCTGCTTTGGTTCGCTTCGGCCGACCGCGTGCCTGTGGTTCCCACAGTGCGTCCGCATGCCGCCTCGGCCATCGCTTTGCCCGGTCCCGCGGTTTAGGCGAGGATCGCTGGCGGGCAGGCGAGGTCTGCCTATAGCGACGGCCTGTGCTGGTACTGCGGTCGCTGTGCTTATCCCGCGACCTCCAGCCAAGGCCATTGGTTTGTGATCTCGTGAGCGAGATCACGGTTGAGTTACAACCGCGATGGGTTGTGTGGGATAAGTCGTTAAAGATTTGCGGTCCGAGCGGCGTAATCAGCGCGTGGGTGCCCCCTCGCTTCTGTCGAGAACGCGGCTCGCTTGGTCGCCAATCTACCAGCGACGATCGCCTCGCAGCCTCGAGCGTCCTCGTCGAGTCGGTCTTGCGAAGTCGCATCGTCGTCGCGTCGTTGATCGACGGTTCAAGAGTCGATTGATGGAACGATGCGTCACGCCCCTAGCGAGTGGCAGCTCCTGGCTATCAGCGGTTCTGTACACGCCAACCACCGCCACGCGGGAAGCGATCCCCTCATGCGGACGTGGATCATCCAGCGTCGCGTCCGCACCCGCGAGCGAAGCTCCGAGACGCTGAAGGCGGCAGGCACTACGGGCTGCTTATCGACACGGCCGTGGGCAAGCTCGTCCGCGGCCCGAACTCCATCGGGTGTCGCCCTCGGCTAACCCGGCCCGGCTCAGTGGCCGGGTCCGAGCGGCCAGTTGTGTGCCGATGCCGGCGGCCCTTTGAGCGTCAAGCGTCCCAACCAGTTCGCAGCGCTGATAGATAGGTACTCACCGACAAGGCGCGCGCGGCCCGGTTGATTCACGTCGCCCTCCGGGCGCCGTTTCTCAACCCGGCCGCCGGACTCACCAGCCGACTCGGATCTCCTGGTGCAGGTGTTGTTCCCGCGCCGGACGATCGCAGACGTCGGCTTGAGCCTACAAGCCCCGTTTCCGGGGCTCGCTGACGCGCCCTCGCTGCGCTCGGGTTCCGGCCCATCCGACGCCCGCGCTGCTCGCCGCATGAACAACACCAACATCACACAGACGGCGACCGGCAATTCCCGCAGGACTGATATCCACACGTTCCCAGTCTCGGCCACTTGGGCGCACAACCGCCACCACGAGCCCGAGCCCACGTCGGACCGGCCGGCGCCCAAGCACACGACCCCCGTCGTGGGCCAGCGCACCGAGCTGGCCCGCTACACCGTCGCCGAAGGCGAGCGAATCGTGTACGGCCAGCGGGTGGACGGGGTCGTCAGAGTGACCGACCGTCCCGCGACCCCCGGCGACCGGCGCCGCTGCTACCTGGTGGAGCGCGGCCTGCAGACCAAGGACGAGCTCGACGCCCTCGTGCGCGACTACGTCGCCGAGGCGCAGCGCACGGGCGCCCCGCCGCTCTCCAGCTGCCCCGTGGACCGGTACCTGGACGCGATTGCGTGAGCCCCGGGGCCGACGGCAACCACCTACACGCGAAACACTACGAGCCCCGGAGGGCCTTCCACCGATGAGCGAACTACATAAGGTCACCCTGACTATGAGCCGCGGCGGCGGTCTGTCACTGCGCATCAACGACAGCCACGTGTCCCACACGATGGAGTCGGGCGTGCTGCGCGAACTCCAAGCAATCACCGCTCTCCCCGCCGCTCGCATCGATGCCAACGTCCGCTGCGCCACCGACCCACGCTCTGGGAAACCCGCGGCCAGCGACGTCGCGCGCTGGATCGCGACAGAGCTTAAGAAAGACGACATCTGGCAGGGCAGCCCGGAGATTGCCCTTGAGGTCAGTCGCGGCACGGGCCTGTATCTGCAGATCAACGGCCGGCCAGCCGACAACACCTACGGCACCATCGTGATGGCCGAACTCGCGCAGCTCCGCGAGGACTTCCCCGCCGTGCGTGTCGACGTCGCCTACCGCTCCGCTTCCCCGCCGCCCCCACCGGCCAGCATGGCCCGGCTGATCAACACCGAGCTTCACCGCAACGAGATCTGGGACTGATGTTTGTCGCGACCGGAGCGGCCTTGCTGTCGGTCGCCGGCGCGTGAGGCACCGGCGGGAAAGGCAGGGTCCCCGGGTATCGGCGCCGGCCGCCTCGACCGCTTGCGTCGTCCTCAAGATCGTCGTCCGTCGTAAGCTGCGGCCGGCGTGTCCCGGTACATCGAGAAAGCCGGCCTCGATGCGAGCGGGCTCATCGGCCCCAGCGACCTGCCGAGAGCGCTGCCGTACAACCTGCAGCCGCGTGACTTCCTGCGGATGGTCGAGGACCTCTACCAGCTGCTGCACGATCTCAACGTGCGCCTCGACGACCGGGATTACGACCGCCTCGAGGAGCTGTTGGACCCGGCCGGCTTCTCTGGACTGATCAGCCGAGCAGTAGTCGACGGCGTAAGCAAGTTCTCCCGGGCGTTGGTGAAGAACCGCTACCACAACGGCTACCCCGATCTGCTGCCCGCACGTACCTATCCGGGCGACTCGACGCCGCACGGCGATCGAGGCGGGCTGGAGGTAAAGGCGAGCCGCTCCGACACCAGCTGGCAGTCGCATGGGCCGAGGGCTGGATGGTTCTGCGTCGTCCAGTTTGAGATCGATCGCGACGAAACGAAGGCCATTCGGGATCGAGAACCGACGATGGTGCGGGCCGTGATGGTCGCTGAACTTGCGCGAGACGATTGGTCCTGGCAGCCAGCCGCTGCAGGTCGCATGCGTTCAGGCACGGCCAGTATTAAGCCCGTAGGCCGAGCCAAACTGCGAGCGGGCGCAGTCTGGGTGGATCCGACCTACCGGGGCGCGCACGAGTTGCGCCTCACCACCGAGCGCCAGGCCGTCTTCGGCGAGGGCGCCGAGGGCATCGTCCTCGAGGCCTTGCGGCAGTCAGGGCGCCCGGCTCGGGCAGCCGAGCTCGCCGAGCTCGTCGCTCCACCCGCCGGACTTCAGGCTCACGACGTCAAGTCCCGAGTGACGTCGGCGCTCGGCCGGCTGGTGCGCGCCGGTTCGGTCCGCCGTATCCGTCCGGGCGTCTTCGAAGCGATCTAAGGGTGGACCAGCGCCGGGGTCGTCAAGGGCTCGTGATCAGGGACCTGCCACACGCGGCGCCGTACCGTCAGCGATTGCCGCGACCTCATCGCTCACTCGGCGCAGATCGCCCAGCCGTGCGACGGAGAGATCGACGGTCGTGATCGTGATCGTTCGGTCGTTGAAGCGGTATGTGCTGCTCACCCCCTCATCGATCAGGGGATAGAGGAGCCACCCATCGCAGTCGAGCGCGGTGCAGTACGTCGCGAGTTGGTAGAGGTGCTGGTTGCGGAGGCGCTTTCTGCCGTACCGCTCAACCAGCGCCGGCCCCCACTTGAGCTCGATGGCGAGCCGCGGCGAAGAGCGCGGACCCACAAGGAGGTCGGGCCGCAGCGTGATTCGGACCCTGGGGCCGCCGGCGATCTGCTCGAAGCGATCAGCGAACTCCGGCTGCGCATGTAGCTGGCGGACTCCCGCGTCGGTAAGGCTGGCGGCGACCACCGCCTCCCATACCTGCCACATGGGCACGAAGTACGCCGGCGCGGTGATCGCGCCGGCGGCATCTTCGACACCGGCACCCTCGAGCGCGAGACGGGCGAGCCGCAGGCTCGGTTGGTAGTGGGCGTTCAGCCTCGTGACGTTCACTCGGTCGAACGCTCGGACCGAGGGGCGGATGAGCCGGACCTCGCCGAAGACGGCGAGAACGTCGCGCAACTCGGCACGCACGAAGGAATGGCTCGCGGCGGGGGCGACGAGTTCGAGAACTCCGCGGAGCAGGCGATTCTCGGGGGTGTCGAGGACGAAGTCCGCGTACTCGCAGTCTGTAAGAGGGAGCCGAGACGGGTTGACGGGCGGCCGCATCCGTCCGCGGACGTACGACAACAGTTCTCTCTGCTCGACGTACCCCCGTCGGAGGCCGCGCGCGAGCAGTTCTCTCACCTCGCCCGCGAGCTGCAGCAGGAGCCAGTCGGTTGGTGTCGCCTCTTCGACCGAGGCCGAACCGGCGCTCGCAGGCGGCGCCATCGTCCGATAGGCCAGCGCGAGCAGCTCGGGGATACTGGCGATCGGCGCCTTTGGTTGGACCACAACGCGCCGCCCGGTCGGCAGCAGCACCGTTCCGGCGAATCCCGGCCGAGGTCCAACACGCGCACGGCCTTCCTCGATCTCGTCGACCACCAAACCATGGCGCGCCCGCCGCAGCGCGCGCAGTTCAGCAGACGTGACGGAGACCTCCCTCGCCGAGTCGGTCTCCGTGAAACTGAGCTCCCCGGTCACAACTCGCCCAGGAACGCCTCCTCGAGCGCCGGCAGATCGTCGGTGCGCCCGAGCAGGTGATCACGGAGCACCGGTTCGAGATCTTCGCGCCAGATGACCGCGAACCCGACGTCCGCGAGGTCGTCCCTCATCAGGAACGAGTGGCCGATCGCGCGATCGTCATCGAGTAGGGCGATCACTTCGGCATTCAGGCGCTCCAAGCGCTGCGCCGCCTCATCCCCGAGCTCGCTGCTCGTTCGCTTCTCGTGCCACCGGCGGAGTGCGTCGTAGTCGACATCGAAGCGAAACTCCTTAAAGCGGCGGCGCATGGCGGCGTCCATCAGCGCGACGCTGCGGTCGGCGGTGTTCATCGTGCCGATCAGCCAGATGTTCTCCGGCACATAGAGCTCTTCGCCGCTGTAGGGAAGCTGGACCTCGTTTCCGGGCCCGCGATACTCGAGCGCGAACAACAGCTCGCCGAGCACCCGTGGCAGGTTGGCGCGGTTGATCTCGTCGACGATCAGGAAGTGTGGCTGCTCCGGCGCCTCACCAGCCGCCTGAACGACGCCGCGGAGCACGCCCCGCCGCAGCTCGTATGTGAGCTCCTCATCGTTGTCCAGGCGCGGCCGGATGCCCTCGACGAAGTCCTCGTAGGCATAGCTGGGGTGGAACTGCACGAGCCGGATGCGCTCGTTATCGCCGGCGAGCGCCCCGGCGAGCGTACGTGCAGCCAGCGTCTTACCGGTCCCCGGCGGGCCGACGAAGAGAAGCTCGCGGGCGCGGGCCGCCAAGTCGGTGAGCTGGCGAGCGCGTTCCTCGGTCCAGTGGAGAACCTCAGCGAGCATCGCGACAGGATCCCCGGCTGCGCTCGCCGCGGCGGCGACAGCGGGCAGCGCCGCGACGGTCAACGTCTTCAGCAGATCGGCGATGCCATCGCCAACCGTTTCGAGCTGCGACGGCTCAAGCTGCAGTTGGATTTCGCCTCCAAGGGAGCCGTCGCCAGCGAGGTCTCGGAGCCACTCCTCGAGACCGTCGACTTCGACAGTCTCGCCGTCGTCGACCAGTTGGCAGGTCCAGTCTCCGGCGACGAGCTCCTCGAGCGGCTCGCGCATGTCGCCTGGGAGACCGGCTAGACGCGCTCGCAGCAGTTGTCGGCGCTCGGACTCCTCGGCATCAAGGTCCTCGTCCTCGCTCGGGGCGACATACAGCGCAAGCCTGAGGCCGTCGCCGCTGAGGGCCGCGCGCACGCCTACGCGCTCATGGTCCGCCGCGGCGGCCTGCACCCTCAGCTCGAGGCTCTCGTCATCGACCGCGGCGGACGCCGGCTGTCCGATGTCGCTGGCCGCGCGCTTAGCCTGCCGGCCGAGCAGGGCAAGGCGTGTGCGGATGCCCTCCCACGCCCGGCGCTGGCCTCCGGAGAACGTGCGCACGTCCTCGTCGGCCAGCGCGGCTGCCGTTTCGCAATCCGCGGCAGTGAACCGGGGCCAAAGAGCGCGCCGCAGCTCAGGGTTGAGCGTCCAGACGGCCGCTGTCTTGCCCGACGACGTCGTTCGCTTCTCGCCCGTGTCTTCGAGGAGTTCGCTGCCGACGAGCTCGTTGCGCCGAGGGCGGATGTTGTTCAGCCCGCCTGGCGCTTGGAGCATGATCGCGAGTTCGTCGTCGGTCGCTCCCTCGCGTCCCCGATCAGCAACGGTCATCAGCACCCGGTACGACCACGTGCCCTCCTTGGGAAGGTCCTCAGGAAGATGCGCAGCGATCAGCTGGTCGACGTCGGCCACGGCCGCGACCCTACTAAGGCCGACGCTGGCCCACCGGTCAAACGTCGCTCCTAACGGCGCGCGGTCGCCCGGACCGCTCCGCTGGAATCCAGCTCCCCCGAGGACGCATCCTCCGCGACCGCGCTTTCCCGGCCGGGCCGAGCATGGACCACTCGGTGGCGGTTCGTGGTAGACGCGGGCGTGGCTTCAGCGCCGACGCCGTTCGATAACGGCTCCTCTCCATCCGATCGGCCGTCCGGGGCGCCGAGCGCTGCGAGTTGCGGGATAGCGCTGGCCGCCAGGCCGGCGTACTCCTCAGAGAGTTCGACGCCGACGCTCTCGTAACCGACGTGTCGAGCTGCCGCCAGCGTTGAGCCCGAGCCAGCGAAGGTATCGAGCACAACGCCTTCCCCGAGCGGCAACGCCGCTCGCACGATCTGGCGCAGGAACGCTTGTGGTTTGAGGCTCGGATGGTTGGCGATCCGGCGCTCGGTGCGTGGCGTCCGCTGGCTGGGAATCACGTCGACGAACGGGCCGCCGTCCTCGAGGCGGCGAAGGCCGCCGGTGCCCCACTTGCGGAGCGTGTCGGCTAGCGTGCCGTCGAGGGGACGTCGCATCAAGACCCACGGCTCCCACGCGCCGCGCGGCATCGCGGAGACCATGGGAAATTCCTCCTCGGCGCCCTTGGGGCGATCGCCGCCCCGGAGGGTCTGCACGAGACGGATGATCTCGCCCCGGAACTCGAAGCCAGCGTCGGTGAGCGCGCGGCTTACCTTGTCGGCGAGCAGCGGCATCGACGCGACCATGACGTAGGCGCCCGGCGTCAAGGCGGGAAGCAGCGTCTTCCCCCACTGCAAGAAGAAGCGGTATAGGTCCTCGGTCTGGGTGTCGGAAAGAACGGTGAAGCGAGGAAGGGGCGCGCGCTTCGAGCCGCCGAAGCTCGGAGGGATCCTCCAGACGCCTCCCTTGCCGTTGCGCCGCTTGGTCATCTGCTCGTCGGAGTACTCGATCAAGCCGTAGGGCGGGTCGGTCACGACGGCCTGGATCGAGTGCTTCGGCTGCTCACGCAGCCAGGCGAGGCAGTCGGCTTGGTAGAGACGGGTGCGCTCGTCGTCGAAGACAAGCCTCACGAGGAACGCCCGGCCCGTTGGCGGTACTGGCCCCGCCCGACCCGCTCGAATGTGCCGCGCTTCTCGGCCAGCTGCAGATAGGACCGGACCGACGAGGGCGGCACTGGCTCGCCGAGGATCCGCTCGACGCCCTGTCGGACTTCGGCGAGCGAAAGCACCTTCTTGGAGCCGCCGCCCTTGAAGACCTCCATGATCGCGTCCCGGACCTCGCCCGGCGGCCGCCGCTGTGTGGTCATCGCACCGTTCCTCCCCTTAGCATGAAAGACGTCGGGACGTCAACCTACAGGGTGCCGCGGCCAGAGGAATTGTCGTCCGGCCGATCCCCTGCAAACGGGGCCCTTTTCGCGCTGAGCAGGCCGACGCGCGTTACGCGGGAGCCGCACGCCGGCTACTAACCGACGAAGGCGAAGAGCGTCTTGTAGCCGTGCTCCTGGGCCACCGCCTCGATCCGGCGTTTCAGATCCGGAGGGACATCATTCTCATCCTGGCTCTGGACGAACACGCACCGGTCATCGCCCGCCGCCCGGGCGGACGCGCTGAATCCATTCGGGAGCAGCTCCTCGACGGCAGCGAGCACCGCGGCGGCGTCTGCCTTGCGCGCCGCGTATTCGCGACCCAGCTCATCGAGAATCCGCTGAAGGATCTCCATAGGCGACGGGGTCGGAGCGTCGTCGACGGCGGGCGGCGGTGGGGTGATCCTGTAGCCGTTTTCGGTCTGCCAGATCTGAAGCGAGCGCGACAGCCATGCGAGCGCCTGCTGCACCTGATGAGTCGACCCGGTTGGCCATTCGGGCGGAATCGAGGACCTGACGTCCGCGGCGTTCCACTCTCGGTCGGGCTCCTCGCCCATCGTGCGGAGCGTCGACTCAACGAGTTCCTGCGGCGCAGGGCCGATGCGGCCCAGGTGAATGGCCGGGATAGGCTGCATCAGCTCGCGGTGCCAGGTGTGCAGCGTCTGTGTACTGAGCCCGGTCATGCTCGCGATGTCGCGGACAGTGATATCGGCCTGCCGCGCGGGTTTGAGTAGCGCACGGATCTTCTGGTCAATGCGATCAGTTTCGTTCTCGAGTCGATGGCGCTCGGCGCCGAGCTCCTGTAACGCGTCCTCGATGCGCCGGCGAGCGGGGATAGGTTGCTGATGCGTAGTAGTCATGAGCATGACACTGTAGCCTGGTGCAGGGACAGGAGTCAAGGTCTTGTCTCAAGTTCCTACCCCAGGTTGCTTCAGGCGCTCCATCCGGCGCCCGGTCGATCTCGGCTGCCGTAACCCGGGGGGCGGCAGCGCGTTCGGGCTCGGCCTCGTCGGTTCCGTCTGCGTGTTCAAATAGGAATGTCGAGCTGCTCGCGCATTCGCAGCTCCGCCGGGCGAGGACTCGTCAACCTCGCCCGGCGGGCCTTTGCCGTCCGGCGCCCCTAGTTGAATGAGCGGTGGGGTGGTCTCCCGCGGCTGACTACCGTGCATCCAAGGACCCACCACCGCGAGTGCAACAGCAGTGATAGCCCGCACCAGGAGGTGCACGCCGTATGTCGACCATCGCGTTGGCCCTAGCCACTACTCCTTCGGAGGCGCTCAGTCGCCTTGATGAGATCGTCGATCTCTCCAACGTCCGAATGAAGCTCGCCGATCCCGAGGAGGGACGGGGCTTCTCAGAAGCGGAGCTTGATCTTAGGGAGGCTGAGTACCGCAAGTTCCTGGCACTCCACATGGCGTTTCCCGACGCGGAGATCGTCCCGTGCAAGATCGTCGACGAGATCTGGCACCAGCACATCTTGGACACGCACGCCTATCACCGGGACTGCGCTGCGATTTTTGGCGGCTACCTCCATCACTTCCCTTACTTCGGGATGCGTGGGGACGCAGACGCCGAGGCGCTGCACGAGGCGTACGCGGACACCGTCGCTCTCTATCGCGAAGCGTTCGGGGAGCCGCCGGAGGACACTTGGATTTCGGCAGACGCCGCTAGCTGCAAGCGCACCGCCTGCAAGCCGCAGAAGTGCCGCTGAGCACGACGTAGGGGGGCATAGCCCGCCCGCCCGAGATGGAGACGCCGGGCGGGCGGCTTGAGGGGCCCCGCGCCCGCCGAAGGAAGCAGGGCCTCGAACTCTTGAGCCAAGAGGGGAGAGGGGGTGTCAGCTGTCTTTGGCGCGCTTGCCTCGCGCCGGCGCCGTGCCGCGGGCGGCGGCGGCGGCCTGGATGCTGGCGATCGCGGCGTCGCGGGCCTTCTCGGCAGCCTCAAGCCGGCGCTGCGAGCCCGCGAGATCCTTCTCGAGTTGGGCGCGCAACCGCTGCTCAGCCTCCAGCGCCGCTTGCGCGCGGCCGCGCGCTAGCTCACCAGCCTGCCGCGCCACGCGCTGCTCGGCGAGCACCCCCTCGAGCGCCCCGCGTTCGGACCGCGCGCGCTCCTCCGCCCGATCGGCGCGGTCGACGGCCTTCTGGGCGCGAGCGTCGGCCTGCTCAGCGCGCCGCTCCGCGGCCTGGGCCTGCTGCTCGGCGCGGTCGGCGTCCTTTCGGGCGCGCTGGGCGTCCTGTTCGGCCGCCTGGCGCTCGCTCTCTGAATGCCGGGCCTGCTCGCGGGCTAGGTCGCGCTCGCGCTGGGCCTCCCCGGCGTGGCCGATCGCCGCGTCGCGTTCGCGCTCGGCGTTCTCAGCCCGGGCGACCGCTTGCTTGGCGCGCTGGTCGGCCTCAACCGCCGAGGCCTGGGCTGCCGCCTGCGCGGCCGTGGCCGCCTCCGCGCGGGCGACCGCGTCTTGGGCGGTCCGCTCGGCCTGCTCGGCGCGCGCTTCGGCATCCCCTGCGCGCGCCTCGGCGTCGCGCTGCGCCTCGGTGGCGGCCTGCGTGCGCAGCTCGGCTTCCTCGGCGGCCTTGAGCGCGGCCTCTGCCGCCTCATCGGCTTGCATCCGCTCGCGCCGGGCGGCGGCCTCCTGCTGGGCGGCGCTGCTGATCTCGGCCTGGGTGTCGGCACGGACCGCGGCGAGCTCCGCCTCGAGCTGCTCTGAGTCGGTCAGCACCGCAAGCGCGTCGCGGGTGCGCTCCAGATCGCCGGCGAGCCGCGCGGCGACGTGGCGCAGCGTCGCCCCGGCCAGGCTCACCGGACGCTCGCCGCCAGCGCGCTCGTCTTCAACATCGCCCTCGCCGGCGTCCGCCCGGCGCCGGCGCTCTCGGAATGCGCTCTGCGCATTGTGTTCGGGCAGCTCGCAATAGCGCGACGGGCGCCCAGCGCCCTCCGGCGCGGGCGCGATCGGCCTCTCGCAGCCAGGAAATCCGCATTTCTCGCTCGTCAGCTCGGCCATGGCCGCTCCCTCCGCGTTGTTCTGCTCTATAGCATAACATAACATTTCATTTTATTCATAGCATTTCATAATTCGTTCTCTCGACGCGCGTCGCCCGCCGCCGCGCCGCGGCGGCAAGCGACGCGAATGCTGTGGGTGGTGGTGGGGAGAAGAGCCCCAGCGGGAAGAGGAGGGGGCCCGCCGAGCTAGAGGACTTGGCCGACGTCGTCGAACGCCGTCGCGGCGCGGATATAGCCGCGCAGGACGGGCAGGTTCTTGTGGCGCGTGACGTTGGCGATCTTGCGCTCCTCGACGCCGGTGGCGGCGGCGGCCGTCGCGTAGCCGGCCCGCAGCGAGTGGCCCGACAGCAGCGCAGGAGGGAGCCCGGCAGTCCGGGCGCGGCGCTTGACGATGAGCGCCACCGACTGATCCGAGAGCCGGCGATCGGTGACCGTGTCGCCGCGGCGCATCTGCCGAAACACGGGCCCGTGGTGGATGCCGGCGGCATGCAGCCACGCCTCGAGCGCGCGCACCGCGCATCGGTTTCTCGCGCGCGCGTACGGGACCGCCACGGTGGCTCCTGCCCGCTCCTGGTCGGACTTCGACTTGCGGATGGTGACGAGCAGCCCGCGCGCGGGGTCGACGTCGAGGTCCTCCACGTCCAGGCGGACGAGCTCCGAACGCCTGAGCGCCGCGGCGAACCCCAGCAGCAGCAGCGCCCGGTCGCGACGGCCCGCGAGCGTGGCGGTGTCGATCGGCTCCAGGAGCCGGCCGAGCGGGTCGAGCTCGAGCGGCTTGGCCTTGCGCAGCGGCGCGGTGCCGTGCTCGCGGCGGATCCCCGACATGACCGCGGCGACGGCGCCCGAGTCACACGGGTTCGGATGATCCTGGGCGCGGTGCGCGGCGGCGATCGCCGCCGCGCGCCGCCCAATCGTCACGGGCCGAAACCCGCGGTCGGCCTCGGCGGCCAGGAACGCCGCGACGGTGGCCGCCGCCGCCGGCATCGCCGGCAGGGCGCGCTGCGCGCACCAGTCGGCGAAGGTGCGCCAGTCGCGCTCGTAGGCGATCAGCGTCGCCGGCGCGAGCGCGCTCTGGGCGTAGCGCTCGGCGCTCGCCAGGTCGGCCTCGATGGCCTCGACCGGGGCCGGGCCGCGCGGTGCTGGAAGGGGTCTGTCAGACACGGTTAGGTAGCGGGAAGGTCGCTTCTCGCTACCTATTCGTCACCCGCCGGAGGCGTCCTGCGACCGCTGCGGTTTGTGTGTCGTCGCTCCGGCGGGTGGCGGCCTGCTCCACGGTCTTGATCGCGGTGTCGCGCGCCTTCTCCGCGGCCTCAAGGCGAAGCCCGCAGCAACTCCCGGGCGCCGTGGCAAAGCTCTAGCGGGCGGGCGCTCGGCCAGCCCACAACCCGCTCGCCCCTCAAGCGGCGGCGGCTGACGGGCTAAAGCTCCGGCCACCGCGCCCGGTTGGTACGTGAGAACTATATGCGCTCAGGTCTGTGGGCCACAGACCTGAGCGTGTGATAGTCTGGGAGGCGTGGAAACAGAACCCTCCCAAACGCCCGCCCGCGACACGATCCCGCGGCTGCATCGCATCGTCGACCACGTGGCCGACCAGCTCGTGGCTATGGCCACTGGAGCGAATACGTTCGAGGAGTGCCGCATCCGCTACGGAGAGACCGCCAGGCGGTTGGAAGCCGAAGGTCGCGGCCGCGTCACTGCGTCGCGGGTGCCCGACTCCCAGCGCAACTGGTCTTCCACTCGCGACCTCCTACAGGAGCTGATCCGCTGGGCCGCCGTGGCGCCCACTCCGCTGCCATCGGCGCGGACGAGTCTCGATGCTCACCGCGACCGCCCCTACGAGCTGACCGAGAAGGGACTGCGGCTCGCCGAGTTCGCGCAGCGCAGCCGCGGGGAGTTCACCCATGCGCTCGCCGACGAACTGATTGCTGCGCATCCGTACTTTCGCGGGCTGCTCGAGGCGCTCGACCGCGGTCCGATCGTCTGTCCCGTGCCGACAGAGGGCGATGTCGCCCGCGGCCGCGGCGGCCCTGGTGGATGGGCGGCGTGGGCCTCTGAGCTCATGGGGGAGGGCGGCGACGCCGCGGTGATCGAGCGGATCGTGCGCGAGCACCTGGACCGGCGCTTCGCGGGGCGCACCGGCGAGGACCGCCCGAGCAACAAGGCGATCGCCGAGGCGCTGACTGACGCCTTCGCCGTGGCCAGCTTCGCGGCGCACGGCCTGCAGGTCGACGGTCCGACGATCAAGACACTGCAGCGATGGAGCCGCGAGCTCCTGCTCTACGACCAATCGCGCTACGTGCCTGGCTACCCCTCGGCCAACGTGATGTGGTCGGCCTGCGACCTGCAGCTCGCTGGTGACGGAGCCCCGCGGGCCCGACGTCGCGGCCGCGCCGATCACGGTGGGCGCGTCGCGCAAGCGCTCATCGAGGCGTACCGCGACCAGGCCGAGACCGGCGCCGGCATCGCGCTGCCTGTCCACCGCATCCGAGCTCAGGCTGCGTTCGGTGCGCGCGTCACCCGCGCGCTCGCTGACCTCGTCCTTTCCGACCTCATCGACGGGAGCTACGAGCACCTCGGGGTGCAGGCGCTCGCGTTCATCGGCAGCTGCGAGCTGCCCGACTCCGAGCCGGCATTCCGACACCGCAACCGGATCCGGCTCGAAATCCAAATGGTGCCCCTGGGCGCCGATATCAGCACCGAGAGGAGCACCACATGAGCGACGCCTACACCCACATCGAGGAGTGCTGGGGCTACGACGGCAACCCATTCCCGGGCGATGCAGTTTCGTCGTCACCCGACGAGCCGCACTCCCCGGACGTCTTCCCGCAAGAGGAGCTCGAGTTCCGCACCAAGGTCGTCCGAGGCGCGCTGCAGGGCGGTCGCAAGATGACCCACCTGTGGTCGATCGGCCCGTTCGGCGGGGACACCGGCTTCGGCAAGACCTCGCTAATGCGCGCCGCCGCGCGCGACATCAACGACAACTGGGGCGCCGGGGTCCAGCGGCAGGTCGGCATTAAGCCGGAGCGCGCCAAGACGATCGCCGCCGGTTTCGCCACGCTCAACCAGCAGAGCTTCAACGGCCTCTACCCGGTGACCTTTGCGGTCGTCGAGAACATGGCCGCGGGGCCGCTCGCGATCCTGCCGCGTGCCCACGAGGTCATCGCCGACCGCGTCGGCGGCGATCCCCTGGCGATCATGCGCGAGCTCAGCAGCACGAGGATGGCGATCGCCCCCTCTGGACCACCGCTGCGCCCCGACCTGCTCAACGCCTTCGCCGCCGGCCCCGACAGCTTCGCCTACATGCTCAGCACGGTCAGCGAGGCCACGCGGGTGCGCTCGGGCATTCAGTACTTCGCCTTCGCGCTGATCGCGCTGGCCGCCGCAGGCGTCGAGAAGTGCTTCGTGATGATCGACCAGCTCGAGGACCTGGGCAAGAAGGGCGCCCTCACGGCCGCCAAGCGCCGCCGCGAGATCGGCCGCATCCGCGATCTTCTCGAGATCGAGCCCTACGCCAGCCTGCTGCATCTGTCGTTCACGTTCCACCAGGCGGCCGCGACGATCCTGGAGTCCGACTGGGAGGCCAACCGGCTGCCGAGTTTCGACCCCACCAGCGCCAACGCCTCCGCTGTGGTCGTGCTCCGTGGCCTGCATGACGACGACCAGGTCGAAGCGCTCCTGAAGGCCTGGATGGAGCCCCGCCGCATCGATGGCGCGCTCATCGACACGACGCCGTTCACCGCCGATGCGTTGACCGCCCTGCGGACCCGCTCTGAGGGCCGACCCGGCTACACGCTGCGTCACGCCAACGAGGTCTTCATGGCGGCCGCCGAGAAGCAGCTGGGCGCGATCGACGGCGCCTTCGTCAACCAGCACCTCGGCGGCAGCGCTCTGCCCGGGCCGACGGGCGTCGCCGTGGGCGCTGACGACGCGACGCCCAGCTCGATCGCCGAAGACCTGCTCGCGTGAGACCGCTCACCCCGCCGCGCGAGCTGACGGGCTTCTGCCGCGACTGCTTCCTGCTCGCCCGCGAAGCGCCGCCCGGTCAGGCCGGGCGGCCTGACGGGCGGGCATGGGAGCAGGCGGTCAGCGGCCTACTGTGGCGTCCCGGACTCTCGCGCCGCCAGCACGCCGGCACGGTCGGCCTCTTCGGCGCCAGCGGAGCTTCCGGCGCCGGCCACGAGTTCGACGGCGCCGGGCACGGGCCCGGCGCCGGCATTTGGATTGAGGCCAAGGCGCGCGCGGCGCTGAGCAAGGGCGACGTCGCGGTCTTCGACATGAAGTGCGCGGATCTCTACAAGGCCGCCGCTCGCCACAACGCGGACGGAACGCGCGACGCGGCGTGGTGGCCCGTGTTCGTCTCAAGCGAGCCCGCCCCGGAGCCGGTCCGCCGGCTCTGCCTGTCGCTCGGCATCGTCCTCTGCGACCCCAAGCGACTTCCGGTGCCCGTGCTCTTGCGTGCCGCCGCGCACCCCGAGGCCGACATGGACCTTCCAGAGACGCTGCTCGCCGAGGCCGTGCGCCTGTTCGAGCCGACGTGTCGACCCATGCAGGCGCGTTGGAGGATCGCCGAGGATGGCCGCTCGCTCATTCTTGCCCTCGATGAAGAGCTGAACGCCACAGCCCTCGGCGATGCGCTTTACGTCCAAGACGAGCTGACCGAGGAAGTCCTCGACTACTTCGACCGCGAGCTGCCCGGGCGGCTTGAGTCTCGCGCGGCTGATCTCGCGCTTCAGCTCGACCGCCGCGCTCGAGCTGCCTGACGTCGGCGCTCGTCAGGCGCGGACTCTCATGGTCTTGCCTTCGACGACCTCGGCAGCGTCGGGGTTGCGCGTAGTCGACCTCCCGCTACCGCTGCGGCTTGCGTGCCGTCGCTCCGCGGGCCCGCGCCAGGCGGCGCGTACTGGCCGGGCTTGGAAGACTGGTTGGCGTGCTCGTCGACCCGTGGATGCTCCTGCCGACGCCGGCGCTCCTCGAGCAGCCGATGTTCGCGCCGTTGCGCGCGTGGCTCGGGCAGCAGGCACCTGCCGGTGATGGCGGGCTCGCGCCTGGCCAGCTCGCACTCCAGGCTCTAGACGCGGTGGGCAAGGACTGCCGCGGGCTGGTGAGCGGGTGGTACGCGCCAGAGGGAGTGGCCGCCAGCAACGATCAGGTCGCGGCGGCCCTGC
>Ga0335081_10003077_pt1 | contig 26242 bp, 24 predicted proteins | sample Lox_Sample_35_FD_206713 | JGI IMG/M metagenome (GOLD analysis project Ga0335081, IMG submission 206713) | Soil microbial communities from Loxahatchee National Wildlife Refuge, Florida, United States - Lox_Sample_3.5 | ecosystem: Environmental > Terrestrial > Soil > Wetlands | place: USA...
AGAGGCGGAAGAGCTGCGGCCGGCCCTCGATCGGCGGCTCGTAAATGCCGCCGACGACCGCCACATTGCTGATCAGCAGCCGAGGCTTGCCGGGCCGGTCGGGCTCGAGCGGCAGCGTTACCGTCTCGAAGGTGACGCCCTCGCCGCCGCGCGTCTGCGTGTCGTGGTTGATCATGCAGCTGCCGCAGGGCCGCATCGCCATCTGGGTGAGGCGCCAGCGGCGCAGCGGCCAGTGCTCCGGCAGGGTGATCTCGGCGAAGCTCCTGCCGGTGGCTTCGAAATCGAGGTGGTCGCGCAGCTGGCTGCCGGCCACTTTGATGCGGATGTCGTCCTCTCCGGCGAACTCGAGGAGAACGACACGGCCGAGCAGCGCCTTGATGTCGCCGAGCTCGGCCGCCGAGCGCTTGGGCAGCAGACGTCCGGGGGCGCGCCAGCGCAGCCAGGCAGCGATGAACTGGCGGTTCGTCTGGTCGTGCGGCGCGGCAAGCAGCGCCTCGTCGATGTTGCCGGTCCGTTCGAGTGCATCCATCGCGGTCTCCCCTGGCACACCGAGTCTAGCCAAACTGGTTAAAGCTTTGCTGACGGCGGTCAAAGAGGCGTCTTTCTGCCGCCGAGCCGCGCCGGAACGTCGCGGGCACGTGGTGTGGCGCGCGCCGAACCGGTACCATCGCGCCGGCGGCGGGCGAGGGGCAGTACGGCCAATGGAAGCGGCAGGGAGCGCGGCAAGGATCGAGCCGGCCGAGACCGGCGCCGCGCGCGCACTCGAGATCCTGCGCTCGGTTTTCGGCTATGACGCGTTCCGCGGGCTGCAGCAGGGCATCATCGAGCATGTGATCGCCGGCGGCGACGCTTTGGTGCTGATGCCGACCGGCGGCGGCAAGTCGCTGTGCTATCAGATCCCGGCGCTGGTCCGGCCCGGGCTCGGCGTCGTCGTCTCGCCGCTGATCGCCTTGATGAAGGACCAGGTCGACGCGCTGCGCCAGGCCGGGGTCCGCGCTGCTTATCTCAACTCGACGCTGTCCGCGGCCGAGGCGGCCGATGTCGAGCAGGCGATGCGCCAGGGCGCGCTCGACTTGGTCTATGTCGCGCCGGAGCGGCTGGTGACGCCGCGCTGCCTCGAGCTCCTCGCGCGCTGCCGCGTCGCGCTCTTCGCCATCGACGAGGCGCATTGCGTGTCGCAATGGGGCCATGACTTCCGGCCGGAATATCGGCAGCTCTCGGTGCTGCACGAGCGGTTTCCCACCGTGCCGCGCCTCGCCCTGACCGCGACCGCCGACGGGCCGACGCGCAGCGACATCCTGGCGCGGCTCAAGCTCGAAGAGGCGCGGGTCTTCGCCGCCGGATTCGACCGGCCCAACATCCGCTATCGCGTCGTCGCCAAGGCCGAGGCCAAAGCGCAGCTGCTGCAGTTCCTCGCGGGCGAGCACGTCGGTGATGCCGGCATCGTTTACTGCCTGTCGCGGCGCCGCGTCGAGGACGTGGCCGCCTGGCTGTGCGAGCGCGGCCGCGTCGCCTTGCCCTATCATGCCGGACTCGACGCCGCGACGCGCGAGCGCAACCAGGAGCGCTTCCTGCGCGAGGAAGGCATCATCATCGTCGCCACGGTTGCGTTCGGCATGGGCATCGACAAGCCCAATGTCCGCTTCGTCGCCCATCTCGACGCCCCCAAGAGCCTCGAGGCCTACTACCAGGAAACCGGCCGCGCCGGGCGCGACGGTCTGCCCGCCGATGCCTGGATGACCTATGGCATGCAGGATGTGACCGCGCTCATGGCCTTGCTCGACGCGGCGCAGCTCGACGAGCGGCAGCGGCGCATCGAGCGCCACAAGCTCAATGCGCTGCTCGGCTATTGCGAGACCCCGAGCTGCCGGCGCCAGGTTCTGCTCGGCTATTTCGGCGAGCGCGATCATCCGCCGTGCGGCAATTGCGACAACTGCCTGCGCCCGGCGCGGGTCTGGGACGGGCTGGTCGCGGCGCAGAAGGCGCTCTCCGCCGTGTTTCGTACGGGGCAGCGCTTCGGCGTCGGCCATCTCGTCGATGTGCTGCGCGGCGAGGCGACCGAGCGGGTGCAGCGCTTCGGACACGACAAGCTCAAAACCTTCGGCGTCGGCACCGAGCTCGACAAGCGCGAATGGCAGTCGGTGTTCCGCCAGCTCGTCGCGCAAGGCCATCTCGCGGTCGATGTCGAAGGGCATGGCGGGCTGCATTTAAGCGAGACCGCGCCGGCGGTGCTCCGTGGCGAGGTCCCGGTCGCCTTCCGTGGCGATGCCGCCGAGCCGAAGGCGAAAAGCCGCCGCAGCCGCGGCATTGCGCCGGCGGCGCTCGACGGCGCAGCGTCGCCGAAAGAGGAGGCGCTGTTCGCTGCGCTGCGCACGCGCCGGCTCGAGCTGGCGCGGGCCCAGGGCGTGCCGCCCTATGTCATCTTCCACGACGCGACGCTTCTCGAGATGGTGCGGCGCCGGCCGCGCGACCTCGCGGCGATGAGCGTCATCCCCGGCGTTGGCCGCAGCAAGCTCGAGCGCTACGGCGAGACGTTCCTCGCGGTCATTGCGAAGGCGGAGAGCGGGGAAACGAGCGCTGGATGAATAAAGTGCGTCCTTCGACCCGCTCAGGATCAGGCAAATTTTCTTTGTGCCATCAAGAATTTACCTCATCCTGAGCCTGTCGAAGGACGCACCTTGGATTTGCAGCAGGCCGACCGACTGGACGCCGGTGCGCCGCATGAGAACGATCTGCCGCTATCGCCGCGAAAGGCGCTTTCCCCAGCCGCCGGAGGTGGTCTGGCCGATCGTCGCTGATACGGCTCGCATCAATGAGTTGAGCGGTACTCCTCCCTATTCGGTTGAGGAGGAGCTCGACAAGGACGGCCGCGTCCGGCGCATCGCCCGCGCCAAGCTCGGGCCGCTGACCATCCGTTGGGAAGAAGGCTTCAGCGAATGGCAGGAGAACCGCCGCATGGTGCAGCGGCGCGATTTCCGCTCGGGGCCGCTCGGTCGCTTCGAGGCCCGGTTGGAGCTGTTTCCGGACGGGACGGGCACCCGCGCCGTGTTCGAGAGCGACGTCGAATGCCTCGGCCTCCTTGGCCTCGCCGCGAATCTGCTCGGCGTCATCACGCGCGAGGGCGACAAGCGCCTCGCCGCGATCGAGCGCCTGATCCGCGAAGCCGGCGACAGCGACGGCGCCGCCGGCAGCAGCGAGCGCGACCTCGTCGAGCCCGCGGGACGCGCCCGGCTCGATGCGCTCGCCCGGCCGCTCGAGGCGGATCCGGCCGCACATCGGCTCGCGCCGAAGCTGTTGGACCTGCTTCACCATGCGCCCGATGTGGCGCTGCGCAGCCTCCGGCCGCTCGCGCTGGCGCGCGCCTGGAAGGTCGAGGGCGATGCCGTCATCGAGCTCTTTCTCGCGGCGCAGGCCCGCGGCATCCTGACCATGGGATGGGACCTGCTATGTCCGCGCTGCCGGGGCGCCAAGGCGCATGTGCGCTTCCTGCACGAACTGCCGAAAGGCGCCCATTGCCCGTCCTGCAACATCGATTACGAGCGAGACTTCACCCGCAATGTCGAGCTGGCCTTCCGTCCGGAGCCGTGGGTGCGGGTGCTGCCGCAAGGCGAATACTGTCTCCTCGGGCAAGGCTCGACGCCGCATGTAAAACTCCAGGCCGAGGTCAAGGCGGGACAGAGCGCCGCTTTTGTGCTGTCGCTGCCGCCCGGCGCCTATCGCTTCCGCACCGTCGAAGCCGGCCCCGCCGCCGATGCCGAGCTCGGCGCGGACGGGATGATCCCCGAGCTGCACTGGGTCGAGGCCGGAGTCGAGCTCGGCACGCCAGGCCGCAAGGGCGAGCTCTTTATCCGCAATGACACCGGACGCGCCCGGTTCTTCGTCGTCGAAGATCGCGGCTGGGCCAAGGACGCGCTCACCGGCGAGCGCGTCATCGCGCTGCCGGCGTTTCGCCGCCTCTGTCCCGAGCAATTGCTGCGGCCCGGCGACGACGCCGAGATCGGCAGCGTCACCATCATGTTCACCGACATCAAGGGCTCGACGCAGCTCTATCAGCAGCTCGGCGACGCCACCGCCTATCGCCTCGTGCGCGATCATTTCGCCTTCCTGTCCGAGCGCGTGCAGCGTCACAATGGCTTCATCGTCAAGACCGTGGGCGATGCCGTCATGGCCGCCTTCCACGATCCCGCCGATGCGGTGCGCGCCGCGCTCTCGATCCAGGACGAGGTGGCTGCGTTCAATCGCAGCCGCGGCGATGCGCCGATCGTGCTGAAGCTCGGCCTCCATGCCGGCGCCTGCATCGCGGTGACCACGGCGGATGTGCTCGATTATTTCGGCTCGACGGTGAATGCGGCATCGCGCCTCGAGCAGCAATGCCGCGGCGGCGAGATCGTGCTCTCCGCGGCGGTCCTCGCCGACGCTGCTGCACGCCGCGCGATCGCCGGGCGCAACGCCGTCGAGGACGAGATGGTGCTGCGCGGCCTCAGCGGACCGATCCGGTTCAGCCGGATTGCGCCGTGATCCGAGCGGCAGAAGGTCCGCTGCTCAGAACAGTCGGTCCACGAGACCGATCGAGAAATTGACGGGAAGGCCGACGTCGAGGCGCTGGGCGCGATAGGTCTCCGGCAGGGGTGGCACCGGCGAGGCGTCGTGCAACATCTTGAGCGCCGCTTCGTCGAGGAGCGGAAAGCCCGAGCTCCGCTCGATGTGCGGGTCGATCACAGTGCCGTTGCGCAGAATGGTGAAGCTGACGACGAGCTGGCCCTGCTCCTGCGCCTTTTTCGCCGCCTCGGGATAGTGCCTGTAGCGAGCGAGCCAGCGCCTCAGCCGGTCGAGATAATCGTCGCCCGGTCCGGTGACCGGACCATCGCCGACCGCACCATGTCCGGCGCCCTCATCGCCGATACCGCGGCCGACGGCGCTGGCGACGCCGCTGCCGCTGCCAGGCTCTCCCGGCGGCTTGGGTGCGGCGGCACCCTCAAGGGGGGAGGGGGAAGACGATGAAGATTGCGAGCCCCTCCCCCCTTGAGGGGGAGGGCTAGGGAGGGGGGTGACGCTGCGCGGTGGCGCTGAAATAGTTGCGACTGATGTAATGCGCTGCGGCGGCGAGGGCTTGCGGCGGGGCGGCGGCGGGAGCGGCTCCTCCGCGACCTTTTCGGGGCTCGGCGCCGGCTTCGCTGCGTCCGCCGTGATGGCCGGGCTCGGCGCCGCTACGGGCGCGGCTTCCGCGGCCGCGCTCGCGCTGTCGGGCGAGGGTGGCGGGCTCGGTGGGGTGGCTGGGGAGGGGGGCTCGGCCGCAGCGGCAGCAGGAGGGCTTGCCGGCTTGGCATCGCCGCCGCCTCCGCCGGCACCCCCTGCGGCGCCGGCCGCGCCCGGTCCCTCGGTCAGCAAGCTCACCTTCAGCACCGGCGGGATCGGCGGCGGCGCGAATTGCGAGAGGGCCAGCAGGATCAGCGCCAGCAGCAGACCGACATGAGCGAGGAGCGACGCCCAGACCGCTGGGCGCGTCAGCAGGGTGCGGGTAGCCGCGCTCGGCTCCGCCGGCGCTTGACGCGCGCCGGGGAAAAGCGGCGGTCTGGGTCTCCGGCCGCCACCACCGAGTGACGCTTCGGTTGAATTCTGGCCCATGCGGTGACAAACGCCGCTCCCCCCGCGGCGTGGCCTCTCCCCTTGTTTCCGGCGGCGATCGCAGTAAAGACTAACGGCACAAGGGGCGGCGGGCCAGCGATCACAAGGGAGCAGCGCACCATGAAGGTCGTCATCACCGGCGGCACCGGGTTCATCGGGCGGCGCCTGGCCCAGCGCCTGCTGCAGCGCGGCACGCTCATTGGCCCCGATGGGCGCGAGACGGCGATCGACGAGCTGATGCTGTTCGACAATGTCCCGGCCCATCCGCCGTTGCCGCCCAACAACCGCCTGAAGGTCGTCGCCGGCGACATCGCCGATCCGGCCACGGTGCGCCAGCTCATCGACAAATCGACCGGCGCGGTGTTCCACCTCGCCGCCGTCGTAAGCGGCCAGGCGGAGGCCGACACCGATATCGGCTATCGCGTCAATCTCGACGGCACGCGCGCCGTGCTCGAGACATGCCGCGCGCTCGGCACGGTGCCGCGCCTCGTCTTCGCCAGCTCGCTGGCGGTTTACGGCGGCGACATGCCGCCGGCGATCGCCGACGACACGCCGCTGACGCCGCAAACCTCATACGGCACGCAAAAGGCGATCGGCGAGCTGCTGGTCAACGATTACAGCCGCAAGGGCTATATCGACGGCCGCTGCCTCAGGCTGCCGACCATCGTGGTGCGGCCGGGCCGCCCCAACCGGGCCGCCTCTACCTGGGTCTCGTCGCTCTTCCGCGAGCCGCTCAGCGGCGTCGGGGTGGTCTGCCCGGTGTCGCGGGAGTCGGTGATGGCCTGCCTCTCGCCGCGCCGCCTCGTCGCCGCGATCGAGCGCGTGCACGATCTGCCGGCGGCCGGCTTCGGCTTCAGCCGCACCGTGCTGCTGCCGGGCATCTCGGTGACCGTCAGCGAGATGGTCGAGGCGCTGCGCCGCGCCGGCGGCGACGCGGCGGTAAAGCGCATCCGCTGGGAGCCCGACCCCGTGATCCAGAAGATCGTCGATGGTTGGCCGCGTGCGATCGTGGCGAAGCGCGCGCAAAGCCTGGGCATCGCCGGCGATGCCGATATCGACGAGATCGTTCAAGGTTTCGTCGAGGACGATCTGCCGGCGCAGAAGCAATTGGCGGCGATGAGCTAGAGAATGCTTGCCGCTCACGCGGCGATGGGAGGCGAGATGCCAAAGCTGACGGTCAAAGGCGAAGAGGTCGAAGTGTCGGTCGCGCGCGTCGCGCGGATGGCAGACCGCATGTTTCGGCTCGGCGGCGAAGGGCGCTCCAGGAACTATGCTGAGAAAGCGCGCCAGCGCCTCGAGGCGGGCCCGGTGCGGAAGGATGATGTCGCGATCGTGATCGCCGCCGGCGGCTGAGCGCAGATCTGCCGCACGGCCGGCCCCCGTTCCCACACGCGTTTGTGATGCCTCCGCAACATCGACGAACGATGCAGGCGCTAGAGTCGCCTGCGCCGCCTCGCTAGAGTGCCGAGCAACAATCGGGCATTAGCCCGTATTCAGGGAACGGAGGGCTTGATGGCAGACATGGCCTTGATCGCCGGCCGAAGCCGGCTCGCGCGCACCGTGCCTTGGCTGGGCTTGGCGCTGGCGGTGCTGGCGGCGGCGCTGCTGGCGCTGGTGCCGCTGGGTTGGCGCCTCGGGTTTTGGAACTTCCGCACCTCGTTCTGGTATCTGATGGAGCCGTCGGTATTCGTCGGCGCCGCCGGCTTCCTCGTCTCGCTCGCGGCGTTGACCTGGTGGCGAAGCATGCGCGGCGGGGCGCGGGTCGCGGCGGTGCTCGGCATCATCGGCGGCGCGCTCTTCGTCTATTACCCGCTCCAGTTCTACGCCAAGGTCGCGCCGCTGCCTTTCATCCACAACACGCCACTGCCGCGCATGCACGACATCACCACCGATCCGGCGAACCCGCCACAATTCGCCGCGACCTTGGCGGCGCGCGCGGCCGAGAAGGGCGCTTCCCCGGTCTATGGCGGCGCCCCGCTCGCCGCACAGCAGCGCGCCGGATATCCCGACATCGTGCCGCTCGAGACGACGCTGCCGCCGGCCGAGGCCTTCCAACGCGCGCTCAAGACTGCCGAGGGCATGACGCGCTGGACGATCGTCAAAAGCGATCCCGAGGACGGCACCATCGAAGGCAGCGCCCGCTCGCTCTTCATGGGCTTCACCGATGATTTCGTCATCCGCGTCACGCCCGATGGCAGCGGCAGCCGCGTCGATATGCGCTCGGAGAGCCGTCAGGGGATCAGCGATTTCGGCGTCAACGCCGCGCGTATCCGCAGCTATATGGCGGCGCTGAAGGCGCAGCTCGGATAGCGAAATGCTTGCCGAGGCCGCGGCGCACACCGCGGCGATCCTCATCCTGGCGATGGCGCTCGTCATGCTGGCGGCGCCCGTGGGCTATCGTCTCCGCCTCTGGTCGGCTCTTGCCGCGCTCACCAAGGTGACGGCGCTAGGCTTCATCACGGGCGGCCTTGCCGCGGTGCTGGCGCTGATCGCGCTGGCCGCGGGGGGCTGGCGCGTCGGGCCGGGCACCACGGCGATGCTGCTGGCGATCGTCCTGGCCGGCGTTGCCGCGGTGACGCTGCCGCTGCGCGTCAAGCGCATCGCCCGATCGCTGCCCTTCAACGATGTGAGCACCGATACCGCGACGGCGCCGGCCTTCGAAGCGCTGTTGCCGCTGCGCCGCGCGGAGCTGCCGGACGCCGCCGCCGCTTATGACGGCGCGAAGCTGGCGGCGCTGCAACAGGCGTGCTATCCCGATCTTGCCGCGCTGCATCTGCCGGTGGCGCGGCTCGAAGCCTTCGCGCAAGCGCTGGAAGCGGCCAAGAAGATGGGCTGGAGGATCGTCGCCGAGGATCGAACGCGCGGCCGCATCGAAGCTTATGATAGCACGCGCTGGTACGGGTTCATCGACGACATCGTCATCCGGCTGATGGCCGAAGGTGCCGGCACGCGCCTCGACATGCGCTCGGCGAGCCGGGTCGGGATCTCCGATCTCGGCAAGAACGCCGCGCGCATCCGGCGGTATCGGGCGATGCTTGAGCGGAAGCCTCGCTAGGCAGCAGGCGTTCCTGCCGCCGAGAAGGTCAGCTCACATCACCGCGCCCAATTGCCACGGCGTGAACTCCTCTTCGCCGATGCCGAGCGCTTCGCTCTTGGTCTGCTGGCCGGAGGCGGTGGCGAGGACGAGATCGAAGATCTGTCGGCCGATCTCCTGCACCGAGGCTTTGCCTTCGGCGATCGGGCCGCAATCGATGTCCATGTCGTCGGTCATGCGGCGATAGAGCGGCGTGTTGGTGGCGAGCTTGAGGCTCGGCGCCGGCTTGCAGCCGAAGACCGAGCCGCGCCCGGTGGTGAAGCAGATGAGATTGGCACCGCCCGCCACTTGTCCCGTCGCCGAAACCGGGTCGTAGCCGGGCGTATCCATGAACACGAAGCCCTTGGCGGTGATCGGCTCGGCGTAGCGGTAGACTTCCACCAGATTGGTGGTGCCGCCCTTCGCGACGGCGCCGAGCGATTTCTCGAGAATGGTGGTGAGGCCGCCGGCCTTGTTGCCGGGCGAGGGGTTGTTGTTCATCTCGCCGCCGGTCTTCGCGGTGTACTCCTCCCACCAGCGGATGCGCTCGACCAGCTTCTCGCCGACGGCCCGGCTCACCGCCCGCCGCGTCAGCAGATGCTCGGCGCCGTAGATCTCCGGCGTTTCCGACAGCACCGCGGTGCCGCCATGCCGCACCAGCAAATCGACGCAGGCGCCGAGCGCGGGGTTGGCGGTGATGCCGGAATAGCCGTCCGAGCCGCCGCATTGCAGCGCCAGGGTCAGATGGCTCGCCGGCACGGTCTGCCGCCGTGCCCGGTTCGCCTCGGGCAGCATCTCGCGTAGCCGAGCCACGCCTTCGCGCACCGTCTTGGCCGTGCCGCCCGTATCCTGGATGGTCATGGTGTGGAGGAAAGGACCGGGTTCGAGCCTTTCGGCCGCCAGGAGCCCGCCGATCTGATTGGCCTCGCAGCCCAGCCCCAGGATCAACACGCCGGCGAAATTCGGGTGACGCGCATAGCCGGCGATCGTGCGCCGCAGCACGTCCATCGCCTCGCCTTCGCTCGCCATGCCGCAGCCCGTGCCATGGCCCAAGGCGACGACGCCATCGACATGGGGAAAATCGGCGAGCGCGCCGCCGCGGAACTGGTCGGCGATGAGCTTCGCCGCGGTCGCCGAGCAATTGACGCTGGTGAGAACGCCGAGATAGTTGCGCGTCGCGACGCGGCCATCGCTGCGCAGAATGCCCTCGAAGGTCGCGCGCTCGGCCTCCGGCACCATCGCCGTCGGCTTCGCATCGGCGCAGAAGACGTAGTCGCGGGCGAAGTTGCCCATCGCCAGATTATGCGTGTGGACATGCTCGCCCGGGGCGATGTCGGCGGTGGCGAAGCCGATGATCTGGTTGTATTTGCGCACCGGCTCGCCCTTGGCGATTGGCGCCGTCGCCACCTTGTGCCCCGCCGGCACGTGGCCGCGGCAGGCGATCTTCTCTTCGGCGATGACGGTGTTGGGCAGGAGATCGGCGCGCGCGACGACGACGTTGTCGGGCGGGCTCAAGCGGATGGCGAGCGGCAGCATCAGCGGGCCTCCTTTGGCGGGGGAATTTACAGTCCCTACCGCGGCGTGGCAATTTGCCGAGGGACGGAAGAAGGAGAGGGAGGAATGGCCGAGCGGCTCAAGGGCAAGATCGCCCTCGTCACGGCTGCGGCGCAAGGCATCGGCCGCGCCTCGGCGCTGGCCTTTGCCGCCGAGGGCGCGAGCGTCATTGCCACCGACATCGATGTCGCCAAGCTGGAAGCGCTGAAGGGCGCAGCAAAGGGGCGGCTCGATATCTGCCGTCTCGACGTGATGGACCCCGCCGCGATCACGGCGCTGGCGGGCGAGCTCGGCGCGGTCGACGTGCTGTTCAATTGCGCGGGCTTTGTCCATCACGGCACGGTGCTGGACTGCACGGAGAAGGACTGGGACTTCACCATGGACCTTAACGTGCGCAGCATGTACCGGATGATCCGCGCCTTTCTGCCGCCGATGCTGAAGCGCGGCAAGGGTGCGTCGATCATCAACATCTCGTCCGGCGCCTCCTCGGTCAAAGCCGCACCCAACCGCTTCGTTTACGGTACCAGCAAGGCGGCGGTGATCGGTCTCACCAAGGCAGTCGCCATCGACTTCATCAAGAACGGCGTTCGCTGCAATGCGATCTGCCCCGGCACCATCGCCACGCCGTCGCTCGAGGACCGCATCGCCGCACAGGGCGGCACGCAAGCGGTGCGCGACGCCTTCGTTCAGCGTCAGCCCCTCGGCCGGCTCGGCACGGCAGAGGAGATCGCAGCGCTCGCGGTCTACCTCGCCAGCGACGAAGCGAGCTTCACCACCGGCGCTATCCACTTGATCGATGGCGGCTGGTCGCTCTAACCCGAAACCCGACGATCACCAGGAGAGGAAAATCCCATGAAGCTGCTTCGTTACGGCCCGCGCGGCCAGGAGAAACCGGGCATGCTCGACCGCGACGGTCGGCTGCGCGACCTCTCCGGCGCGATCAAGGATTTGACGCCGGACGCGCTCGCGCCCGCGGCGCTGGACAAGCTGAAAAAGCTCGATCCGGCGAGCCTGCCGGCGGTCTCCGGCACGCCGCGCCTCGGCCCCTGCGTCGCCGGCATCTCGAAGCTGGTTTGCGTCGGCCTCAACTACGTCGACCATGCCAAGGAGGCCGGCATGCAGATCCCGACCGAGCCGGTGCTCTTCCTCAAGGCGATCAGCTCGCTGAGTGGTCCCAACGATCCCGTGATGCTGCCCAAAGGCGCGGAGAAGGGCGATTGGGAGGTCGAGCTCGGCATCGTCATCGGCACCAAGGCCCAATATGTCAGCGTGCATGACGCGCTGAAGCATGTTGCCGGCTACAGCATCGTCAACGACGTTTCTGAACGCAACTATCAGCTCGAGCGCGGCGGCAATTGGTCGAAGGGCAAGAGCGCCGACACCTTCTGTCCGCTGGGCCCGTGGCTGGTGACCGCGGACGAGGTGCCGGACCCGCAGGCGCTCGATCTCTTCTGCGAGGTGAGCGGGCAACGCATGCAGAACGGCTCGACCCGCAACATGATCTTCAATTGCGCGCATATCGTCAGCTATATCAGCCATTTCATGACCTTGATGCCGGGCGACGTGATCCCGACCGGAACGCCGGCCGGCGTCGGGCAAGGCATGAAGCCGCCGCGCTTCCTGCGGCCTGGCGACGTCATGCGCCTGGGTATTACCGGATTGGGCGAGCAGCGCCAGGAGGTGGTCGCCTACAGCGCGAGCCGCTAGGCACGCCGATCCTGCCGCCGCCGGCGCTGCTTCGCGCGGAGGGCGAAGCAGCTTGGCAGCCGGTGCTCCCGGCGGTTACCTTGGCGCGCGCGATGCGGTCGAAGCGGATGGATCGCTGTCGGGGACGTTTTCCTCTCAGACGATCGGGCCGCGATCGGGGGTAACGTGGACATCGAGGATGCGGTCAGGACGTATCGGCTGTTCTCCGGGTCCTACGACCTGGTGTTCGGACCGCTGTTTCATCCCGGCCGCAAGGAGGCGGTGCGCATCGCCAATGACCGGCCGGGGCAGCGCATCCTCGAGGTCGGCGTCGGCACGGGCCTGTCGCTGCCGCATTTCCGCGGCGACGCCCGGGTCACGGGGATCGACGTCTCCGCCGAAATGCTCGAGAAGGCGCGCCGTCGCGTCGAGCGGCTGAAGCTCGCCCAAGTCGAGGCTCTGCTGGTGATGGATGCGGAGCAGACGAGCTTTCCCGATGACGCCTTCGATGCGGTGCTGGCGCTTTACGTCGCTTCCGTGGTGCCCGATCCGGCGCGTTTTGCGGCCGAGATGCGGCGCGTCTGCAAGCCCGGCGGCACCATCGTCATCGTCAACCACTTCACCAGCGACAATAGGGTGATGCGCTTCATCGAGAAGCGCCTGGCGCCGCTCGCCGACAAGATCGGCTTCGACGCCGATTTTCCGCTCGACCGCTTCCTTGCCGCGAGCGGGTTGCAGGTGCGCGAGATGCGGCCGAGCAATCTCTTCGGCTATTGGACGCTGCTGCGCTGCCTCAATGCGAAGCCGGCGTGACCCGCGCCGGCGGAGGGGCTAGGCGGCGCTGCCGGCCTCGCGCCCGCCCGGCGTGGCGCCCTGGCTGATAAGGAAGCCGATCTTGGTCTTGAGCTCCTGCGGCGAGATCGGCTTGACGATATAGCCTTGGACGCCGGCCTTCTTGGCGATGACGACGGAGTCGAGATCGGCCCGGCCGGTCAGCATCAGGAACGGCAACTGCGGCTTTTTGGGATGAACCTGCTTGAACAGCTCCACCCCCGACATGCCGGGCATGTTCCAGTCGCAGATGACGATGTCGACCTTGCCGGCCGGTCCGGCGAGCTGCTCGAGCGCCTGCTCCCCGCCCTCCGCCTCGTAGATGTGACCGACCTTCATGCGCTTCAGCATGCGGCATACCAGCGTACGCATGGCCTCGTCATCGTCCACCACGAGAACGCTGACACTCTCGAGAGCCATCGATCCGTCCATCGTCACATCTCCGGGAGAAGCAGCCCGCCGTTATTAAAAGGGCGGTGGGTTAACGATCGGCAAAAAAGCGCCGCTTTAGTGAGCAGCCGCCGTCGTGCCGCCCTTGCGTCCGCCGACCAGTACCTCGCAGGTCGTCGTGCCGACATTGCGGAAGAAATAATCTTCGGTCGGCTTGGCGAGATGGTTGGGGTCGCGCAGATTGACACCCGTTCCCTTGGCGACGTCGAGCAGTGCGCCACCCTCCGGGCCATTGAAGCGCGCGGTAAGCTCGCCGGGATGCTGCGGCCCGAATTGATTGAGCGAGCAGGCGCGGCTCAGGGCATCGTCGCGCACACCGACCTGCCAATAAGGCGATTTCGAGGTCAGCACCACCTCGCGCGCTTCGGCGGCGCCAGCAGCGCCAACGACGCAGCAGAGCAGCAGCAAGAAGCGCCGAGAAGACATCGCCACAGAGCCTAATGCGGCAAGGTAAACGAAAGGTTAGAGCACGCATCCATGTCCCGCGATGGCGCGGCGAGAGCCCTTCTGTGTTTTCCGCTGGCTCTCAGCGGTAGACCAAAACCGGAATTTTGGAATGCGTCAGCACCTTCATCGTTTCGCTGCCGAGAAGGACCGCGGAAGCGGCGCTCCGCCCGTGCGACGCCATCACGATCAGGTCGCAGTGCTTCGAGATTGCGGTCTCGATGATGGCCTCATAGGGGTGCTCGGCCTCGATATGAGCCATCTCGCACGAAACGCCGGCCGCCTTTGCCGCATCGGCGACGATGCCGAGCGCCCTCGCCGCAACCTGCTGCATGCCCTGCACGTAGGCCGGTTGGGCGTCGGCCGGAAGATTCGGGGCAAACCAGTGGAAAGGCTCCGTTACGTTGACGGCGGTAACCTTCGCCCCCACGGCCTTGGCCAGCGCAATCCCCTGCTTCGCGGCGTGCGTCGCCAGAGGGGAGCCGTCGGTCGCGATCAGGACGTTTTTGTACATGTCCACCTCCGCGTGGCGCTATCGAAGGTTTGGCGTTCCCTCCGCGGCAACTCGCATTGAACGGGTCAAGAGGATCTGCCGAGTAGCATGCTGCTGTGCCTGCTCCGGCACATTGATCGAGATCAAATGCCGCGTCGACGGAGATGACCTGAATCGCCCGGGAGCGCCGGCCATCGATGCTACGAAGCACCGGGGATTGAACGCCAGTCAATTGTGTTGACATAACGATCGTCGTTTTCCGATATTGTCGTATCTCTTGTATGGCAGGAGCCGATGGCAGGCTCGCCTCCCGCGCTCGACCTGAGAAACTCCGAGGGTGCGAATGGCATCGGCTCGGAGAGCGCGCCCTCACGCGCATCAGAGGCCGGCAATCAAGACATTCGTCCCATCGGGCTCGTGCGGCTGTCACTTCTCGCCTTGGTCGTCGGCATTGTAACCGGTTTCGGCGCTGTCGGATTTCGCGATCTGATCGGGTTCATCCACAACCTGCTGTTTCTTGGTCAGACCGCTTTCCGCTACGACGCCAATCTTTTCACCCCGGCAAGCCCTTGGGGGCCGTTCGTCATCTTGGTCCCCGTGATCGGCGCGGTCGGCGTCACGTTCCTGGTGACGAAGTTTGCGCCCGAGGCGAAAGGCCATGGGGTGCCGGAGGTGATGGACGCGATCTACTACCAGGGCGGGATCATCCGGCCTGTGGTCGCGGTCGTGAAATCGCTGGCATCGGCGCTTGCCATCGGCAGCGGCGCCGCGGTCGGCCGCGAGGGTCCGATCATCCAGATCGGCTCCGCGCTGGGATCGACGCTGGGACAGATCGTGCACATGCCGGCGGGTCAGCGGATCACGCTGGTCGCCGCCGGCGCCGGCGCCGGCATCGCCGCCACTTTCAATACGCCGATCGGCGGCGTGATGTTCGCCATCGAGCTGATGATGCCCGAAGTCAGCGTCCGCACCTTTCTGCCGGTCGCGATATCGACCGGCGCGGCAACCTTCATCGGACGGTTCTTTCTCGGACAGCAACCTGCCTTCGCCGTGCCGCCGCTGCCACCCCTCAGCGTCGACGCCACGTCAGCCATCCTGCTTTGTCTTTACGCGCTGCTCGGAGCGGTCACGGGGTTGGCGGCGACAGGCTTCATCCGCGGGCTTCACCTGCTCGAAGATCTCTTCGACAAGATCGAGGGCCGCTACCTCCGGCACATCTTCGGCATGCTCCTGGTCGGCCTGCTCATGTACGGGCTGATGCAGCGCTTCGGCCACTACTATGTGGAAGGGGTCGGCTACGCGACCGTGCAGGTCATCCTGCTGGGCCAGCTTTCGGGTGCAGGGCTGCTGGTTCTGCTGTTCTTTTGCAAGCTGTTGGCCACCTCGCTGAGCCTCGGATCAGGGTCGTCCGGCGGCATCTTCTCACCCTCGCTCTACATGGGCGCCACGGTCGGCGGCGCCTTCGCAGCATTGCTCTCAGCGCTCCCGCTGCCGTTCGCCGTCAGCATTCCATCCTTCGCCATGGTCGGCATGGGAGCGATGGTCGGCGGCGGCACCGGCGCGGTGATGACGGCGGTCACGATGATCTTCGAGATGACTCGCGACTACGACATCGTCATGCCGATGATCCTGGCCGTTGCGATGAGCGTCGGCGTCCGCCGTCTCTTGTCGCGCGAGAACATTTACACCCTCAAGCTCTATCGCCGCGGCCATGTCATTCCCAAAGCGCTGCATGCGAACATGTTCCTCGTCCGCCGGGCCAGGGAGGTCATGGATACGGACGTCGTGGTGGTGCCGGCAGAGATGGGCTTCGACGCCTTCCTGGCCCAACCGGACCACCGCGGACGCATGCGGCACGTCGTGGTCAGCGATGGCCCGCATATTTGCGGCGTTCTGCGCGTCAACACGGCGCTGCGCCGCGCGACGCAGGGCGCGCAAGCCGACGTAAAGATGCGCGACATCGCCAGCCGGAACTTCACGGTGGTGCGGGAAGACGACATCGTTTTCGACGTCATTCAGCGCATGTGGCGCAAGCGGGCGATCATGGCGCTGGTCGTGCCGGGCAGGGGGGTGCCGCGCCCGGCAAAGGTGGCCGGCGTGATCACCAAGGAGCATGTGGCCGATTCGGTAGCGAACAGCGTGAAGGTATACCCGGGGTGAAGCAAGCGAAGCCGTTTCGCCGCAAGGCGCGGCAGGAGGCACAATGGCAATCCAGTGCCCGGCCTTGGAATGGCCAACGTCTCTCGAGGAACGCGGACCTGTCGAGGACCCCTCGATCGTGCTCAGGGGAACGGCTCGGATTGGCGGTACGCCGGCGGCAGTGGTCGCGATCCGGATCAAGTCCGACCGGAGACGCGCACCCGACTACAAGGTCGGCGTGCCCGCCGACGTGTATCAGGTCGATGCGCTCGAGACGATCGTCGATGAACTCGATTATCTCGTGGACGAGATCGGCGTTATCGCAGGCAGCATGGCGCGGAGCCTCATTCACTTGTCGACCGGCGACTATGTCCTGTGGCTTTTGCCGTCGTCATGAGGTGCGCCTGCATCGGCGCATTCGGGCGAGCCCAATAAGCGGCCCTGCAACGCAAGCCCGTGGACAGCGTGTCCGTGAGGCAGCGAGATCCGCGCGATTTCGCGGCTCGTTCCGCGAACCTTAAACGACATTTAACTTGCCCCGGCCGTCGGCGCGGCCGAGCCTGGAGGGCGCCAGGTTGGGAGCGTCGAGCCAGTGAACATCGGGAGCATCGCGGAGCGATGACGCCGCGCGAACTTCGTGCGACGGGATCGCTTGCCGCGATTTTCGCGATGCGGCTTCTCGGCCTCTTCATGATCTATCCCGTCTTCGCCGCTTACGCGCGCCATCTGCCAGGCGCGACGCCGGAAATGATCGGCTTGGCGCTCGGCGCCTATGGGCTGACCCAAGGCGTGCTGCAGATCCCCTTCGGCCTGCTCTCCGACCGCATCGGCCGCAAGACGGTCATCTCCGTCGGCCTCGTCCTCTTCGGTATCGGCAGTGCTGTCGCGGCGCTCGCCACCTCCATCGACGGCGTGCTGCTCGGCCGCATTCTTCAGGGAACCGGCGCGGTCGGCTCGGCCATCCTAGCGTCCGTCGCGGATTTGACGCGCGAGGAGGTCAGAACGCGCGCGATGGCTATGATCGGCATGACCATCGGCTTCTCCTTCGTGATCGCCATCGTTCTCGGACCGCTGCTGGCGGGCGCGATCGGCGTGTCCGGGATCTTCTGGCTGACCGCGGGTCTCGCGGCGATCGGCATCGCCATCGCCCAAGGCGTGGTGCCGACGCCAGCCGCGATTCTCCGTCACCGCGACGCCGAGCCGGTGCCCGCGCTCTTCGCCCGCGTCCTGCGCAATGGCGAGCTGCTGCGACTGGATTTCGGCATTTTCGCGCTTCACGTCGTGCTGACCGCGAGCTTCCTTGCCGTGCCGGGGTTGTTCGCCAGCGCGTTGCAGATCGCCAATGGCGGCGAATGGCGCATCTATCTCCCGGTTCTTGCGGCCTCGGTCGTGCTGATGGTCCCAGCGGTCATTTTCGCCGAGAAGGGAGGCCGCATGAAGGAGGTACTCATTGCCGCGATCGCGCTGCTGGCAGCAAGCATCGGCGCGATGGCCGTGGCCGGCAACATGGGCGCCGTATTGGTGGTGGCGTTGATCGGCTTCTTCACCGCGTTCAATGTGATGGAGGCAATGCTGCCGTCGCTCGTCACCAAGGGCGCGCCGGCCGACGCCAAGGGAACCGCGACCGGCGTCTATTCGAGCGCGCAGTTTCTCGGCATCTTCGTCGGCGGTGCGGGCGGCGGCTTGGCCTCGGCAGTCGATGGCGCCACGGGCGTCTTCATCCTTGCCCTTGCTGTTGCGCTGATATGGCTTGCCGTCGCAGTGACGATGCGGCGACCCGGGCGCTACAGGAGCTATCTCGCACGATGCGGGCGGCTCGCGCGGGCCGAGGCGGGCGCTCTCGCGTCCCGGCTGCAAGCGGCGCCCGGTGTGGTCGAGGCGGTGGTCGCACCCGATGAAGGCGTGGCCTATCTGAAGATCGATCCGACGCGTTTCGATTCCGACGCCGTCAATCGCATCGTCGCGGGATGAGGTGCACGTGGCAGCTGCGACAGACCTCCGGCACCGGTCAGCGCTCGGCGTTTGGCGACGCAGGATCTGGTTCGCCGTGCTCGTTGCAAGCCTGCCGGCGGTCGCTCTGGGCGGTTTCTTCCTTGGCAGGCGGTACGAAGCGGATCGGGGCACGACTCTCCCGGTCCTCGCCGCAGCGCCGAGCTATACCATGACGAATCAGCTCGGCAAGGTTGTCTCGTCGAACGGCTTTGCCGGCAAGGTTCAGCTCGTCACCTTTCTCTTTCCCTATTGCACGACGATGTGTCCGCTGATCGCCGCGCATCTCGCCAATCTCGAAACGCTGGGGCTGCACCCCGCGGGTATCGCCGACAAGGTGGCGATCGTCTCCTTCGACATCGATCCCGAGAACACCGGGCCGAAGCAGATGCGCGCCTTCATGCGGCAATACGGCTGGAACCCGCAAGATACGCATTGGCAATACCTGGTGGCTGCGCCGGCGGAGATGCGCCGCGTCGTCAGCAACGGGTTCAGCGTCTGGTACAAGCGCGTCAGCCTCGCGGCAGAAGACGAAAGCGCTACCGGAGAGGCGGCGGTGGTGCAGCCGGAGGTGGTGAACAAGCTCGCCGAGCAGTCCCACGCCGATTACGACATCGTCCACAACGATGTGCTGGCAATCGTCGATCAGCAGGGGCGCATCCGCAAGATCTACGACGATGCCGACTCCGTCGGCTGGCCGGAACTGCTCAATGTCGTCCAATCGCTGGTGAAGCCCTCGAGCTAAAGAATGAGACGGGTTGATTTCTCCGTGTTGTGGCCGGCGGCGCTGATCGCCGGTCTCTTGCCGGTGCTCGCTGCAGTTCCGCCGGTACTGCGCTACGATCACCTCGTCGCAGCCGGCGAGACGTGGTCGATCTGGCCGGTGACGCCGGGCATCACCCTCGCCACGCTTCTGGTCCTGTGGGTCTACATTCGCGGCCAGCGCGGCCGAGGGTTGTCGGTCGCGGAACGTCACGGCGCGCTGGCGCATCTCGCCTTCTTCGGCGGCGTGGCGGCCGTCTTCCTCGCGCTGCAATCGCCGATCGAGACGCTTTCCGACCATCTCTTCGTCGCGCATCAGGTGGAGCACATGCTGCTGCGCACGGTCGGGCCGATGCTGCTGATGCTTGCGGCGCCCCAGGCGGCGTTGCTCCGGGGATTGCCCGTCTGGCTGCGCCGTGGGCTGGTCGCGCCGCTGCTCGGCAGTTCCATCCCGCGCGTGCTGGGCCTGTTGGGGCGACCGGCCCCGGCGACCGCGCTGTTCATTGCCACAACCTACTTTTGGATGGTGCCGCGCTATCACGACCTCGCCATCCTCGACGAGCCGGTTCACTATCTCTGGCACACGACATTGCTGATCAGCGGTCTCGTCTTCTTCTGGCGTATCCTCGATCCGCGCCCTTATCCGCTGGGCGCCTCCTTGGGGACCCGGCTCGGCATGTTCTGGTTTGCTTCGGCGGCCAACATCCTGCTCGGCTCGTTCCTGAGCTTCAAACATCAGGCGCTGTACAGCGCCTATGACGTGACGGGGCGCTTCTGGGGGATGAGCTCCCTCACCGACGAGCAGCTCGGCGGGCTCACCATGTGGATTCCCGGGAGCATGATGTTCGCCGCTACGGCCATGCTGATGATCTATCGCTGGGCTCAGGAGGAGGAGCGCACGTTCGCGCGCCGACGCAACGCCGGCGTGCCCTTGCAGACCATGGCCGAGTTCGTGGCGAGCCGGCGCTCGGCAAACCGCCGCATGGCGATCGGGCTGCTCGCTTTTTCCGCCACCGTGCTCGTCATCACCTTCAGCGTCGTGCTCACCTATCACTATACCGGCACGCATCATATCGGCATTGATTCGACGCTCTCCGGCTTCTGAAAGCGGGGTCTGATCGAGGCGGAGATCTCCCGGGAGTCAGAACCGATCGAGGTCGAAGGCCATGACCGTGCCGCCGCCGGTGATCGCCGGCAGCAGCGCTGGCGCAGCGGGCAACACATGCTCGGCGTAAAAGCGCGCCGAAACGAGCTTCGCCTCGTTGAAGCCAGCATCGCCGGCACGTGCGCGGAGGCGAGCGGTTGCCGCCAGCGCGCTCTTCGCCATGAGCCAGCCGCCCGCCACCGTGGCGAGCTGCTTCAGATAGGGCACGGCGCCGGCAAGGGCGCGCGGCGGGTCGCTCTCGCCGTGATCGACCATCCACTCGGTCGCCCGCTCGACGGCATCGAGCGCCGCGGCGAGCGGCCGGGCGAGCGCGGCGAGATCCTCGCCGGGCTCATCGGCGAGCGCGCGACCGATGTCGCGCATCTCCGCGATCAGCTCGCCGGCAGCAGCGCCGCGATCGCGCAGCAGCTTGCGGCCGACGAGGTCATTCGCCTGGATACCGTTGGTGCCTTCATAGATCGGCGCGATGCGCGCGTCGCGCAGATGCTGCGCTGCGCCGGTCTCTTCGATGAAGCCCATCCCGCCATGCACCTGCACGCCGAGCGAGGCGATCTCGACGCCGAGATCGGTGCACCACGCCTTGACCGCGGGAATGAGCAGATCGACGCGGCGCTGCTGCCGCTCGCGCGCGGCAAGGTCCGGATGATGGCGCGCCCGGTCGATGGCGCCGGCGGCGTAATAGGCAAGGGCGCGCATCGCCTCGGTCTGGGCGCGCATCAGCAGCAGCATGCGCCGGACATCGGGATGATGGATGATGGGATGGGCGCCGGCGGCTTTTGCCGTCACCGGCCGGCCTTGAACGCGCTGGCGGGCGAAGTCGCGCGCCTGCTGATAGGCGCGCTCGGCGATGGCGACGCCCTGGAGCCCAACATTGAGGCGCGCATTGTTCATCATGGTGAACATGCACTCCATGCCGCGGTTCTCCTCGCCGACGAGAAAGCCGATCGCGCCGCCATTGTCGCCATAGGCGAGGACGCAGGTCGGGCTCGCATGGATGCCGAGCTTGTGCTCGAGGCTGACGCAGCGGACGTCGTTGCGCTGGCCGAGGCTGCCATCGGTGCCGACCATGAATTTCGGCACCAGGAAGAGTGAGATGCCTTTCGTGCCCGGCGGCGCATCGGGGAGCCGCGCCAGCACGAGATGGACGATGTTCTCGGCCATGTCGTGCTCGCCATAGGTGATGAAGATCTTCTGCCCCGCGATGCGATAATGCTCGCCCTCGCGAACGGCGCGCGTGCGCAGCGCGCCGACATCGGAGCCTGCTTGCGGCTCGGTCAGGTTCATCGTCCCGGTCCATTCGCCGGAGATCAGCTTCGGCAAATAGAGGCGCTGCTGCTCCGGCGAGCCATGCGCGGTGAGCGCCTCGACCGCGCCGACATTGAGCAGCGGGCAGAGCGCGAAGCTCATATTGGCCGAATTCCACATCTCGGCCACCGCCGTGGCGACGGCTATGGGGAGACCCTGGCCGCCATGCTCGGGCGCGAAGGGCAGGGCGTTCCAGCCGCCTTCGACATAGTGCCGGTAGGCGTCCTTGAAGCCTTCGGGCGTGCGTACGACGCCGTTTTCGAGACGGCTTCCCTGCTCGTCGCCGGCGCGGTTGAGCGGTGCCAGCACGCCACCGGCGAGCTTTCCCGCCTCTTCGAGAACGGCGTCGACGAGATCGTCGCTCGCCTGCTCGCAACCCGGCAATGACGCGATCTCGCCAATGCCGGCGATCTCCTGGAGGGCAAAGCGCATATCGGCGAGCGGCGCGATGTAGTCGGTCACGGCGAGCCTCCTCCGTTGGTCGGCCCGTTCAGGGCTGCAGCACCTTGCCGGGATTCATCAGCCCGTCCGGGTCGAGGGCGTGCTTGATGCGGCGCATCAGCTCCAGCTCGAGCGCCGATTTATAGCGCGGCAGCTCGTCGCGCTTGAGGCGGCCGACGCCGTGCTCGGCGCTGATCGAGCCGCCGAAGCGCTGCACGAGATCGTGGACGATGTGGTTGAACTCGGCCCAGCGCGCGAGGAATACCGCGGTGTCGGCGCCCTTGGGCTGGCTCAGATTGAAATGGACGTTGCCGTCGCCGACATGGCCGAAGGCGACGGGGCGGATGCCCGGCAGCTTCGCGTCGACCGCGGCGATGGCCTTGACGATGAACTCGGCGACCTTGCTGACCGGCACCGAGATGTCGTGCTTGATGCTGCCGCCTTCGTGCTTCTGCCCTTCGACCATGCCCTCGCGGATGCGCCAGAGCGCGTTCGCCTGCTCGCTGCTCAGCGCGATGGCGCCGTCACCCACGAGACCCTCGCTCATCGCCTCTGCCAGGAAGGCTTCGAGCGCCGCGCGCAGGCCGCTCTCGCTCTGGCTCGAGGAGACTTCGAGCAGCACATACCAGGGCGAGGGGGCTGAGAGCGGATCGGTGACGCCCGGGGTATGGCGCATCGCCATCTCGAGCCCGAGCCGCGGGATCAGCTCGAACGCGGTGAGCTGGTCGCCGCTCGCTTTGCGCGCGCGGGCAAAGAGCGCCATCGCATCCTCGACCCGGCCAAGGGCAAGAAAGGCGGTCTCGACCTCGCGCGGCCGCGGAAACAGCTTCAACGTCGCCGCGGTGATGATGCCGAGCGTGCCTTCGCCGCCGATGAAGAGATGCTTCAGGTCATAGCCGGTATTGTCCTTGCGCAGCGCCCGGAGCCCGTCCCAGACGCGCCCGTCCGGCAGCACGACTTCGAGCCCCAAGGTCAGATCGCGCATGTTGCCGTAGCGCAGCACGGCGATGCCGCCGGCGTTGGTCGAGAGATTGCCGCCGATCTGGCAGGAGCCTTCGGCGCCGAGGCTGAGCGGAAAGAGCCGGTCCACTTCCTCCGCGGCGCGCTGGACATCGGCGAGCACGCAACCCGCCTCGACGGTGATGGTGAAATCGACGGGGTCGATGGCGCGCACGCGATTGAGGCGGCCGAGGCTCAGCAGCACGGCGCCGCCATCTTCCGGCGGCACGGCCGCGCCGACGAGGCCGGTATTGCCGCCCTGCGGCACGATCGGCAGGCGCGACGCCACGCAGAGCCGCACGATGTCGGCCACTTCCGCCGTCGACGACGGGCGCAGCACGAGGCGCGCCGCGCCGTGGTAAAGGCGCCGCTCCTCTTCGAGAAAAGGCGCCATGCCCGCGGCATCGGCGATGAAGCCCTTGGGGCCGAGCAGCGCCTTGATGCGCGTCAGCGCCTCGCCGACATCGATCGATCCGGTCACGCCACGCCCTCCGGAGATTGCCGCAAGTTTGCTCTACCTCCGCAGCGGGCGCCCGGCAAGATCACGGGGATCACGGGGATCACGGGCGCGGCGCCGCGGCGCGCCGCAGCCGGTCGTTGATGGCGAGACCTAATCCATGTTCGGGGATCGGCATCACCGCAATGGCGCTGAATTCCGGCCGGTCGAGCGCGCGCAGCGCGGCGAAGAGGTGGGCGGCCGCCTCGACGAGATCGCCGCGGCGCGACAGCCAGCGCACTTCCTTGGCGCCGCGCGGCGCGCGCGGGCCGAAGGCGAGCAGCGCCTCGGTGGGCCCGACTTTGGTGGCGCCAAGCCGCAGCGGCAGCGACGGCGCGTAGTGGCTCTCCAGCATTCCCGGCGAGCGCGGCGCTGCGGCGTCAGTGGTGTCGCCGCGCTCGAGCGCACCGATTGCCTCTTCGAGCGCCTCTGCGGCAACGCCGCCGGGCCGCAAGAGGCGGGGGTGCGGCCCGGTCAGATCGAGCACCGTCGATTCGATGCCGACGCGGCACGGTCCGCCATCGAGCACGGCGGCAATGCGGCCGTCGAGCTCGTCCAGCACGTGCTCGGCGGTGGTCGGGCTCACGCGGCCGGAACGGTTGGCGCTGGGCGCGGCGATCGGCCGCCCCACAGCGCGAATCAGCGCGCGCGGCAGCGGGTGCGCGGGGATGCGAAGCGCCAGGCTATCGAGTCCCGCGCTAGCCAGCAGCGATACCGGGCAATCCGCGGCCCGTGGCAAAACGAGGCTGAGCGGACCCGGCCAGAAGCGCTGCGCGAGCCGCGCCGCGCGCTCGTCGAAGCGCACCAGACGGCGCGCGGCCGCCTCGTCAATGACGTGGATGATCAAGGGGTTGAAGCGTGGCCGCGCCTTCGCTTCGAAGATCGCTGCGACCGCTGCATCGTTGGTGGCGTCGGCGCCGAGGCCATAGACCGTCTCGGTGGGAAAGGCCACCAGCTCACCGGCGCGTAGAAGCGCCGCAGCGCGATCGAGATCGGCCGGTGTGAGACGTTCGGTGACAGCAGGAGCGCGCTCTGCGATCATGCCCGGATATAGTCGGCTCGCAGGATAGGACGCAAATCGCCTCGGGCCGGCCCTGGGGCGCACGGTTGCGCTCCATTCAGGAGCAGGAGCACATGACGGCAAAGATCATCACGATCGCGCAACAGAAAGGCGGCGCCGGCAAAACCACCCTGGCGGCGCATCTTGCTTTGGCGTGGAGCCAATCCAGCCGGGTGGCGGTCATCGACATCGACCCGCAAGCAAGCCTCGCCGCCTGGTTTCGGTTGCGCCAGGAGCGGCTGGGCGCGCTGGCGCCGGGAATCGAGGTGGCGGCGCTTGGCGGCTGGCGCGTCGCCAAGGAGGTCGAGCGGCAGGCAAAGCGCCACGACGTCGTGATCATCGATACGGCGCCTCACGCCGAGACCGAGGCACGCATTGCCGTGCGCGCGGCAAGCTTGGTGCTCGTGCCGGTGCAGCCTTCGCCGATGGATGTCTGGGCGACGCGGCCGACGCTCGAGTTGGCGCGGCAGGAGCGGGTGCCGGCGTTGCTGGTGCTCAATCGCGTACCGGCGCGCGCCAATCTCACCGAGTTGATGGCGAGCGCGCTCCAGGGTCTTGGTGCGCCCATCGCCGCGGCGCAGATCGGCAATCGGGTGGCGCTGGCCGGTGCGCTCGCCGAAGGACGCGGCATTGTCGAGGCGGCACCGACGAGCCGCGCCGCCGATGAGATCATGGCGCTCGCCAAGGAAGCGCTGGCATCCTGCGAGCGGCGCAACGCCGCCTGAGCGAGGTGTGCCGCGGGGTTACCGCCCGCGGGCGATGAAGTCCGGGTTGCGGAAGCCGGGCTTGCCGTAGAGGAAGGGCGCGCCGTCGCGCGTCGTGACTGTCCCGCCGGCAGCTTCGAGCACGGCCTGTCCTGCTGCCGTGTCCCATTCCATGGTCGGGCCGAAACGCGGGTAGAGATCGGCCTCGCCCGCCGCCAACAGGCAGAATTTGATCGAGCTGCCGGAAACAACCCGCTGCGCCTTGGGCAGGGTGGCGAGGTAAGCGGCGAGCTGGGCCTCGTCGGCATGCGAGCGGCTGTGCAGGCAGACAGCGCCTTCTTTCGGCACCGGGCGGGCGGCGATCGACGTCGCGGCGCCGCTCCCTTGCCGGCGAAAGGCATGGCCCCCCGCCGCCCAATAGGTGACGTCGAGCGCCGGCGCATGCACCACGCCGAGCACCGGCCGCCGGTTTTCGACGAGTGCGACATTGACCGTGAACTCGCCGTTGCGCGCGATGAACTCCTTGGTGCCGTCGAGGGGATCGACGAGCCAGAAGCGCTCGGGCGCCGTTTCGGGGAGCCCGCCGGCGGCGGCGAGCTCCTCGGCGATGATGGCGACATCGGGCGTGATCCGCTGCAGCGTCTCAACGATGATCGCTTCGGCGAGGTGGTCGGCCTGGGTCACGGGCGAAGCGTCGGCTTTGCGCTCGATGGCGAAATCCTGCGCATAGACCTCGAGAATCGCCGCACCGGCGCTGAGCGCGGCGGCGCGGATCTCCTCGATCAGCGCGGCATGATCCGGCATGCCGTGCTCAGCCGGACTTGCGCTGTTCGGCGATGAGCGCGCGCAGCTTGGCGATGTCGGTAGCGCCGGGGACCAGCGTGTCGCCGATGATGAAGGCAGGCGTGCCCTGGATGTCGAGCGCATCGGCGAGCGCGTAGTTGCGCTTGATGAGGTCGTCGATCTCCGGCGCGTTCATCGCGGCCTTGGCCTTCTCGACGTCGATGCCGACCGATTGCGCCACCT
>Ga0335081_10003079_pt1 | contig 26239 bp, 18 predicted proteins | sample Lox_Sample_35_FD_206713 | JGI IMG/M metagenome (GOLD analysis project Ga0335081, IMG submission 206713) | Soil microbial communities from Loxahatchee National Wildlife Refuge, Florida, United States - Lox_Sample_3.5 | ecosystem: Environmental > Terrestrial > Soil > Wetlands | place: USA...
GGCGTAAGCTCAAAAAAAGATTGGACTTAACTATGGCGGAGAGGGAGGGATTCGAACCCTCGTCGGAGGTTTTCAAGACCCCCGAAACGGTTTAGCAAACGGGTGATTGCGCTCTGGCTCGCTGGTAGGTTGATGAAAACTAAAGACGACGTTCGGCTCGCCTTGGACGGTTTGGGCACGGTTGGCCGCGTATTGGGATAAATTGGGATAAAGGCTTTTGGAGCCCGCGGAGAGACGCGGGCGCACTACGCTACGCTCTGCATAAGAACACAAGCCTTGGGCCCCGCACAAGCTTTGAGCCCCGCACGCCGACGTGACAACCGCGGTTTAAGCATAAGGGACCACAGCAGCCTTCAGCTGCCAGTGTTGTTCACGACGATGCCTACGCAATTGGCTGGCCTGCCGCGCTTTGCCACATCTTCTTTGGACTCTTTCGCACAGGCAACAGCAGGCGTGCAGACCGGCAAAGGATTGCGTATTTCGAGCAAGTTTTGCTCTTCGGTATTCTTCGCGCACGTGAAGGCGTTCACGTAGCAGTCATTCAAATTGAGCTGTGGCCTGTTCACAATCGCCCTAAGTTCTGGAATGGCGTTGTGAAAGGCATTCGATGAAGTACCCGGCTCAGCGCGGAAATGAAGAATTAGAGGATTACGGCCGTCATCTATCCAGCCTGCACCGGGCCCAACGAGAGCGGGGTGGTCGGTGGGTTGGAGTTCATACTCAAGCACGAGAAGCAGCGGCAACCAGGTGAGGTCTTTAAGTTCGGGGATAGTAAAGAAGGGCGTCTTGTCAGATGCCAGCGCGACTTGGCGCAACGGAACGATTGCGTCCGGCATCGGCAGAACCGCGCCGACATAGACGTTGCCTGTTGCACCGACTGTCACTTTGTCTAAACACGGAATCGTCGTTTTGTTAATTTGGGGATACGTTGAGGCACCTAGAAATCCAGTAAGCGCAACAGGCCCGGCCGGGTCGAGCGGCGTTCCTTCTCCATTTGGCAGATAGCCCGCGCGATATTCGTGCATGAGATTTCCTTTAGGATCGGCAACTGTCGGAGCAAGGAGCCGAACTCCGCCCGGTTGAAATTCGACAACGAAGGCGCCGTGGATGTACACATAGAGCCATCGTGTTCCAGATGAGTGATGGCTTTGGGATGCGAAGGACATATCCGGCAAAAACGGCATTGCAGCTACCCCAGCAAGCATCGAGCGTCTGTTGAGTTTCGTCATTCTTTGGCTCCTTCAGAAGAGATTTCGAAAAATCAGGTTTGTGCAAACACGCCGAAGGCCGCCCAGTAGTATGGATGGTGGTACCGAGGATCGTCGGCAAGGCCCTTCGAAGACAGTTGAAGTGCTTCGGCGCTCGACTGCCCAGAAAGGAGCGCTGCATAAAAACCATCCATGAGTTTTGCGGTCACAGCGGAGTCAACGTTCCACCGGCTCGCGACAACGCGACGTGCTCCAGAGTGGAGCATGAGACGGACAATGCCGTTTGGATCAAACAGGCCGAGTTTTTGAACTGATGCGGTAGCACACGCAGAGAGAACCACGAGTTTGCATCGACCGAGAAGTGGGTGAGAGTAGCTCTCCGCAACCTTTCCGTCGAGAACCGACCCAAGCAGAGTGTCGCTGTGCGACCCGGTGGGCACGTAGTGGCCCGCATAGTGGAGGACCGCTGCTTGACGCAGTTCTTGGCCGACGCTGACACGATCCGCCTGCTCGCTCAGAAAAAGTTTGTGCTGCGGGAAACGGGAGGCTACGTCTTCGGCCTCGCGTATGGCGTCGGGCAACGCCGGCATCATCCGCGCCGAGCGCGAGGCAAGCAGCGAAGCGCCGACAACTACGACCCGGTCTGCGCGACTCACAGACACCTCTTCGGGTCGCGATTCGCCGAGCGCGCTTGCCCGGTAGGCGAGGACATACTTCGACAGGAGGGGCGCCCCATCTGGCAGCACGAGCGCTTCGAACGGAATGAGGGACAGGGGACCGTCCGTTTCGATCCAGATGGTTCGTTTCGCTGAAAGGAGTGCGGCAACCGGCGCGACAAGCCAGTCGTAGAGTTTTCGGCCGTCGTTCCGAACGAGCGTAATGTCGCTCGACGGATCCGAACACATTCGAGCGAATCTCCTGCTTGTCGCTTGAATGTCCGCGAGGGGAGCGGAGAGGCGCTGAAAAGTGATTCCGCGGTCGTCATAAACCCAGAGGACGACTTCGTCGCTCAACTGCGCATAAGTCAGAAAGGTACTGCGAGTGAGGGCGGGAAGAAGCCTCTTGAAATCCGTTTCCGTAGGATTCGGAGGGGACGCCTCAAGGCTCGTAAGAACTGGCTGGTGATCATGTGCCTTGCCGGGGGCAGAGTCGAAGGGGAGCGCGCGATGCCACTCCCAGATGCGGAGGGCTGTCTCTTCGCGTCCCTGCTGTGACAGGACGAGACGCACCAGAGACCGATAGGCTTCACTTGTCTGCTTGTCCCAGCCGAGGCGATCGGCATCATTTTTCAGCCCACCGAGACCGAATTCGCTGATGGCAATGGCGGTATGTAGACTGCGTTCTGCCCCCCGCGAATCGCCTTCCGTCAGCTCAAGATCAGCTAGCGTGCGGTAGTAGAGGAGAGCAGTCTGGTACTGGTCGAGGTTGGAAACGAGAGGCGCAATTTGTGAAAGACGTTTTTTCGCCGATGACTTTTGTCCTAGGGAAAGTTCGACGGACGCGAGGGAGATCTCGCTAGCAACACGATAATTCGTCGAAGCCGGCGTTCGGGGCAGCGCTCGGAAAATCGAAGAGACTCTTTCAAGTTCTTGGTCAGCTTCATTTTTCCTGCCAATCGCCAGCTCATCCGTGGCAAGTCTGTAGCGGGCGAGTCCTTCAGTGGCGCGATTATCAGTCAGCTTGACAAGTGGCACCGCTTCCGACCAGAAAGCCACTGCCGTCCAGGGCTGATCGGAATCCTCGGCCAAATATCCGAGGCTGGCACAGAGAGCGTATCCGCGGATAATCGGAAAGGACGCTTCCCAGAAGCGTTCAAGGCCCAACCGACCTTGCTGCCAAGCGAAGTCGTGATCTCCTTTTTGGGAAGCAAAGTCGGCGGCGAAAGAAAGACCGCGCACATAAAGGGATTCGAAGCCTCGACGCGCCGCAATTTCCTCGGAGCGTCGCACATCGAGCAGTGCGTCCTCGAAGCGCTCCGTGTTCGCAGAGCAAGCCGATTGTTCGAGTAAGAGCTTTGACTCTATCCAAGAATATGAACGGCCGACGAGTTCATCCCGAAGGGCTCGGGCGGAGACCAGACACTTTTCATATTCGAGAGAGCGCTGGAGAGCGTAGACTTGTTCGAGCTTGGCGCGAAGAACGCCAGCCTGGTTCGGAAGGCGTCCGAAAAGACGTGCCGCGAGTGCCGCCTCTTTTTCTGCAACCCAAGGATTCCCTGTTTCGTCGGCTTGAACGGCGTTCTTTAGGGCGTCAGCCGCGCTAGGAAATTCTGGCAAGTTCGCTGACGAGAGAAGGTCAGCAGTCCACGGATCTCCATGACGGATTCTCCAGAGTTGAGAGAAGGATTCGAGGGCTTGACCGGCAGGTGACTCTTCGACCGATCTTCCCTTTCGCAAATCCTCGGCGAAAGCTGGCAGCCAATTTTCAATCGCGATATCCAGATATTCTTCGTCGAGGGAACCAGTCACACCTGCAGGTTTGTCTCGAATGCTGCCTTCAAGGTAGCTCGCCGCCTCCTTCGGATCTGGAAGAGGGGCAATCCGTGACTGATCGTGCTTCTCAATTTTCTTTTGAATTTCGTCGAGATGCTGCCGTGCCTCGGCGGACCACGGACCCGCAGGGTCGATCTTCAAGTAAGCGTCCCAATCGCTCCTCGCGTTATCGTAGAGGTACATCCGTTCGTAAACGATTGCCCGGTTGAAGAGGATAACCGGATCATTCGGCTGCCGCGCCAGAGCTTCGCTGAGTTCCTGAATGGCTTGTCCGTAATCGAGTGGTCGATTTTCCGCCTCAGCGCGTTGAAAGTGTGCCGTCGCAAGGTCGCGCAGCGCGTCCGGCCAATCAGGTTTCGTTTCGAGTACGCGTTCGAAACTCCGTATAGCGTCTTCGTAGCGCCACTCGATCAACTCCGAACGGCCTTTTGCCAGGAGCCAGCTCGGGTCGTTCGGAGAATTCGAAAGTCCGTTTTTGATCAGGAGATCAGCTTCCAACAGTGAAGCAGGTTTCGAAAGAGCTGAGCCCTCGCTCCCGCGGTGCTGACGGAGGGGAGCGTAAGGAGCAGAAGGAATTCGCAACTCGACGGTACGCTCTTCGGAATACGCGCGTGCCAGGAGCTGGTCAGCCGACGGCGCCCGCAACCGAACCGCCAGCAAGACGGCGAGCCCGACACCGGCAACTCCGGCTGCGGCATAAATCCATGGGCGAGAGATTGCGATGGGCCACAGGAACCTCTTGCGGGGAGAGGGCGAGGCAGCCACTCCTGCCAGTTTTCGTCCCATTTCTCTCTGAAAAGCTGGTTGCGCACTTGGCAGCCGGGCCAAAACCGATTCTTCTTCGGACGTAAGTTCCTTGTTGAAGTCCTCGGTCGCCTGCCGGAGAAGCGGGCCACAGTGATCGCAGTGTGCTGCGTGCTCTATCACTTTCTCTGCTTCCTCCTCTGATTCAATCCCCGCAGCGATCTCGCACAAAATATCGATCGTGGGACAATCCTTGTGCTGCTCTCCTGGCGTACCTGCCCGCAGGGCAATCATGCTGCGCTCAACAGCGGAATGCATCTGGACAATGCGCTGGCATTGTTCGCATCCGGCGACGTGCCGACGCACTTCTTCGAACGCTTCCTGGGGCCCACTCAGGCCAAGTTCGCCTGGTTTGTGAGCAATGAGCCAGTCGATCTCATCGCCGCTCAGATGTTTGTCCCGTGTCACTGCACTGCTCCTTACTAGAACGATTCTGCCGAAGGAACCCCTTCACCCCTTATTCCAGTAGGGGGTGCTTGGCGCTTCGCATCCACCAGACGCTCTCTAACCTGCCTAACCAACCGCAAGAGTGTGCTCTCAACGCCCTTGGTCGTGAGCCAAATCGTAGGAAGGGTTGCGATCGCGCTTGCGGACAACCCAGCTCGGTAATGCAGCCAGAAGATCCTGCGGTCGCGTTGTGAGTTCGTTCCGGTCTCAGGCGCACTTAAGGCAGTATCGATTTGGCTGATAAGAATGCTCCGTTCAATCATTTCTACTTCCGAGTGTCGGCGCGACTCCTGAGTAATTAAGTCGTCGCGCAAGGTCGAGGTCACATTTCTCCCGCGCTTTTGCGAAGAAACGGCTTTGAAGTGGTCATGCACGAGATTCGCTGTGAACACCTTGAGGTAGCCGTAGATGGCGTCGGGATGAGCTGACTCGAAGGTGCGCAACCGAGCTCGGTCCGAACATAGCTTGAGGTAGGTTTCCTGAATGAGGTCGTCAACAGTCTGTGGAGAAACTTCGCCGCATTTACGGCAGACACGCAGCACGACCCCGGCGATGAGCGGTTGAAATCGCCGTATGAATTCGGCCCAGGCAGACTCGTCCCCTGCGACTAGGCAGGTTCGGACGAGGTCTTCAGGCGAAAGCGCGGCGTAGTCCAAGGAGCTGAGCCCTCCCGGTGGCCGTTATTCTATCGAAAATCAAACATTAAGTACCTGGTTATTGGTTAGTGCGGTCTTGTTGTCGCTTCGCAGGAGAGTTTGCCACACAAAAACTCAACGACCATCGTGATCTCGTGGAGCTTCCAGCCGACGCGGGGACGGGTGCCAAAAGAAAACGTGCCGCCGGAGAAGGGAAAATCGCGCGGACGGCGTTCTTGTAAGCAACTTCTCGCGCGGAGAATTCAGACGATTGCGAGAGTCATCGAATGAGCAAACATTCCTATTAAAGGCAAACTCATGAAGAAGACCAGCATCACTAAAGTGCTCTCGACAGTTTTGTTTTTTTGTGCGTTTGCAGACTACAGTAACGCACAAGGAAGAGTGCGGGTGCCACCCCCGCCGACGGCTCCTCGCGGACCAGGACTTGCGCCACCCGCGGCTCCGCCGCCCGAAGCTCCAGAGGCTCCGGCACCAATCACACCTTCAACACCTACAAATCTCGTGGCCATAGGTCGGAGCAACACGGAGATCGACCTTACTTGGACAGCTTCGACTGAGGCCGGTGGTACCATCGCCGCGTATCGAATTGAGAGTTGCTCGGGTGCGGGATGTACCCCCTCCGCAGCCATCGGTACCTCTGCCACGACCAGCTACAGCGATACCGGCCTAACAGCTAGCGTAACTCATGGCTACCGTGTCGTCGCCATTGACGCCGCCGGTAAAAAAAGCAACCCATCCAACGTAATTCATGTCACTACCGCGAGTTCGAGCCTTACCTGTTCGCTCTTCCCAACGAGGGGGGGGTGTATGGATTTCCAGGGACGCAATCAACCGGGAGGCGATAAATCGGCAACCATAAACGCGTTTTATCAAACGAGCGGTCCATATTCGTTTTTCAACCAAGTCAAATCCACTTACAACCAGGCCTCCGGTGCCGCGACCGTTTCCGCCGATTTAGCCACCCTCAATTTTAATAACGGAATGCAAGTAGCGGTTACGACCAATGCCCAAGCAGGATCGTCCGGCACCACGACCCCCAGCTCAGGTACGGTACCTACGCTTTCTGCTAACGGTGCTGCCCAAGCGACCCAAAACCTCTTGTACGGAGGAACATTTCTTGTTTCGGAAATGTATCCATTGCTTGCGGTCGGGGTAAGCAAACTGGGCTCGCCGGGAGGCTTCGGCGTGTCAGTCGACTTCATCGCGAAGGAGGGCGCGGATATTCAGAACTTTAAGTCTGGAACAAATGTCAGTGTTACCTCTCCACCGTTTCACGGCAGTGCACATATGGAAGGCTATCTGCAATACAACTCCATAAACCTCGCCACCGGCTCCCAAAACTTTGCAGGCGCGCTGTTTCTAGGCGGCGGCTATGGTTACAACTACATGTCTCGCGGTTACGCGAATGATTACGGATTCAAGAACATGAACAATGGAATCGGCCAACTCTCTTTCGGCGTTGTAATAAATGGCGTCGCTAGGATCACGGTGTCCCGCGCGTTTGGCCCTTCGCAAACCTATATGGACAGCACAACGAAAGCAGTAACGACCTTGAACAACTTCAAAGCCTGGTCATTTGGAATAGTGTACCAGTCCGCTACGCCTAGCAAATAGACGCGGTCATTATTTAGACGCCGCGTTCACCGCTTCCCAAGGCTGTGTCAGCGTAGGGCGCGTTGTTCGAGGAGCGAATAGTTTTTACGGTGCAAAGGCGCGAGGTTTCAGAAAAGCGGAGATGCCATTCGACTGTAATTCGGCAACGATCTCGTTGGCCGTCTGAGGGTCAGATACGAAAACCATATTGAAGGGTCGGAGAGCAGGAGCAGTAGTATTCGGATGCGGTTCGGAAAGGAACAAGCGATGCTTGCTCAAGATATCACTCGCGAGCTTTTTCTTCGCAGCGCTGGTCTCCGTCGACTCATCCGGAATATAAATGGTTACCTGCGGCATAGCCCTAACCTCACCCACAATTTTACTCCAGAAAGCATGCCGCCGACAGGTTGGGCTCATAACGAAACTGTGAACCTGCGTAGCTTCTTCCGTGGGCGGCCAAAAAAGGCACTGCTGCAGATTGGTATCCCTTGTCCGAGACTAATTTGGAGGTGACTGAATGCCAACGAACTCGATTTCCGCAAAAAGACATTTGGTCGTGGTAGCGAAAGCCGGTGTTGCCGTTCCGCCCAGCCTGAGAACGTTGGAGGGCATGGGGAACATGTTTGCCTTGCCTTCCGCATCTGTGGCGGTTCGTCCACTTTTCCATCCCAGACCGCGGCACAAATACCTATCCCCTGAAGCCGCCCATTCCGTAACGCTTCAAATGGACAGGTTCTACCACGTATCCGCACCGGATGAGCAATTAGAGAGCTTGCACCGGCAACTCTCGAAGCACGCGCTCGTCGAGGCCGTATATATCAAGCCACCCACGCACTTTGCCGTGTTGATGAACAAAATGGCGCCGTTGCCCTCCGCCGCGCCGTCGATCACTCCGGACTTCACCGGCCGTCAGGGGTACTTGGACCCGGCGCCGGGTGGCGTGGATGCACGATTCGCCTGGACTGTTAACGGTGGCGACGGATCTGGCGTGAACGTGATCGACGTCGAAGGAGAATGGCAATTTACGCATGAAGACCTTCAGCAGCACAAAGGAGGAGTGGTGGCCGGCACGCCGCCGGGCGATTTGGGCTGGCGCAATCACGGTACTGCTGTAATCGGAACAATTTCGGCGGATGCCAACGGATTTGGAGTTACAGGCATAGCTCCAGGAGTAAGTCTGCGGGCCGTATCTGTATTCCCAGAGTCCTTCGGGTCGTCTTCCGCCATTCAGCAGGCCGCAGATCTGGTGAATCCCGGAGACATCATTTTGATCGAGTTGCACCGCCCAGGCCCGCGGTACAACTTCGACGAGAGAGACGACCAAGCGGGCTTTATTGCCGTCGAGTGGTGGCCCGACGACCTGGCTGCTATTCAGTACGCGACGGCAAAGGGCGTGATCGTCGTAGAAGCCGGGGGCAACGGTGCCGAGAGTCTGGATGACCCCATTTACGATCAGAATCCGCAGCCACCGAACGGTCCGTTTCCAGCGACTTGGACCAATCCATATCGCCGCTCTCCGGTGGACAGCGGAGCGATTGTCGTAGGAGCTGGCGCTCCACCTGAAGGAACGCACGGCAAGACTTGGGGACCGGATCGATCGAGGCTCGATTTTTCGAATTACGGCTCTCTTGTTGATTGCCAAGGTTGGGGACGAGAGGTTACTTCCTGCGGATACGGAGATCTGCAAGGTGGCGTGACCGAAGACACTTGGTACACGGACCAGTTTAGTGGTACTTCGAGCGCGTCTCCCGTCGTAGTTGGCTCTATCGCCTGCGTTCAAGGGGCCCTGAAGGCAGCTGGACAGTCACTGTTAACTCCACCGGCGGCCCGAAGACTTCTGCAATCTTCCGGCTCCGCGCAGAACGACGGACTGGCCGGACCATCCTCGCAGAGAATCGGGAATCGACCGGATATCAGGCAAATGATCGGGCTGACGTTGGGGAGTGCTGCGCCAAACGCCCCGCTGGTTCGAACAACGCCCCAGGCTGTGTCGATGGCCACAAACCACACCGAGTCGAAAATCGTGGAGAGGACAAGCGACGGCATGTCGATCGTGGTCAATATCTATGCGGGCCGGCAGGAGTCCGAGGATAAATAGATGTGGCGGCTTCATGCCTTCAAGATGCTTGGATTGTCCGTGGCGGCAGCTGTTTTATTTCTCGTAGTCGGTCAGACCGTGCCTGCGGACGAAGCAAAGCCTTCGTTTCAAGTGACAAAGAGCCACATTGATCGCGTCGTGGGCAGCAGAGAACCTGACATCGAGTATATCGGCGTGCAGAACACCGGTAAGACAGTGATCCGAGAGATAAAGTACGAAGGTGAATTCACTGACCCCAAGACTGGGTCGACCATCCTCGTACCGCCCACCGCTGCCGATTTGCCCGCCGACGGTATTCAGCCGTCGAATCAGTTTTCAATCAAAGTGAATATGTGCAGGCCCGTGTGGGCCGGCAATTACAGCGGAGCTCTGATACTTACCTCGCCCGGAGCTGACTCGAAATCCGTAGGTGTCGCCATCCGTTCGCGAGGTCCTCTTCCAAACGTTCCCTTCGGCAAATCCCCGTTTTACGAATTTCCCGCGATTTTGTTCATCGTTGCGGTACTTGTGGGTTTTGGCGTGTCGTGGTTACTCGATCAGTGGCTGGGAACCGACTTGCCCCGCTTGAGGGCACTGCAATCCCTGCGGAACTCACAAACAACTGTTTCGAATATGTCCGACAGAATCCGTAAATGGTCCATGGACCATCCGAGTTTGTCGGGACTCCCAATAACGATGAACCGAATGGCGATATTGGTTCCCGACCTCACGAGGGTAATCTCGGGCGCAAGCCAAGCGGCTCCATCCGATCTTACTGCGGCAGGGCAAACTTATAGCCTCGTTTCGGCGAAACTGGTTGTACTCTCCTCGGCTCTAGACCTGATCGAATCACTTTACAATCAGAAGGGCAATGACCCCTCGAATCTTGCGTACCTGAGCGCCGCGATCAAGCGCCTCGACGCGCTCGACTTCTCGGACGCGTCCCCAATTGCGACCTTTCGCGCGAACGTGGTCACCGCCCTGTCAGCGAGCCCAGCAACCGCCGGAGGCATAGCTACGGCTGCTCCTGCGGCCGTGGATACGGGGGTGGCGCAGGCAGTTCAAGTCGAAGGTGCACAAAAGAGGATTGAGCGAAACATCAAGTTGATAACGCTAGCCCAACACGCTGTCGTTTGGGTGATTGTTGTGTTAACTGGATTAACCACATATTTCCTTGCGAACGCCACCTATGGTTCGGCGGGAGACTACATAGGTACGCTGCTATGGAGCTTAGGACTGACTCAGACTGGCAAGCAGATTGTCGCGCGCCCTCGTTGACTTGCAATGGGCGGGCTTCAGCATGGGAATGGTGCCACTAAAGGTTGTTTTTATAGGCATCGTGGGAGGGAAGTTGCCACGAATAAGGGCTGCGATCTTCGGTGAACAGCCAGGAAACCAATTTCGTCAGTGGATGACACATCTCAACGCTGCTGCCCGTGCGAACATATCTTCACATGTGGCTCAGCGACATTATTTTGTTTCTGACAAACCCCAGACTTCGCTGGCCAATCAAGCCTCCGGCGAATAGGATGCCCAAAGGTCAAATCAAAAACGGATGTTGCAACATGTACGGCGGCTTTGACCAAGTTGCAGAAGAAAATCCACATGCCCCGCTCAGGGCGGTAACGCGAGTTAGCCCGCCACAACGTAATCAAAGAGTGCCACGGGCGTAGGTCTAGATCTGTGTACCACTGCCAGCCTTCTTTTGCTTCTTGCTGGGCCACGTACCTATCAATCTCGTGTCTCGATAAACCGGAATGCATTGTTCGTCCGTCAGGTCTCCTTTACAACCGTCAGAGGAGCACGCTGTTCAATCGGTCGAGCAATCGACCGACCGAAAGATTCGGTTCGCCGAGCAGGTTCGGAATGTTCATTTCTCGTGGCATAGGTTATGAAACCTATTTGATCGCATAATCGCTGAGACCTCGAGTCGCAATGATCAAGCTCAGTGAGAGCATTTGAGTGTTCCGCTAACCCCGAGCCGCGGAGCTCAAATCGTGCGGTGGCGCGAAGCAAGCTGCTGGTGGATGAGAGGCGACACGGGAAAATCTCCAACGAGTACGGGAGAAACGCGCTGACTTGACGCCCTGCTTTCCTCTATGTCTTTTTGCAGGGATCTGATGAATATCGTGTCGCGGTCAGAGGGCTTTCTTGTTCCTTTCATATTCTGTCTTCCAGGCTCGCAGCGAGAATCGCTCCCTTATCGAAGTGGATGAGATTAGATCGAGCGATAAACCACCCCGAAGCCATTACTCTCACTGTAAGCGCCGACCCTTGGACATGGTCACAGTGAGGGGGCCATACGTACCGTTGGAATCGCAATCTTCAACCTCTACACTTGTCGGCTAACTCCGCAAGGCCTTTTTGGGATTAGACTTATCCAAACACACGCAGGTCCAAGAGCCGAGGTCGCGATTTCGCTATTTTGATGGCAGTAGAGATGCATATTCCTCCAGCGACGAGATAATTCTTGGATGGTTGCCGTCTACTTGTGACCGCCAGCTCCGCCGAGAATCGCATTCTCGTACGAGCGCAATCGCTACCCAGTTTGTTTGAGGAGGAACACCAATGAGACACAGGCACCTCTACCTAAGTCTTTCGTTAATCATGGTCCTGATGACTCCAACCAGCGCCCAGAGTCCCACAGTGACACCGGCGACAAGCTACCTCCAGCAGGCTTCGGACCGATATCAGCAAACGGTCGACGTCTATACTGTCGCCGATGCAGCCGGAAATCATTTTGCATATCGCGGCGAGTTTGACAATGCGCAGTCGGGAACCCTCATACCGGCAATGGACGAAATCTCCTCCAATGCTCCGTGTCGTGAGTTTGCCTGCATTACGGCCGCGTTCGACCCTACAAAGGCCACTTTTGGCGGATGGTATTTTCTCAACGGAATTCTCGGCGCGACCGCTCGTGTACCGTCCGCCAACTGGGGAACGGTGCCGAACGCCGGTTACAACCTCTCCGGTGCAACAGCCCTCCAGTTCTGGGCGCGCGGCAAAAACGGCGGTGAGCAGGTCGAGTTTTTCGCGTTTGGAGTTGGAAATACAATGGCTCCCTTCGCGCCATATCCTGACTCGTCGCCCAAGGTGTCCTTCGGCACCATAACTCTCACCACGAACTGGACGCTATATTCGAAGTCGCTCAGCGGCATCGATCCCCATTACACATTGGGCGGGTTCGGTTGGGGAGCCACTGCTGCAAACAATTCTGGACCGATTACGTTTTATCTCGACGATATCCAATACATAAAGGATCGCCCAACCGATCCAAGGTTCCTGGTAAGTTATGAAACGATCAAATCGCAGAATGGTTTCGATACTGTCGAGCGAAACGCCGCTTTTGTTTATGATAATTGCGTGGCCCTGATCGCACTCGTTGCGTCTCGCGATCTTACCCGCGCCCGCACCATCGCCGATGCTTTGCTGTACGCCATGGCGAACGACCGATTTTTTACCGACAATCGTTTGCGAAACGCCTACCAGGGTGCCGATATTATGCTTCCTCCGGGCTGGCTTCCGAATGACAAGCCCGACACAGTTCGCATGGCAGGATGGTATGACCCCACGCGATCCACCTGGTTCGAAGACGTCACACAGGTCAGCACCAACACAGGGAACATCGCGTGGGCGATTCTCGCGCTTCTCGATTTTTATGAAGCCACGAACGAGCAAAAATACCTTCAAGGTGCCGAGCAACTCGGTAATTGGGTTATCGCGAACACCTCGGATAATCGTGGCAATGGAGGATTCACGGGTGGCTATGACGGATGGGAGAACGGTGCGGCTAGTGGCAGTTCATTCACATGTGTCAGCAATGTGATTGTCAATGGACAGTGCAAACGGCTATACAAATCCACCGAGCACAACATCGATCTGTATGCGGCTTTTTCACGCCTCTTCGTTGACGACCACCAGAATCAGTGGACACAGGCTGCGAATCAGGCCAAGGCATTCCTCATTAGCATGTGGAATTCCGATCCCACAACAGGCGGGTATTTCTGGACGGGCACGGTAGAGGACGGGATCACAGTAAATGCGGGTGTCATCCCCGTAGACATCCAAGCGTGGGCAATCCAAGCGTTAGGTGCCGATGCTCAACCTTACCTCGGTGCACTGAATTACGTTGAGACTCACCACAAGACGACGCTTGGTTATGGTTTCAAACAGGACGGCGACACGCTATGTGGTGACCACGCTTGGTTCGAGGGCACCAGCCAGGTCGCGGAGGCGTATCTCCTCGCCGGAAATCGCGCCAAGTGGCAGTCGATATTGGACGACGAGAATTCTGCCCAGCTACCTTCAGGTGCAATGCCCGCGACAGACGGCGATGACAACACCTGTGTCAACACGGGATTCATTTTAGACAACGGCCAGCCGTGGGAGTACTTTCATCGTGCCCACGTAGGCGCTACCGCGTGGCGGAGTTTGGCCGAGAATGGCGTAAACCCATTCGGTTCCAGCCTGTATTCACCCGCACCGCAGATATCCCTCAATCCCACTACACTGAGCTTCGGAGCTCAGAACGACAAGTCCAGTAGTCCCACCCAAAATGCTCAGCTGACGAACTCCGGGAGTGCACCCTTGAGCATTTCCAGTATTTCCCTAACCGGAGCAAATGCCACAGACTTCGCGATACAATCTGGTTCCACTTGCGCTGTTGGCGCAAGCCTGCAGCCCAATGCTAGTTGTGTGCTCTCAGTCGCGTTCACTCCGGATGGCCCCGGTGCCAAAACCGCCGCGATAACAATCACGGACAACGTACTCGGGAGCCCCCACGTTGTAACTCTGTCTGGGACAGGACAGGACTTCTCCATCTCTGTGCCGCCCGGAGCACAGACTTCACAGACTGTGAGTCCCGGCGGCTCGGCAAGCTACCCGTTGGCTATTTCTCCACTCGGCGGGTTCAGTCAAACCGTGTCACTGACTTGCAGCGTCGCTCCCACGAATGCCGCCACTCCAGTCTGCACAGTTTCACCTGCGTCTCCAACGCTTAACGGAGTGTCGGCCACCCAGGTCACCTTAAACGTCAGGACTACGGCCTCGTCGAACGCCCTGAGCGATTTTCGGAGTGGACCGCGCGTCCCACCCCTAGCCCCACTTCCAGCACCACCTTGGTCTGTATGGTTGAAAGTCATGGCGTGCCTGGCTGGCTTTATCGCAGCCAACCGCATGAGCCGAAGCAACTTCTGGCCTAAGGCCGTTCCATATCTAATGCTCGTCGCCGCCATGACGTTGGCATCCTGTGGCGGAAGTTCCGGGAATGGGGGCGGCCAGTCCTCTGTCCAAACGCCGTCGGGCACTTACACCGTTACTGTCTCAGGAGCGAATGCGAATTTAACGAACAGCGCAACCGTAACGCTGGTGGTGCAGTGAAGGCTGAACACCTACGAATGGTAAGTCCCAGGGCCGTAGATCCATTTGGAGTTGGAACTGGACCCTCGATCAACAGGTTGAAGGAAGCGATTTGACTCAGACAGCCATTTCAAGTGCTTCAGGGCCTGAATCTCCGCCCGCCCGCTCAGTCGCATGGCTTCATCCTTCGACAAAGTAGCGCCAAACCTGAGCGCATATAGCTGGTATCTGCAGAGCATCCTCCTGATCTCATCCCGGCCGCGTGACTTGACCTTCTCAGCCACGAGTTCGAGGAACTCTTTCCAGCGCTCATCGCCTAGCTTGTTGTGGACTTCGATTTCGCAGCTTGATAGCTCTCCCGGAATTGGATCGGGATCTGACGCGAGAATCTCGTCCACGCGATCCGGAGCAGGTGGCGCAGCGGTGAACTCCTCGGAAGCGAGAATGCCAAACCACTCAAAATAGCTCGGACCCTTTGCTAGAACCTGATCGATCAATGTGCCGGTGGATTCGTGCCGGTGCTTTGGCATCTTGCACATCGATACAACCAGAGTCAGGAGCGCAGTAAATTCGCGAACGTTGCCCTTCCACTGGAGTCGTTCGCGGGAATGCAGATCGCGGAGACTGCGCCAGGAGAGAGTCCGGTCTTCGAGTTCCGAATCTGCGGGCACTGGGCCGACAGGAGCGACCAAAGACCTCCAGATTGTGTGTGCGATGGTCGGCAGATCTGCGGGCCGCTTACGTAAAGGAGGAATTACGATCACCCGGTCTTCAAATCTGAAGAGAAAATCCGATCGCAAGGCCTCCGTTCTCAGCATCTCCGTGATATTGTGATTCGTTGCAAAAATGAGCCAGACGTTGGTAAGGCGGTCTTCCGTACCGCCGACCCGCCGATACGGAGCAGGCTTTCTTTTCTCGGCGGAGGTGATTCTTAGCAACCGCTCCTGAAGACGTCTCGGCGCCGTATCAAAATCGTCAATAAAAATCGCTCCCTCAGAATGCACCTCGACCAACCCGGGTTGTTCTCTAACATCTGTAGCGACTTCCTTTTCGATTCCAAACAACTCAGATAGCGACACACCGGAGTCCAACCAAGCTCCGCCGAGAGAACACAGTTTCTGCTTGTTATTGGCCGACCGATCGCAAGCCGCGAACAGTGATTGAGCTGTGCCCTCCTTGCCCGAACCAGATTCACCGAGGATGAGCACCGGTGTTGACGGATATTGCGGGCCGGTGCCAATTCGAATAATCTCTTCGCGAAGATGATGCATTTCTTTGCTTAAGCCGGAAAGCTTAGGAAAGCGGCCCGAAATCTCCATAGCCTCGTGGATCACGTTATGCTCCTGCTTGGTCCAATCCAAAACGGTCAGCCGATCTTCGGGGAGCAATTTGTGACGGAAACCGGAATCCGAGGTCAGGACCCAGAAATATGCATGGTCCTGGATCACTTTAATGAATCCTGAATCCAAGCCGTCGAACCATTTGCGCAATGATGCCTTGTCACCTGCGATGACGAACGGATTCCCTGTCCACGCGGCCCGCTCCGCCCGGCTCTCCGGCCAGACCGACACCTCGTGCGGCTTGAGGCCCTTGAGCCAGTCCGCCAATTCAATCGTTCCGCCGAGCGTGTAAATCTCAATCACAGTTCGTCCCTCTCCTCGAGCATGCGCTTCCACAAGTCCTTCAACATTGTATTAAGCAAAGCGGGAGATTTGGTTGCGAGAGGAATAAGGCGCCGGTCATTCTTTTCGACATCGGCAATAAACGGTTTTGCAGCGGGATCCCCTTGATAGGGGCTCCAGAGAACGACAAAGGATATCTTGTCCTTCTTTTTTGTCGGCTTTGACATCTCCCACTCCCGCAGCCCATAGTAAAAGGTGTTTCCTTCGAGCTTGAGTCCGTTCGTCGTCGGCATGAAAAGATCCAAAATCACAATGCTGGGGTAATCATTCGACCTAACACACGAAGCATTGGGATCGACACACACCCGGAAATTGGCAAAGGGAGGCCACTGGAATCCGTTCGCCCAAAGAACGGTCGGCGCCATTCCCAACTCAGCCCTGGATGCCGACGCGACTTCCTCGACAACTCCCCAAGCCAATTTGGCCTCGTTATTCACGTCGTCGACAATCCAAATTACGACGGGATCAGCCATTGCTTCGTCCTTCCTTTCTAATCCGCAAGCGAATCGAGAAACTAATCTTGTGCTCCGTTTGGCTCACTTTGACCCGAGAGCCGAACGCGTAACGACAGATGTCGCGGATCAGGACCAACCCGTGGGCGTTGGCCTGCAATAGTCCCCTTGAAGGAGGGTCCCGCAGCGTTGCAATTTGTTCTTCTGTGAGATTTCCGGAAGACTCGATGAGCACGGCTCCGTTTTGTACCTCGACAGTAATCACCGATCCGATACCGGAGAAGTCTATTTCTCGAAGACAATTGAAGAACCATTCCTGCAAGACGACAGTCGCGAGCGCCGGGTACCGTACCACGCGCCAGTCGCCCAGGCCCTTTGGCACAAGTGTGACCGTGGGAGATCTCATTAGCTGCGAGGCTTTGTAAAAGAGTCGGCCTCCGTTAAAAGCTCTCATGACGACCTCATTCAGGTTGGCCGAAGCCTCTACTCCCTGGATCTGGCGAACCAAGTCCTCACCCAGCGACGCCATGTAGCCTACGAGCCCATCATTAGGGGCGGTGTAGAGATTTGCTAGCTTCAGCAACCATTCCATCAGCGCATCATGTGTCAGGACGCCGGTTCTGGCCTGCTCATGGAGATCTTTTACATTGTCACCGAGGATTCTGGCAGATTCGTGACGGGCCGCCCGATAGAGATGCAAGATGGTGATGAGCCGGCGTAACGACCGGGAGCGCACCCACCCAAAAACCGCAACAAGCGTCCCCGACACCAACACCAGGAGGGGCCAAGCGCGGCCGAGGGTTTCCCATGTCCTCGTAGGCAAATAGGTCTGTGAGTTGATTTGGTCCTGGACATGTCGCGCGGCCAGGGCCATTCCCTTTGTGTCTCCTTCCGACATCCGTCTCCAGACTTGCTGCAGAGATTCTAAGACGTCGTGGTTCTCGAGAACCACAGGCCACTGTTCAAAATCTGGGTATGAAACTCCCTGATCAATGGCTTTCTGAACCGCCTGACTGAATGCATGTGCATCGGCGGATTCTTTTTCGCTGCCGAAAGACTCCATCAGTTCATTGATTCCATAGCCGGGACGTCCAGGAGGCAAGAGACCCGCATCAGCGAGGACCTTAGTGTATTCGGAATTGGTCGCCAAGTACTCGGCCAACGCTGCGGCAATGTCGGGGTCTTTTGCCTTGCTGAGGATTACTAGTTCGCTGCCGCCCTTGAAATTGGAGGGCGGAACGACCGCCGCGGCATAGTCCCAAAAGCGTTTTCTCGGGTGTCCCTGCTTTTCTGCGATATCTTGTCGTTCTTTGAAATCCTTGAACCATTGCCCTATGAAATTGGCAGGCTCGATAGTCCCCCTGTAACCGGCATTAACGAACGTTCGTGAGGCCTCCTGGTGACTGGCTTCTGGAAAGCTGATAAGCCGGCGCGTTTGGCCGTTGACCTGAGGGATTCGTGTTTGACTGGCTAGGTAAACAGGCCAACGCAACGCATCATCGCTGCTGAGATCAACTGAAACTCCGAGGACACCAACCGAGAGCAACTGGTTCTTGGTGCCAGCCCGAACCAGCGGTAAGTAATCATGAAGGAGATTGAGGGTAACACCCGTCGGAAAGACCAGTGTGTCGCCCTGGCTGGTGCCATCACGCAGCGAATCCATCAAAGCGTTCCAGTTCGAATTGTTGAGCTCGAGCACCGGCCTTGAATCCGGCCCGTCAGTGGGAAGGCGTTTCCAGTAGAACAGGAGCCGAACGTCATTCGTGTATGGAAGCGCACCGGCGGGAACGTTAAGCACATCGCGCCAGTTGCCGCGATTGTGTGCCGAGTCGGGTTTCGACCTGATGGCCCTCCGACCGGCGAAATATCCCGCCCAAGAAGACCCGATTTGCGCAACATCGGGGAGCGCGTCGGGCCCTTCCGTCTGGCCTGCATCCAGTAGCCCGAAGGCCTCATCCCACGTCACCAGCCGAACCACGACTTCCACATTGTTGTCGGAGGCAAACTTTTTGAGAGCGTCCAGAGTCTTGCTTTGAGTAGCCACCACTTGAAAGTTGGGCACGTTAAACTGTTGATTCCAGAATATCGCTTTCATCGCCAAGGGGTCTTCGACATTCAAGAGCCGCACCCCCGTACCTTCGAGAGATTTGCGCAGAGCCGCCATTTGCTCCGGGATCCGCTCGCCCTGTGCAATATCATTCGGTCCGGTGTTCTCTGCTGGAATCAGCCACACGCGTACACCGCGCTTGGCGGACCGCATTTCCGGACCCTGTGCCAATGCGACACGGCCAAGAGCGGCCAGCACGACCAAAAGCAACGCGGCCATCCCGATGGAGCTTCTCGACCTAGCCATCGCAGCCTCCTTCACATGAAATGCTTGTCACAGGAACGTGGTACCCAGCGAATCGATATAAACCGCAGCAAGGAAGAGTCCATTGTGGAGCTAGTCTGGAAACTTCCTTAGATCAGTTCATCATAGGCCGGTCACCCGCATTGATAAGGGCCTCGAACTATCGACATGATTCTCAAATTCGCGAAACCGAGCTGGGATTGAAGCCTCAGCGAAATCCTCCTGCCATGCGCCTGTCAAAGCAGCAAAAAACCGTCCACCGCAAATCTCAGTGAATCCTCACTGGGCCCGAAGTCGCCTGATCCCCAGCCTGTGGTAGGCCTCCAGCGTCCTGCCCTCTATGCAGCAACTTTGTAGAATCTGCCCACGGCGCGCCGGTTCCGGCGCGTGCGGCACTTTCAGGTCAACAGGCGCGCGCCTCTCGCGCTGGATCGATTATCCAGCCTTTGATCGACTTAGCCGCTGAGAACAAGATGCGGAATCGACGAGTTCACTGAGTGTGTGCCTTGGCTCCACTGGTGAAGTGCTCAGCATACCGCCTGATCGATACCAAATGCTGGAAGGTCTTGTCTGTAAGGGACTTCCTCCATAGATTTCTTTGAATTTCTCTTCATGTCGATCTTGGTCGATTTCTGGTGACAAAAGTGCCTATTACCCTCCTTAAGATCAGGAGGGGCATATGATTCGACCGAGACTAGTGAAATCGTTCTCGTTCGTCAGCGTGCTTTTTGCGGCGCACATTCTCGTATCCTGTGGAGGAACGGGGAGTTCCTCGACGATCACGTCAGTCACTGACTTGTGCTCACTGACCGCGATCCAGTCCGGACAGACGAGTCAGTGCACGGCGAACGTGCAGGGGGTGGGGAACTTCAGCTCCGCCGTAGCCTGGAAGACCAGCACCGGGGTCGTCTCAAGCTCAGGTGTCTTCACGGCACCCACAGTGACCGCGGCCACGCAAGCAGTCATCGCCGCAACCTCGGTGCAAGATCCCACAAAGTCAGGCACTGCCACGATCATCGTCAACCCAGCATCAAGCATTACGTCGGTCGTCGTTTCATGCAATCCGAATGTATTGCAGTTGCCGATTCCCAACGCCGCTTACCCAAACTCACAGTGCACAGCGGCCGTTCAGGGAACCGGGAATTTCGATTCGACGGTTACTTGGCAGTCTGGTTTAGGAACCATCGGCGCTACTTCCGGCGTCTACATACCGCCCACGGTTGTGGTCCAAACCATCGCGACCATTACGGCGACGAGCACGCAAGATCCGACGAAGTCAGGTTCGACGACAGTCACGATTGATCCCTCGTCGGCCAATTGTCCCTCCGGAGGTCAACCAGCAGTGTTTCTGAGTCCTCCGGCGGTCGGAGCCAGTCGGCTCTACGGCTTGGCATGTAACGTCGATACGAGCAAAATCAAGGTCGTCATCTACGCTTTGACCAATCAGTGGTATGTCCAGCCGTTCGTCGATGCCCCATTCACGAATATTGCGAACGACGGATCTTGGACCAGCAGCACGTTTCCCTGGGACGTACTCGTGGTTTTGTTGGTCGACCCGACGAATTACATACCGGCAGCAACAAGTATCACGAACCCGGCGCTTGATCCGAATGTGATCGCCTGGACGATTTATCCACCAGGTCCGATCAGCGTGGACTTTAGCAATTATGTGTGGGGCATCAAGATGACGGGCACTCAGCCCGGTTATACCTTCGACCCAGGGCCAAATCATTGGAGCAACGACTCTTCCGTCATCAGCGTAACGCCGGATGGCCGTCTCCATCTGAAGATCAACCAGATCAACGGTGTTTGGCAATGTGCCGAACTCCACCTCCTAAAGTCGTTGGGTTACGGCATATATACGATCCAGGTTGATTCGCACGTGGACGGTCTCGACCAAAACACCGTTGCTGCTCCGCTGTTTATCTATGCTGCCCCCGGTCAGGAACTGGACAATGAATACAGCGGCCTAGGTGGGCTCATCCCGAGTCCGAACAACGCGCAGTTCGTGGTGCAACCGTATACCGTCCCAGGGAATATTGTTCGATACGTCCAACCGTCCACCGCTCAGTTCACCACTCAAATGGAATGGCGCGCCGATCATGTCACCTTCACCAGTTGGAACGGGTGGGCGAATCCGCCGGTGCCAAGCGACATCATCTATCAGTGGACGTATACGGGTGCCAACATCCCACCCGTGGGCAACGAACGCGTCCGCATCAACCTCTGGCTCTTGAGTGGTGCAGCGCCGACCAGCGGCATCGGCGACAGCATGATCATCAACTCGTTCAGCTTTCAACCTTAACGAAGCTTTTCTCGTGTCCGAGGATTGGAACATTACACCGCGTGGCGCTCGGCAAAATGGCGCGAGGTTTCCCAGCGGCCGCAAGCAGCGTCAACAACAGTCCGGATTGATTTTTCAGGTGCCACGTTCGGCAGATTTCGGCATTAGGTAAGACGGTTTCGCAGACCGTTGTACTCGCATTGGGATAAATTGGGATAAAGAGGATGCGAGGCTAGCAAGACTCCCGCTTTGAAACCGAATGCGTAAGCTGTAACAAAGATTGGGTAACTAATGGCGGAGAGGGAGTGATTCGAACCCTCGTCGGAGGTTTTCCGGACCCCCGAAACGGTTTAGCAAACGGGTGATTACGCACTGGCTCCGGCCTAAATTGATGATAACACTAGACACCGTTCGGCTCCCTCTGGATATCAGCCATGCTTAAGCGCCGCGTCGATCAGCTTGCCCATAAGCGTGCTACAGAGCGGTACAACGATGGAGATCAGCCTTCTGTGAGTCTTGTTCTTTGTGAGTGAAGCTAGCTGAGCGAGGGAGTTCGACAAGCGCTTTCCGTGCTGCCCACGCGTCAAAGCAGCGAACGTTTCGCGATCGCCCAGCTCGCAAGGAAACAGACAGAAGCCTAGGGCAAGACTGAGCATCAGGACGAAATAAGCCACCGATGACTCGACCGAGTGGGCGAGCCACTTTGACATCGCTGTGGGCAGTGCACCGAGCGCGTTGAGCAACATCATGACCTGCGGAGTCATCAAACCCAAACAGAGCAGGCTGAGGATTCCGTTCAGGAGGTAGACCGTCCGGAGGCGGATCACGTCGAGGGCCGCGTCCTCGACAGACCCGGGGAGACCTTTGGGACTCTTCCAGGCCCGTTGAACGCGATCGGTCTCGGCCTCCTTGACGAGAGGTAATGCAACGAGACGAGCGCTACGAATAAGGGACACCAAGGCGCTGCCGCACGCCAGGAGGAGAACTGACGTGAGCTCTGTGCGAAAGACGTCAACCACCGCCAGATGCAGGGTGTGGGCGATGACGGCGCCACACCCACTGCCGATCGGGATTGAAAGGTAGAAGAATGCCTGCATGCGCAGCGATGACTTGTATTCCCTATCGCTATCGGGATACCGTTCGACGGCGCTTTCGGCAAACTCGTGCCACCGGGCGGTAATTGATGTACCTACTTGGATCGTGATCATCAGGACGCACGGAAGAACGAGCTCGCGGGGCGAAAGCGCTTTGTTCACCAAGAAAACGACAGCGACGACCAGGAGAAAGAGCGTGGACTGAATGGACGTCACCACGACACCTTCTGTGAATCGGGACCACTTGCGATTCTGTGAGATCAAACCACCCGCCACCCAGACCAGAAAGACTAAGGCAAAATACACTTCTGGCAGGGTTCCCATAACATCCGTGAACTTGCGCATTGCCAGTAAGACCACAGAAAGCAGAACCAGAGCCAATGCGATTAGAAGACCCAGCAAGAATGAGAACACTTCGACTATACCTTCTGCACTCATAGCTATTCCCCCCCGTCTTGTAGCAAGCACACGTCACGAGGTACCAGCACACGCACGAGCGACGTGCGCACCCGTGCCTGAAAGCAACCGGAAGTCCAGAGATCTCCATCGACACAAACTGGTGAGTCGTCCTCGTGCTCCAACCGCAGGTCACGCGCGACATGGTAGAACCTGTCGCCGAAGCCTTCGCCGCTGGTCGCTTCCTGATCGCTAGGTAGTCCACGGTGGCGAATGGGGTCAGGCCGGAGCAGACCTGTCCTGCTGCGTCGCAGCAGCGTCTGAGTCACGACGAAGGGACGGTCGGACGGCAGGTACACAGGCAGAAGGCGGGTACCGAAAGCGCGCTGGCCGACATGGGAAAGGGAGTAATGCCAGCCATGCGCGACGGTTTTCTGGTCGTCCTCTATGCTGACCCTGTACTCGCCATTTGTCGAACGCGAGAACAGCTGGCCGACCTCGATGCGTTTTTGACCGAGCCACCGCAGCGAATTCGCGAGTATGCAAGCCGCCGCCATCGCGCCCGTACTCAGACTTAGCGCGGCGAGGCGTGTTCGCCCATCGTCCGAGACCAACTCAGCCACGTTGAGCGGGATGCCCTCGCCGTCGGAAGCTGCGCAGACAGCGGCCCGAAACGTGGGGCAGCCGAAGTGGCATGCTAGTACGTTTGACGTGCCAGCAGGGAAAATAGCCAGCGCCGATTCAGCAGCAATCTGCCACAACCCGTTGATGACCTCTGACACGGTCCCGTCGCCGCCAAATACACAAATCGTCGAATGCTCGACGCCGAAGCGGCCGGCGAGATCGGTTGCTTCTCCGCTGCGCGTCGCCCAGCAGGCGCGGACGTCGGGACCCAGTAGCTCTCGGACCGTCGCGGGAGCCACAGCAGTGCCGCACCTTGGACCCACAATGACGAGGATCGAATCCCGTCCTCGGAGAGACGTGCGCATCATGTGGTCACGCTCCGCATTTTCGGGGGCGCTTTCGGCGTCAGTCCGGTTGACTGGGTTGCGTAATAGCGAGCGAGCGTCGCCCCCCGGAGGCTCGCCACCCTGCTCATCGCAATCTCTGCGAGCCTTCGGAAGGTTGCGATAGTTGGCGGAGCCTCCCGCCATCCGGAGAGCGCGGAGTGCTCAATGGGGTACCCCACAGTGACGGCAACGGATTTGTGAAGGCGAGGAACCAGTGCATTGATTGGGAGGACATCCTGGGTCCCATACATGCAGAGCGGCACGACGATCGGGTCCGTATAGTAGAGGATCTTCCCTAGCCCCGCATGGACCCGCCCGAGTTTGACCGTTTTGCTGCGCCCCCCCTCCGGGAAAATGTGAATCCAATCGCCCGTGTCGCAGCGGGCGCACGCTTCGAGAAGCCCAATCTGGTTCAAAAGAGACAAGCGCTTACTGGACGCGTGCTTGTATGGTGTGGTGACGAAGGATGTAACATAGGAATCAACGTCGGTTCCAAGCTCGCGTGCGCGGGCTTGGAGCCGGCGGCGCAAGCGCTCGTCTGTCCTTGCCGCAAAGCGGCTTAGCATCTCGGCGTCACCGGTACGCGGCTGACGGCCACGCCTCTTCGTTCGAGATACGTAAACGAGATTGGCGACGCTGAAGCAAGCTCGTGCAAGACCGTCCGCAAACGAGCCTCCTGTTGGGCTGAAATCCGCGTCGCAGGCGATCGAGTGCCATATCTTGGTCCGTTCGTTGAAGTCGAACGGGCAGAGCATTGCGATTTGGACCAGCGGATCGTCAAGAGCGCTGACGTGATTGCTGAGCGTGACCAGACCGCGACCGGTGCGTTGGTGTTCCTCGACAGCGAAGAGCAAGCGCTGTCGTCCGTCGATGTCCCACTTAGTCCATCTCGCCAATAGTACAAAAGGCAGACCAACCGCGCTTGAGACTAGGCTTCGGAGCAAATTCCGCCTCTTATCCAAAGGTTTGAACTTCGATTTATACAAGTTTGGTCCTCGTGTACACCGTAATTCTCACCGCCGCGCTAGTGAGGGAGAAGTGGTTTTGGGTCTCACCAAGCATGGGGCGATTGTGCCTCTCGAAACCCCGAACGATCTGAGGCCCGCGCAGATTATACTTCTTTCCGAATTCCGTCCGCCCATTCTCATTCCCCTGGCCGCACTCCTTGTTGCCCTGCGTTCCATCTGCCGTACACGCATGGAACTCCAACTCGAAAACTTAGCTCTCCGCCACCAAATCGCGTGCTTCAGCGATCAGTCAAGAAACGACCGACACTGACCTCAGGAGATCGCCTCTTCTGGGTCTGCCTGTCCCGCCTCTGGCGCAGTTGGCGCTCGTCGTTCCGGAGTGATTCTGAAAACCATCAGCGGTACCAGCAGGATGTTGAGCAGCAGCATTTGCTTAAGCAACCGAATCATCGCAGCACGCTTCTTCGTGTCTGTTCGTGCTCGCCGGAGACGAAACGCTGCTTCGATGCAGACCATCGCCTCTTGAGCCAAGATGCTCATGTTCCCGCAGGCCTCGTCGTCAAGCAGTTGCCCCGAGCAATCGTGAGGCCGCGGCAGATAGGGAATAATCCTGCCAGCCCACTGCTGTGGTTGGCTCTTCGTCGCTTTCAGTCGAATCTGACGACTCAGCGATGCGGCGGGAACACGGTTCTGCAATTCCAACCGGTCTTCCTGCTTGAGTTCTGAAAGAGTTCGGGATCAACGTTAAGAACCGGTGCCTGCTTTGATCTTGTAGAACTGCAAGGAAAGCTTTTCGATCTCTGGGCTGGACAGGCGCAATGTTGGAACGGCTCAGGAAATGGATCGGCCCCTGGACATTGCAGTTGAGATTGCCGATGGAGTGCTTGGTCCGCGAGCGGTCGCCCTCGGACTTATGCGGCCTCGCATGCTGCCAACAGGTGCTACGGTTTCGCGAACCGTTGCTCCGACGAAACAGCGTATAGCACTGGAACCGAATCTGTCGCAAAGGCTCTGGAAGTTCTTGTAAATCAGTACGATGCGCTACGAGGTCCGCTGACCTTTCGGGTTGTGAAAGGGCTCAAATTTTCAGCAGTTGGGATAGTTGGGATAACACCGGGATAAGAGAGCCACCCAATTACTCGCCTGAACCGACAAGCGGATTCTTCCTAACTCCAATGCTGACAAGAATCTGGCGGAGAGGGAGGGATTCGAACCCTCGTCGGAGGTTTTCAAGGCCCCCAAAACGGTTTAGCAAATTCCCGATTCCACACGCTGTTGTTCGGAATCAATAACTTATGTTCGGGTGAGCTGCCCTACTTTGGTGCAACAGACCCCTGGTCGGCAGGATCTGTGCAACTATTGTGCAAC
>Ga0335081_10003080_pt1 | contig 26224 bp, 29 predicted proteins | sample Lox_Sample_35_FD_206713 | JGI IMG/M metagenome (GOLD analysis project Ga0335081, IMG submission 206713) | Soil microbial communities from Loxahatchee National Wildlife Refuge, Florida, United States - Lox_Sample_3.5 | ecosystem: Environmental > Terrestrial > Soil > Wetlands | place: USA...
CATAGGGCCAGCGCTGTAAGGAAGAACCTCATGAAGAGGGGGCCGCAATGAATCCTACTTGCCCGCCAATGCCATGAGCGAAAGAACCCTGTTGATGATCTCCGGCACGATCGTCATTCCCTGTTCCTGCAAGAGCGTCTGAGCATACATAAGCTGATTGCAATAGTAGTCCCTGAGAGAAGAACCGTCGATGACAATCAGGAGGAAGGTGAGGAAAAGCACCAAGAAAACGGTTGTCTTGATATGAGGATAGACGCCTCGCACCCATCCCCGCGTTCGGCGACGGTTATTAGCATACGTTATCCTGTCGAAGAAGGACTCTTTCTTGATGTCATCAAGACTTACTTTCAAGGCATCAAAGCTGCCAAATAGCCATATGAATAATATGAATGGAGCAAACAACACGGTGAGAGCAAAAATTTCTTCGATGAGAAGGCGGGATTGCACGGCTTCCAGGAAAGGCCATATCCGCAAGACGGAGGGAATCGAAACGAGTGAAAAGATGCCGAGCACAGAAAAGCCTGCATACATGCTCCCTTTTATCGGTTGTCCATTCAGAAACTGACCCCAGCCGGGAACAATGAGAGAACAGAGAAAGGGATACGAACGGCTTTTTATTCCAGCGAACGGCATGGTTCTCGCTTTTACCGCTTTATGATATGCATCGCCGGCATTGTACGTCCAAAAGATCAGCGCAAAGAAGAAGAGAAGCTCAGATATGAGGAAAACGTTGGCAATGAAAATTTTATGAGAGAGCAGCGCTTGAAGAAGATATTCCCCATACACGAAAGAAAGGACCGTTCCCGTGAATAAAATGATCATGGTGAAGAGAAACAGCAGTCCTTTACCTCTCTGGTCGTTGTAGATCTGCCCGCCTCCCCAGAAAAGGATGGATAGGGAATATGCCGCAGCAGGGTTCTTCCCGTCGGAAGGAAGCGTTTCCTTCGTTAAGCGCCTCGTTTTGTAACCCTGCGGCTGCTCATCTGGATCTTGTATTACCCAGATTTTTTCCATCGACCACCTACCGGTATATGATTCTATATATAATAAGATATTCTTTCCTTTGTCTGTGATGTCGATCACAAGCAAAAATCTTGTGGACAGGTCTCTAATGTTTGACTTTTTACCACTGTGCTGATTATGTTGCAATTGAGCCTATTCTTAAGGTGTGGCCTTAAAAAACAGAAGTATGCGAAATGGAAAAGACATGTCCCTGCATGACATGTGGCGCTGTCGTTTCATTGCTCTGCAGCGTGGTAATGCTCGCCGGCTGAAGTTATATGGCCATGTAGAAAATGTTCCGGCGATAACAGGATCGGGAACCATGTTGCTATCATAGATCTCTGTTATCGTCACGAACTCCGAAAAGGACTCGGCGGCGTAAATGCCGGAGAAACATACGGGCGTACGTCTAGCGGGGTAAATCGTCGCCCTGTCGTACATGGGGGCGCTTACTTTGCTACAATAGAACCATGGCGGACAAGGAATCGAAGAAATCAGAAGTTCCCCGTTTCAGGAAAGACTATTTTCTCAGCCTCGCGAAGTCCATAAAGAAAAAGATCAAGCAGAAAGTGTTGCGAAGAAAGAGATTCCTGCGAATACTTTAGTCCTCCAAGGGAGACTTTCTCTTTCTCAAGAATCAACCCTGATTGCCCTAATTGAGAGACTAAGGAGGGAGCAATGGCCAAGATACCTGTTGAAAAGAACCAGTTCTGTCTACCGTGGACACAGACGCTCTTGGGGACCCATGTCCAGAACAGAGTAAACTTCATGGCCCTCGACTGGTTGACCCGGGTGAACTACGACCCAGCCATGCTCGGCATCTGCGTAAATAAGAGCCACGCCTCCAACGAGGCCGTTCGGGAGACGGGCGAATTCAGCGTCAATGTGCCGACCGTGGACATGGTCGAGGTGACGGATTACTGCGGCATAGTTTCCGCCAAGAGGGAGGACAAATCAAAGCTGTTCGAAGTTTTTTATGGTGAGCTCAAGGCGGCGCCGTTGATCACAGCATGCCCGTTGAACATTGCATGCCGGCTCATCCAGTCCGTGGACCTGCCCACCAACACGTTTTTCATCGGTGAGATCGTTACTATCTTTTCCGAGGAACGGTATCTCTCTGGCGGCAGGCCCGACATAACAAAGATCAAGCCTTTCCTGCTTACCATGCCCGACAACCGCTTCTGGTCCGTGGGAGAGCAGATCGGGAATGCATGGAAGGATGGCGCCAAATACAGGGAGAAGCTCAAAAAATAGGAAGTCCTAAAAATGGGGCAAACATCACGGGGTCAGCTTTAACAGGCTCCATGAAAAGAGGAACCCTGACGAAAAAGAGAGAGGGCACCTTTTCTCGTTGATGTTTTTCCTGAGTTAACAATGTACCTACAATCTCAGCAGTTTCATTTGGTTTCAGCGCCTGCTTTCACTGCGCCAGCCACACTTCACGATTAACGAAGCTCCCTTAGTATGTAAGCTCATAATATTGGCATGATTATTTGTCCCTTCGATGCCATATCTTTCCATGGTAAAGCTTCTTCGCAGAATGTCAAAAAGCGCACTGGAGCATGGGCCGATGTTACGCGGTTGTCCTTTGAGCCCAAGCTCGCAACGGCTCAAGAAACGCCACCCCGACCTTAACGATCGATAGCTCGCTCAACGTTCGAGGGAAGAGAGTGCCACGTATGGCTCGGTCAACGATGAACGATAATCCACTTGTCCCGACGCTGAAGGAATGGGGTGATGTTTTTTAACCCGCTAATGCAGTATTCAATGATCACTCAAAGAACTTATGCCACCTGTTCAAACCTAAACATCCTGAGCTCAGTGGAGGATATTTAACTCCACTATGGGGTTCGGAGCTTTTTTATCCTTATTGCTCTGCAATATCGACGGGTGTAAGGGTCACGCCATCAACGGGCGAGAGATATCAATCTCCAACGGTAAAATCGCTCTTCATCATCATTGACACCACCGATCCTCTATGCAATAATCAATAATCGTGCGCTTACTCTTGTTTTTTATCCCTAGCGAGGACAGGGAACAGTTCGCCGAAGATATCGTTGCTCTCATAGATATGAATTACCAAAAAACACGCCGACCTTAGAAAAGAAAAGGAGGCACTGCTTGTGACTGATCTTGCTGTCAACGGACGCGGCAATCATATGCCGGACCGGAAAAAGAGTTATGCCCTCCTCGTGGATGGGTATGTCCGGGACCTGTTCGCGACAGGCATGGTTCTCCAGCGGCTTGAATATGATGTTTTTATCGTGAACTCGGGTGAGGATGCGCTCAGGATCATTGACGCTGCCTTGCCGGATCTCATCATAACAGAGCTCTCTCTGCAGCAGATGTCCGGCCTGGAACTGCTTGTCAATCTCAGGCATGATCCCCGGACCAAGGCCATTCCCGTCATTATCCATACGGCAATCGGGGACCGGAAACGGGAAGAACATTGCCGTGCATCGGGATGTGCTGCGTTTCTCAGAAAACCGGTGGAGCCAAACGTGCTCTACAGAGCTATCCAGCAGGCAACGGAAAGCATGCCGCGGCAGTACATCCGGCTACGGACGCTGCTCCCGGTCAGGGTCAGCGGTCTCGCGTCATCGGATGAGGTCTCCCACACCGAGTATGTTTCGGAGCTGTCAGAGAACGGTATCTTCGTGCACACGCTGAATCCCCGGCCGCTCAATGTCGTTCTCCCGGTCACGATTTTGATCAATTCCATGCCGGTCAAGGTTCGGGCTGTCGTCGTTTACGGCGTCGCCCTGAGCCCCGGATTGCTCAAGGAGCCGGGTATGGGGATGAAGTTCGTTGAAATAAGGGACACGGACCGTGAATTGATCAGAAATTTCATCATGGGACAGATCATGAAAGGAATTCCGGCGACATGAGATCCGCGTTTTTTTCGCGCAATGAGAGGACCCATGAGCTCGGATGAAACAAGAAGTTATGTCTAAGATAGCCATGCAGGTCGCCTGTGCGATTATAGAATATAACGGTAAGATCCTTGCCGTACAGCGCGGAGAGCGTCTGAGTCTGCCACTCAAGTGGGAGTTCCCCGGCGGAAAGATCCATCAGGGCGAGTTACCGGAGACGTGCGTGGTCCGCGAGGTGTCAGAAGAGCTTAACATACAGATAGCAGTACTTCGACCGCTGTCATCGGTAAGCCATGACTATCCTGATTTTTCTGTTACGCTTCATCCATTCATCTGCGCCATTGTCTCTGGTGATATCATTCTGCGCGAACATAAAGCAATGATCTGGTTGTCACCGCAAGAGTTGCATACACTCGACTGGGTCGCTGCAGATTTCCCGATCATTAGGGCATATATCGAGGAGCTGAGCAAGGGTACTTCTTAAACAAGAGAGCCAAGGGCACGTCATCTGCCCGGTGGGCTATTGGACGCCTTCCTTGATTGGATTGTCCCTAAGACCCCCGAAGAATGCAATGTCATTTTTGGTCAAATTGTGCTATACTGCTCCTCAGCAATTTCATTGCTACCGTCTGAGCATAGTACTTGCCATGAGATAAATTCCGATGGAAAGGGAGAATAGTAATCATGAAGAGGACATTTGTACTGATTGCAGCACTTTATCTGGTGTTAGCCGCGGGCACGGCATTTGCGGAAGTAACTGGCGGAGGCGATCTGACGTTCAAGCCCCAGAACGCCAAACCGGTGATCTTCAGCCACACACTGCATGTGAACGTTAAGGACTTGAAATGCACCGCCTGTCATAATCATACGTTCCTGATGACAAAGGATTCGGCCAAGATGGACATGAGCAAAATCACCAAGGGTCAATTCTGCGGGCACTGTCACAACGGGGAGCGCGCCTTTGATGTGAAGAACAAGGCGAACTGCGAAAGGTGCCATAAATAGCACATCATCCTGATCCAACCCGTTGTCAGGAATGGACACCCCTTCCCATGCCGGACCGCATGGTAAAGTGATCAGCGATCATGGAAAAACTTTCAAAAAAGGATGTGGGTGCGATTGCCGCGTCGACAGGAGACGCTTCGAACCGTGATCTTTCAGGTGTCGATCTGAGCGGTATGGAGATGATCGGCCTCCGCTTCGATGGATCGAATCTTAAGGGCGCCGCGTTAAGCAGTGCGAACGTGAGCGGGTCGAGCTTCGCGAACTGCGACCTCTCGGGTTGCGATCTAAGCAGCTCGAACTTCACTGGTGCATCGTTCAAGAAGGCGATCCTCGAAAAAGCGAACCTCACATTCTCAACATTCGTCGGTGCTGATTTCTCGGAAGCCAACCTGAAGGAAGCGGACTTCACGAACTCGAAAATTTCCGGGGCAAGGTTTGAGAAGGCGGACCTCTCCGATGCCAACCTCCAGATGACCGATGCGGGTATGATCCAATGCAACGGGGCACTGATGAAGAACATCCATGCCCGCGGATCGAGCATGATCGGCGCAGCTTTGCCGGGATGCGATCTGCGGGCGTCGAGCCTCCACGGGACCGACTTGAGCAACGCTAATCTGGCGTTTGCCGATCTGAGGGACGCCGACATCCTCGATGCCACGCTGACGGCTGCAGAGCTGACTAATGCCGACATGCGTGGAGCGCGTGTCAGGCGGACAGACCTGACCAGGGCGAAGCTCGACGGTTTGAAGCATGATGATGATTTGAACGATTTGTTACCTCGATATTCACGAAGACAATAATATTTCGCGTCTTGTAACCGATGTCCGTCCGTGAAGAGATGCGGCAAGAGAGCGTCCGGGAGCTGTTCCCGTTGCGATGCTTGCATGCCTCGTATGAAAAACAAGAGTCGTTATTTTTTATAGCGGTCAAAAACGATAGTGAGGCGCAAGATATTTGGATTCTGTTATTTTGTGCAATTGCAATGATATGAAAAATAATAATAATAAAGCTTGACATACGAGCACTAGTATGGGAATATATAAAACAGAAGTTCCGGAAGTTTTTTGTAAGCAGGACCGCAAAGACTTTTCGTCTTTGCGGTTTTTTTATTGTGCGATTCCGTCGCTTCAATATCACAAGAAGGAGGTAGCTCACCATGAATAAAGGAACCGTGAAGTGGTTTAATGATTCCAAAGGTTTTGGATTCATTTCCCGTGAAGACGGCGGAGATGTGTTTGTGCATTTCGGCGACATTCAGGACAGCGGCTTCAAATCCCTGGCCGAAGGTCAGGAAGTGCAGTTCGACATTGTCGAATCGCCCAAAGGCCCCAAGGCAGCCAATGTCGTAAAGCTCTAAGCGATAAAGCCTGAACTAATTAAGCAGGCCCTGCTCACGCAGGGCCTGCTTTTTTTTCCTTCATTATCTGCGATCAATCAGAAATGCTTTCTCCCATATACTCCCGAGATCTTTTCATATTCAAATAATCATAGAGGCCAGTCCTGGCCGGCTGTTGAAAAGAAGCCCCTTGGTGTCTTTCCGAACGGGGCGATATCTGTTTTAGAAAACAATATGTTATGGTTTGCCGCGCCCATGAAACGCTTGTCGCTGGCAGGGGAGGCGTTTCTCAGCAGTCTGATGATGAAATACTGCGGTTTTATGAAAAATGTGCTATACTTCCTTTTGATAACTTCATAGCGATACGAATGGGCATTGCTCTAAATGATACCATTCAATGAAAAGGAGGAAAGAGAGAAATGAAGAGAGTGTCTACGCTGCTTGCAGTACTTTGTCTAGTGTTGTTCGGGGGTACGGCTCTTGCAGAAGTCGGTGGCGGTGATTTGACGTACAAACCGCAGAACGCCAAACCGGTATTATTCAGCCATGCGAAGCATGTGGACGGGAAAGATTACAAGTGCAGTGCCTGTCATAACCATACATTCCAGATGGCCAAGGATTCGTATAAGATGGACATGAGTAAGATCACCAAGGGGCAATTCTGCGGCATCTGCCACAACGGTGAACGGTCCTTCGATGTGAATGACAAGACAAGCTGCGACAGGTGCCACAAATAGCAGACGGGAAATCCCAGGGCCTGTCAAGATCGTCACCCGTCAGCTAGGATGCTGACCCTGTCAGAAAACCCCCTGTTCCTCAACGAATGACATCGGGTTAAGGCCTGAGCATTCCTCATCGCAGTGATGTTGTGATCCTGTATGCGCAGAATGCCTCATGGATCATCCCGCTGTCGTCGCAACAGTTTCATCGTCCGGTGTTGTCACGTCCTCTCCTTACGCACCCTTTGACATGGATTTACGGAATGGCGCGAAGGAAGATAAAAAAAGTCTTTTTTTAAAGACTGTTAACCCCGGGAGAGATTGTCTCCCTGACCCGGGCGCTCGGGGGCCGGAAAACCAGTCACGACTTACACGACTTATACGAAACGCACGAATACAAGCAGTCGGTTTTCCCGTACCAGTCATTTCCCCTATGATATCCGAGATACCGCCAGTTCTATGAAGCTTATTGCCGTTTCAGCAGAAAACGTCATTTTTTTATTCACTCAGGGACTCTTATTCCTCTTCACATGCGGCGCTTACCGGGCATCGTGCGTGCGCCGTTCTTTTCCATCTGCCTGTCGCTTCATTTTCTCTGCGCGTGCTCTTCTCCCGTCTTCAACGACGAAGGGATCCTGTCATCCACGACAAGGGTGATTCATAACGACGACTTTCTTTATTATTATCTATTTATCTCCTGATGAAAAAGATCAAGTGTGATATATATCACACCGTTTTCTTTCCGAAGTTGATAAAATAGTTTTCAAGTGAAACCGAAATGCAGTGTAGATTCCGACAAGGAGCCCATGAGATATGAAAAAGATCATTATCGCTGACCAGATCAAACACTCCCTTGTGCAGGAAACGAACTTTCTGGAGCGGCAGGATATAAAAGTATTTACGGCAAAGTCGAACGAAGAGGTGCTGAAGATCCATGGCATTGAGAAAGTCGATCTCATCATTACGCTCTTCAACATGCCCGGCATGAGCACGGCAGACCTCTGCTCCTTGATCAGGACCGTCCCGAATCTGCGCAGCGTTTCGATGATCATCTACTCCTCTTCCGAAGAGAAGGAGATCGCGCTGAGCGAGCGGTGCAGGGCGAACGCCGTCATGACGCTGCCGGTCAACGCCGCCCTCCTTCTGGATAAGATGCAGGAGCTCCTGAACATTTCCTCAAGGGGGTCCTGCCGAGTGCTCCTCAGTGTTCGTCTTGAGGGATATCTCCTAGGCAAGCCGTTCACCTGCACTTCGGAAAATATCAGCACGTCGGGCCTGCTGATGGAGACGCACAGGAACCTTGAACAAGGTGACAGGATAGATTGCTCCCTTGTTCTGCCCGACTCGACGCGTGTTAAGACGAGTGGTGAGATCGTCAGGTCCATTAAAAATCCGACACGGTTCGACCCCAACTGGTACGGAGTAAAGTTTTCTACTCTCGCTCCTGAGGCAAAATGCGCCATCGAGGCACTTGTCGAAAAGAGATCTTCGACACTGAGATCGAAATCCAGAGGTTTATGATGGCCGTCTCTGCCGCAAAGAACGGCGGATGTAGTGTGCGTGACGGCGTGAAATGAGAGAAGAATTCCGTTTCTTAAACCTTTCCTTGACAAATCCGATGGAGATGCTATTTTTTCATGTAAAGGACATCCGAGGCGCTTCCGGGAGTTCTTCGTAGGAGGGTGCGGGAATCATGGAAAGGGCAGTCAGAACGGTATTGCTCGTGGACGGCAGTGCAACGATGCTCTACTACTATGGGATCCTGCTGAAGCGGCTGGAGTATGCGGTGTTTACCGCAGCAAGCGCCGAAGAAGCACTGAGGATCATGGAAAGCACGGTCCCGTCCCTCGTCCTCACGGCGATCTCATTGCCCGAGATGGGAGGTATCGACTTTATCAAAAAGATGAAAGGCTCTGTCCGCACGAGCGCCATCCCCGTGATCGTACTTACTGCTGAGGAGGATGCACATGTCAGGTCTGCTTGCCTCGGCATGGGTTGCGCCGCCTACCTGATCAAGCCCGTTGAGCCCGATCGTCTCTTCCGGACGATCCAGTCCGTATTGGAACCCACGCCGCGGGCGAACATCCGGCTCAGCACATCCCTCAAAGCAATAATTGGAGAAGTGACCACAGAGGACCGCGCAGAGCGTAGCGAATACGCCACGACCATCTCCGAGGGAGGGTTCTACCTGCGGACGCTCTCTCCGCGGCCGAAGGATGCTTTAATCCCGGTCAGGATATTCGTCAAGGACCGTGAGATCGTGGCAAAGGCTGTAGTGCTCTACAGCCATGTTTTGGAAGAGGGGACGTTCAGGGAGCCCGGGATGGGCATGAAGTTCGTAGAGATCTCAAAAGAGGACCGGAGCTTCTTGCGGAGTTTTATCATCGAACAGCTGACCTCCGATATCCTGCCTGACTCATCATTGGATACCGAATTCGAATAACCCGGGCGCGCCAGGGTCCAACCGTGCTTTTTATTCCTGCCCTAAATGCTGCAGGACAGCCATAGTCTGCTTTATTCAGTGTTTGGATCCAATTTGTCCGTACAGGACTGATGATGCACGGTCTTCAGTTCCCGATTCTGTCGATAGACTCCATCAGGGTTGCAATGATTTCTTCGGGATCCCGGAGCGGTGTGTGTTCCTTCAATCGTGCAAGGCGTTCCTGAACGGATTGTTCTTGGTCACGGGACAGGAAGAGAAATCTTATTCCTGCACGGTACCTGGGACCGTGCTGTTTGCTCCAGACGAGGACACCGCCCTTGTATCCGCCGACACGGTCCCTAAACCAGACAAAGCCGGGCTCTAGATGAGTGATTGACTCGACGCCGACCCCTTTCTTGCTGAGATCGACGATCTGGGCAACGTGGTCCTTCCATTGGAGCTGCTTGAATGTTATGATCCCCAGTAGGCAGTCCCGCTTTACGCTTATTGGTTGCCGCTGCACGTCTCTCAACTCATCCATGGCCCCCCCTCATTCGCTGAAAATTACTATGATCGCCGCGTGCTGAGAGTAATGCGGTGGAATGGCAATGGTTCTTGTTCTTTGTTAACTAATGCTCTCGGTCAAGGGCGAAGGAAAATGAATACTACTTTTTTACGCGTCCGCAATCTCCCTTTGATGGAAAACATGCGTTACAAAAAGACCGCACTGATCCATCTTGCTTCAGTTCGATGATGGGAGGCGGCATTCGGAGAAGACCACGGAATGCTCTAACGGTGTGAGCACAGAGCGTTCCTGTGAAGAATCCGTACAGTTGCCCTGCATCGGTTTACAGAGAAATGAGAATCTGTGCCTGGGAAAATCATTGGAAGCACGCCGTGCGAGACATGCGGAGTGAAATATCGCGCAGGCCTTGCTCTCCCGTTCAGTGCCCCTCTCTTTTATCAGACTCAATCAGGGTTTTAATGATTTGCTCCGGTTCCCGCACTGGTATGTGGGGCTTTAATTGGTCAATGCGTTCTTCAACATATTCCTCCTCTTCGGGAGACAAGTTGAGAAATTTTATTCCTGCGCGGCACTTGGCGCCAAGCTGTTTACTCCAGATGAGGACCCCGCCTTTGTGTCCTCCTACCCGATCCTTGAACCAGACAAGGCCCTGTTCGAGGTAGGCATTCGATTCAATGCCGACTCCCTTGGTGCTGAGATCGACGAGCTGAGCAACGTGGGCCTTCCACTCGAAATGTTTGAGCGTTATGATCCCCAGGCTGCAGTCCCGGTTCTCGACAACCGGCTCTCGCGGCGCTGCTCTCATGGTATCCATTGACACCTCTTTCGATAAAATAGTTCCAAGAACACACCTGGCGTTTGCGCGATGATCGGCACCGATCCACCTATTATTGCAGTCCCGTCATCTGATGGGCACCCGTTGCCGCTTCCCCCGGACACAGCGTAACAAACGCGTGGCGAAGCATCATCGCGCTGCCTATGGATAGCTTATTTATACTATAAATCAAGGCCGAAGAAAAGAAAAAATTTAGATTCCGATAGGGCGTGAGAGGGCAGGGGTCTAGAAAAAAGAACGGTATGTTGATGCATCGCTGCGACAAAATAAAAGAGGGGCAAAACCTCGGGAAGGTAACATATCATCTTCAATCTGGCGATACGACTAAAAATGACACATGATGTGCTCTCATCACAGAGCTTAAAGAAAAAGCCCGGCTGGAATGAAAATCATTCTCCCCGGGCCTATACTCTGCTCCTGTGAGGGCAAGACCGGAACTATTCATACCCATTAAACGGCCTGCCATTTACGCGGCCTTTGCGTGGAGTGATTTGATTTCCCCGCGAGTGAACTTGTCAACCTTGCCGACGCAGGCCTTATCCTGCAGGAAATCGGGCACCAGGGACAACGCCTCGCTTATGCTCTTCGCATCCACGATGGCATAGCCGGTGTGGTCTCCACCCTTGCAGCCGTAAACGAACTTGTCCAAATTGCCTTTTTTAAGTTCCTCATCCAGGGCACGGAGGCACTCCTGAGGTTCGTGTTTCGACGTAATGAGATACAGTGCCATAGCTATACCTCCTTTCTTTAATTTCGGGGCCAATTATCATGGTCAGGAATCCAAGGAACAAGAGAGGGATCACCAACCCATGCGATGCGAATTTAATCAGGCCAGCGGTTTAAAAAAAGTTTTCCAACGCAAGCGCATAATCCGCCACCTGTATCTGTTTCCCATTTTTGCTCTCCGCGTCACATTTTCTCCCTGTTAGTGTCTTGCCTCAATCCCCGACTTACGCCGCTTTTGCCGGCATTAACGCTGGTACAAAGACTTCGTCGCAGAAAACCTCGAACGATGTCGGCGTGGTGTTCTCTGCAGTGCGTTTCGCGATGATGCGACCATCGTTCATAGCCCTTGTCATGTCGACATAGAGTCTGCTTATGTCAGGCGACAGTCCTGCGGCCATAAGGCCTTTTTCAGCATCATCGTAGGGGATCATGACATAGACAAGATTAGGATTGTTGATCTTCCTCCCGATGATCTCCGTCGCATCGATCATGCTGAGGTCGCGCTGCCCGAGTAGATATCGGATCGACGAGCCGGTAAAATCGCGCTTCGCAAGGCGTTCAGCGGCATATGCCGCGACGTCTTCGGTGGCAATCATGGGAAACTTGATATCGCCCCTCATCGCGCTGCCGTTGATGCCTCGTGACCTGATCATATCGATGTTCATAAGCTGGTTCTCCATAAAGAACGCCGCCCGCAAATGCAGGACATTCAGCCCCTTGACCTTGTTCAACCTTTCCTCCTGGCGGTGAAGGCCTATAATGGGCCCTGTGCCTTCGGGCAGTTCTGCGCCCACACTAGAAAGGTTCACGACATATTTGATCTTTGCAAGCGTTAATGCTCGCGCGATGCTCGCGCCTATCTTATCGGCATAGGAGAGGCCGTTCTTGGCCTTGATGTCCTTCGGAAGAATCGTGAATACGGCATCAGCGCCCGTGAACGCCTTCACGAGGAATTCGGTATTCATAGCGTCTCCGGCAAAGGCCTCTGCCTGTTTACCCACGAACGGCCGCAAACGGTCCGCAGACCGCGCAACGAGCCGCACTTTCTCACCTTTTTTAACAAGGATATCGGATATCTTCCTGCCGACATTTCCTGTTGCACCTAAAATGGTATACATTAAAATCCCCCTTTCCTGTACGACTACGGATGTACAGAAATACAGGATAAATATTATCCTCTATGTTTTAAGAATATCACCAGGAATGTGCACTGTCAACCCTCTAAAGATATGCGCACGGGGTGAGGTCAGAATACCAGAAAATATCTTTAAGCGAGGAGATAGCAGAAATATTCATGAAACAAGGGAGGATGGTGGATGCCGCATATCTTGAGAGCTGTTCTTACACTGTCCAATTCGTTCTTCTGCAGAAGCATGTAGTTGCTCTTTCAGCTCCTAAGCCACAATGACCTACACGTCACTGCAGTTACAGGTTGAGCTCGATTACATGGGATTTACCCGCGTCATTTTCCATGACATGCAGCCTGAGCCGCTTTACTGTCTTTGTCTCGCCCGGGGAGAAAATGATCCCATACGGCAGATTATGGAGACACTATTGGTTTCCCGGATAGTGGTACGTCAAAAAGTCATACCAAATGATTAAGCCGGCCTGATTTGAGATGAGAAGCGAGGAGTGCAAAAATAAAACAGGTGGACGATGCGAATGTGGGCCAAGCAGATGAGAATCCGAGGAGGAGATAACTAAGCAAGGGCCACTTTTAAGCACCTTGCCGGAATGGATAGATGACTCAAACCTTTGAGTCAGGAAAGCATGGAAATCCGGTTGTTGATTATGTACCAAACCGCTGAGGTTGAAAGCGCCGGACACTCCATGAGAGCATGAGACAAGAATGGGGCAAACAACGATATCAGGGGAAGACTTGTATTTCGCCCCGTTCTGTTCTGGCTGCGCCGTCAATCCCCGTCAGCCAGACCCCGTTCTGATCCTTTTTCTTATCATCTCATGAACAGAATATCCGCTGTTGTATTTGAGTCTATGTTATAATCCAGCCAAGACGAGATCGACGGTCCCGTCCCTCAACGACGCGGCCTGATAAGGTATTCCGACTACGCCATACTATGACCAATGCATCTCCCTCCACGAAACCTGGAACTGTTTTAGACCAGCGCACGATGCGCGTCCCGCTCTACAAGGTCTTGCTTCACAATGACGACCGGAACACCATGGAGCATGTGGTGAAGGCGCTCATGCATGTGTTCCGGTTTTCGAAGCCTGTGTGTGAGCGGATTATGATGGAAGCTCACCTTAACGGTGTAGCGCTCTGCACTGTCGAGCCGCTCGAGCAAGCTGAACTTCACAGGGATCAGTTGCAGTCATTTTCCCTGACAGCGACGATTGAACCCGATTAACCAGATAACAGGTTAACGGATATCTGATTCATTCTTTTTATCTGAGCAGTATCCATCCTTCTTCCAGGAATCATGTTCTCCAGTCTTTTCTTCGCCGTCCTCTTTCTCAAGCATCGCCTTTATCGCGGAGATGGCACCACCTCCTCATTTACCTGAATCGAAAGGGCCACCATTGTTTTCAATCGACTTTTGTGTGTCCGAGTCCAGCTTGATGTATACGGTTACCTTGCTGTCCCTGAGCCAATAGCTAATGTCGAGAACGTCCATCTGGCCCCATTGGTAAGGCGCGTAGAGCGGTCGCAATTCATAGCCGACTACTGTACCCTCGCGGTCGACAATTTTGCTCAGTTGGGTTTTCCAGTACTCAGTACTGCATCGCAGGAACTGATTCGCCTGTTTCAGCGCTTCATCCGCGGGGAGTCCTTTCTTGACCTGATAGCTCGTCGGGAGCGAATAAATATCAAAGGTGAAGGGCCCATCGTCCCTGTACAAAATGGCGAGGTTTTCCATGTCGTTGCCATATTTGCAGCCATAGAGGAGCAAAGCATAAGTCCCCTGTACGTCAGCGGGGACCGCCCCCTTGATGTCAAGCCGCTTCCCTGCCATACAGCTGCTTAGGATGAGGAGAGCTGCCAATATCATCACAGGAGATCTGAAGTTGTCAATTAGGTGTTTCATAGATTCCTCCATATTTATTGTCATTTCGAACATGGTATCACGCTTCTAGCCTAAGTGCGGTAAAGGTCACTCGTCATCGCGAGCCAAGAAGGAGGCTGCGGTACCATGCTCTGCAGTAAGGACCTCATATAACAAATATAGCAAATTTGAAATCACAGGGAGACGGGGTGATGCACGAGGCAACCATCATACAGGCTGGGTGCGAGCGATAAAGACGGGGAGGTATCAGTACACTGATGCAGAAATGCACGGGATAGGGCAGGATTCCGATGCCAGATGCATCATGAATCGGCACTGGCAAAGATAAGCAGAATATATGGGCTCTTCCCGTTTGAAATTACTCAACTCTGCGACTATTGATATAACAGGCTTTTCTGTCATCTCGGTTTTCACGCAGATGTATAAGAATAATTATCGATTCATTGATACTTGTAATTAGAATTTGACAAAGCATGTGGAGGTGAGTTAAGGTTTTGTCATGAGCATGATGAGACTTCGGTCAGCTCTTCGGAGCGTGGCGTACATTCATTATACGCTGCGACACCCGTAAACACAGGATAAACAGTCCCGACTCTACTGGCCTTGTCTGTAATACGGGCCGTAATAAGGGGGGGGAACACAGATGGCCGGGCTGCCGAGGGATCATCCTTTGGTGCGTCCGGCTTTTTTTATCCAATCACAGGAAGAGGAGGTGCTGTATGCATACCACGGTTACCGTCGGACAGGTGTTGAACACAAAGGGGCATGATCTCTGGTCCATCACTCCCAACGCGAGCGCATACCATGCGCTTGAGATCATGGCGGAAAAGAACGTTGGCGCGCTGCTTGTTATGGAGAACGAGAAGTTGCTAGGTGTGTTTTCCGAGCGGGATTACGCACGGAAAGTGATCCTGAAGGGGAAATCATCGAAGAGCACTACGGTCCGGGAGATCATGACAAGCCAGCCAATTTGCATTGGGGCGGAGCAGTCCATTCACGAGTGCATGGTGATTATGACGAGTAACCACATACGACATGTGCCGGTCATGGACCGCGGACTGCTCAGAGGACTCGTAAGCATCGGCGATGTGGTTCACGCTATCATTGCCGATCAGGAAACCACGATCGAGGAGCTTGAGAGCTACATCACTGTGGGATACTAATTCTGCGACCGGCAGGGCTTTTTTGTTTGAAGCCGATAGCTTATGGTCAAGCCATCACCATCCTGATGTCTGGCTTCTTAGAGATGAAGCAGGAGTCGGTAGACAGGCATCAGGACTCGTATATTTTGAGACGTTGAAAACCGTGGGAGGAGATATGCGAGCCCATTGGTTGCTCCAGCCACGCGGGCATGGGCATGGCGCAGACCTCCTGCCTTTTTGCCGGACCGGCCCCTGCGTGCCAATGACCTGTCCTTTCCACCCAGTAGTGGTTATAAACGTTATGATCTAATCTCTCGCATCATAACGTAAAATGAGATCTGATGGACGCCTTTCGTGGTGGTTGTCTTACTTCCCGTCCCTGCCTCGCATTGAGGTCGGTTCATTTCGCGCTATAATAAAAAGTTATATAGTACATGCAGACCATCTGTGGAATAACTCGGTGATCAGATCCACCCCTTAGCGAAACCGGGACATGCCGCTTCTATATTGCTCGATATCGTTGTTCGTCGCATATGGCGGTCCGGTTCATTGGAAAGTAGGCATACCGTGGATGCTGAGTGAATGTTAACAAGACATTGTTAAGAGGCAAGGAAAAGGAGAGCTTTTTATGAATACACGAAAGGATAACGAGAAGGGCAGTACATCCCCGCAGAACGCCCCGTTCTTCCTTCTTGCTCTCGCAGGGTTCGTGCTCGCTATGCTCGCTGCTTGCGCGGCTGCCCTTTCCGGATTCGGGAGCAGGTGGGAATGGTGGCATTACAGTACGGGGTTCGTGATCCTGAAATGGGCTGCGTATAGCGGGCTGGCTGCTGCAGCGCTGTCGTTCGCAGGCGGCATCGTATCGAGACCAGAAAGACTGAAGCGTGTTATTGCGTTCTCCGTGGCCGGGATCGTCATTGGGTTCACTGTCGCGGGCATTCCCTGGGCATGGCTGCGTACCGCTCAGCGGGTCCCGCATATCCATGACATTACGACCGATACTGAGAACCCGCCGCGCTTTGTATATGTCCTGCCGTTCAGAAAGAATGCACAAAATTCGGTGGAATATGGAGGACCGGGAGTCGCTGCACAACAGCAAACGGCCTATCCCGATATTGTTCCGCTCATAATGCCGATGCCGCCTGCGCAGGCCTTTGAGCGGGCGCTAGCCGCGGCGCAGCATAGGGGATGGATGATTGTGGACGCCAATCCAGCCGAGGGCCGTATCGAAGCCACGGCCACCACCTTCTGGTTCGGGTTCAAGGACGATGTGGTCATCCGTATTGTGCCAGTACCAGGAGGAAGCCGTTTGGACATGCGCTCTGTTTCGCGCGTGGGCGTGAGCGATGTGGGAACCAACGCCGCGAGAATTCGGTCCTATCTTAAGGAACTCGGGCGCAGCGGGTGAAACGTGCTCGGAGCAATCCGTGGTGCATGTATCGGCTACGCTCCGGGGGTGTCATCTGTAATCCGGTGCAGAGTTGCCAATCACCTGCTCATGAAGTACAATAGGCGTCCATAATGGTCTTTTCGTACTACAATCGCCTGAACGCCTCACAGAAAAAGGTCTATCGAAAAAGCGACGACATTCACGCTATTCCGCTGCCGAACGCTTCTGGTTTCAATCCATTCATCTACGAACTTGCCGTGGCGCTGGAGCATGAGGACCGCGCGAAGATCGAGCATATCTGCCAGAAGCTCACGGCGGGTATGGTTGCGGGTCTCGCAGCGCCACCTGTCAGGGTAACCGTTCTCGCTGCACGGCCGAGCGCCTCTTGGGGTGAATTGCACGGGCTGTATGTTCCAGCGCAGGGGCGCGCCTCGGCCGCGATCACGATCTGGATGCGCACGGCACAACGCCGCCAGGTTGTTGCCTTCCGCTCTTTCCTCAGGACGCTGTTGCACGAAATCTGTCACCATCTGGATTATGAGCTCTTCAACCTGTCCGATTCTTTTCATACCGAAGGGTTCTATAAACGAGAATCCAGCCTCTTCCATCAACTCGTAAGCGGAGAGAAGGGGAATGAGAAATAGAGATCAGATAAACGATGATAGTGGCGTGCAAAGTACGGAGTTTGAAATAAAGTAATGTTGATGACCTACATCGAGAGGGATAAAAAAGAGGCTATGGAGCGAATGAAGTGTCGTATCGGGTGCGGAGCATGTTGTATCGTACCCTCTCTCTCGTCGGCAATCCCGGGGATGCCTCTGGGGAAACCGGCGGGGATTCGCTGCGTACAGCTTACTACAGACAATATCTGTAAGATCTATGGCATGGCGGAACGTCCCGGTGTATGCGTTTCCTATCAGGCCACGCAGGAGTTTTGCGGCACGAACCGGAGTGAGGCCCTGCGACTACTGTATGAACTGGAACAGAACACCGGCAGCTCAGCGGAACGAAATGATGCGAAGAGATAAACATCGCACACGGTGTTGTGTGGAGATACGTACGGCGTTTTTCCGCTAATTCCCGACCATACATATGAGTAATCATCGCGTATTACTTTCTACATAGCATAGACAACAACACAAGATAAGCAAGAGATGGTCAAGCATCTCTTTTCAATTTTATTTTTTAATCATTGTAAATATATTAAAAGACTAAATCAGAAAAAAGAAGGGGAAGATGATACCTATGCCTTTTTCTTGCGGGAACGAGCTGAACTTTGCGAGAATGCTCAAATGGCTTCGAGAACGTAAATGTCTCAATAAGGTTCCAAATCAAACCGTAAATCTCTTCCTCATTTTAATGCCAATCTGCTTTGCACGATATTTTGTCCTAAATCCGCATACCGTTTTGAAAAATCCAGGTTGATCATGGTTTTTAGAGCAGCTTCCTTAGCCTCTGCTAGCTCCGCTCTTTCCTGTGGAGATAAATTTATGGTAACACCATTCCCTTTGGGAACCACTCTGTACCCACAGAAGTAGAAAACCTGCCGAGCTTCCACATTATCTTTAAACGCTTTGAAGATATAATCATACTCCTTGGCTGTCTGTACGGAGCCGAAGAGATACCCTCCTATTAATACAAATCCTAGGATGCATGCAACGATCGAAAAAACGAGAAAGTAGAACAGCATGTTGAGAAGCTTGTCTTTAATCCTCGACATTGATGCCACCTCCATCGTTTAGGATTCTATTCTGTGTGCGTCTTTAATCAGAATGTCACCGGTTACCATTTTCCTAACATCTATATTGGCTCATAACGTTCTATGAGCGTGATAACAGCGGTGGATGATCCAGGAATAATAATGCAGACTTTGCCCTCCATTCTACAGCCGTTCGTTTTTTGTAATACGATTACCAGTTAACCAAATTATTAATACAGATGACTCTATATTTTACGTTGTCATAGTATGTGTTTATGGCAAAGGGTACATCTGTATGGCTCAGCGCAAATACCAAATTGTCATTAAATCTTACTTCTACCCGATACCTGGGAAACGTGCCTCTGTCCCTACACATGTCAGTGTACACCCGCGTTATCATGACATAAATCTTATTTCCATTTGCATAACCTTCCAGTGTTCCGCCCTTTTCATCAAAAGAACCGGTAACATAAGGTTCTAACTTCTCTCCATAGACGCCACATGTCGTGCTATCCGGCAGTTCTTCAATGGGAATTGCTTCATATTCCCCAAGAGAGAAAAAGAACAGGACGATAGCACCTATGTAGAAGACTATTATGCTTTTCATTTATATTTAAGGTTCCAAGTGTCGAAATCCTTCAATGATGATGTGTACCATTTATGGTGGGATGCCGTACTACTTTAATATTAGCAATTAGTGTACCAGCCGAGCTAATTTTAAATAACATTTAAATATCAATATATTATATAATAGGACAGTTAGCGTTAATCACAGTAGTTGGTGATATCACCAAAATCAATTGTAATTTTGCACATCGTCCAGTAAAAAACAAGCAGATGCATAATATGCAAAACATTACAGGTTGGTTGTGGTACTCTATTAATTTAATATTCTTATTATTAATAGATAAGGATTGCTAATTAACTCCGTGATCGATAGTGTTCTGCTAAAAGCAGCACAATTAAGCACAATTAAGGAGGTAATCAAATGGAAAATATAAATTATAAGAACCTTATGGGACATGTTGTCTATCTCAAAATGCTCGATCAGCTAAAGGGTGTGATAAATATTTTATCTCATCTTTGGAGTAGGGCGAATGATCACGGTATTATAATCTTGAATCGCTACAGCCGTCGATCAAAGTGTTCCTGAACAATTACTCATGGACGCGTTCGACAGCATCAAACAGGCCGGATACTGACCCGAGCGTTGTATGAGAGTAAGAAATAAAAACGCAAAGCTCTATAGCTCTTAAAACGCTGAAAGCCAATGGGTAGCCCGGGGCTTTACTTTTTGAGAGCTATATTGTAGACTTATATCCGTAAATACGCAGATTGATAGCCGAAGTAAATTTAAATTGCGGAGGTTGATTGCAAATGTATAAGTACGCGAAGATGGTGATTCCTATGCTTCTATGCGCAATATTGTTCAGCGCATGTGCCCGTCCTGTGCCAGGGGGGTTTCGTGGTATGATATGGGGCGCGCAGAACAGTTCTTTCCCCGACTTAGTATATGATTCTACGGATCCAAATCATGGAGGCATCAAGTTGTACACGAAAAAGGATGAGAATCTGCACATTGGAAATTTTGTAGCAGAAAAAATTGTATATGGATTTTGGCATGAGAAACTTTGCAGTGTTGAAGTTGTTGTGGAAGGGAATGTTAATTGGGAAGGTTTAAAACTAGCAGCGTTTGAAAAATTTGGTTCCCAGTCTGATTCCCATCTCGATAGCTTTTTATGGTCAACTGATACAACCATCATTTCCTTAAAGCGTGAAGTTCATGACAAGGGAGTTTTATGGTTGCGCTCAATAGAAATAGCGAAGCAGCAAGAAGCATATGACCGCAATAAGGCAAAAGAAGGTCTGTAAAAGAACGCCTATGAGATCGCCTTATCAGGAAAATAGTATCTGCAGCCAGACAAGCCGATCCACCTCCTCTCACGGTGTTCTTGGAGAAATATCCGAGTGGAGAATGAAAAATACTACGACCGAGGAGACAGATAAGTTGGAAAATTCCTTCAAGGGGAATACGATTCTCTAGATGCTTTGCAAACAATCATAAACGTGCCCGATCTTAACAGCACTAGTAATAACGAAGGTATTCCTTAACAAAATTGCCGGCAGAAGATATTTCCGGGGAAAGATTAGATTATAGAACAGTACTGGTTATTCCAGAAGGGGAAATAATGAATTCACAGGGAAATTGCATTGCCGATCGGTCAGTCTGTTACACAACTCTTAGCAATAACGTATTTCTTAATGAACGGTTACGATATTAGTTACAGGGGGGAAAATCGGAGAAAGAACTGATAGATAACAGGTGCGTAACTCTTTAATATCAGTACCGGTGACCGGAATTGTCCCGGTATTGAGGTGCCCCCGAGGGATTTGAAGAGGAATAAATGTTAAACGAATGATCCATCATAAGCCCTTGAAATCATAAATTTAAGTTTGATCTCAAGAGCTTTTTTATTTTCGGAATGTTGGCAGGAGAGTTGGTAATCTGGCTTAATCTCTGAGACCTCAGGCATAAAATGGGAATGAGCACAACCTCCAACGATACTGTCTCGTTATTGGGTGTCGCCTAAGTTCCTTCTCCGGCATTACCCGTGGAATAAATCGGATCTGTCGCTAGGGAGAGGATCGCTATGTACGCGGAGAGCACGACGCACGTTACCCATTCCCAAAAAGCAAAACTTAAATACACGGGCACACCGCGGGCACGCCATGAGAGACTTACCCAATTAAGTTCCGGGAGCACATAATGGACATACGCCTGAGCTAAACCCGCCAGTAAGACCGGGAGTGCTGCTGCGCCAGCCAAAATGGCTGCATACAACCGCGCATGACTGCTGAACCTGCGCATCCGCCTCAGTAAGATCCGCTCAATAGTCTGGAACATCAGACGGACCATACCGATGCACAAGCCGGCAAATGCCAATACCGCGAGGATTTCGTGCCCTTTTTGTATCCGGAGCAGCCAACGGGGCAGCACGGCGGCACATATCAGGCAAAAGTATCCGAACTGCAGAACTCTGATTCCGCTTGGCCGGTCTCCCGAACCCTCATGATGCCTGCGCTGGGCCAACAATGCCGCCCAACACAACTCACAAAGGCAACATAGCACGATGCCCGTCGAAGCCAACAGATAGCCGGCAGGGTCGCGGTCGGGAGAGAGCAGATTGGATACTGGCATGTATCGCCAGTCATACTCCGACGGATACCGCCGTGCCGCCATCAATATGCCGCCCCAGAATGCGATCACTCCGAGAGGTGCCGCAGCGCAAGAGGCCCAACGTAAGAACGACTTGTCCAGAATTTCTTTTTTGACTTCAAAAAATGGAGACATTATCCTCAATTTCTCATTTTGACAGCCTTCCATGGCTGACTCTGGTTATATCGCAGGCCACACTTAATATCGTAGGTGACACGTTCAGGTTGTAAAGTTATGTGTTGCAAAGAATGAAGACTTCATCAGATTCAGGAAGCAATTATTATCGGATATCGTGATTAAATTATAGTTGAATTTAACAATGAGATAAAGGGCAAAAGACCGCATCGCCAAGAACATTCCTTTTTTCATTACAAAATCGGACTTATCATTGTTAATCAAATTAGTAAGAATATCTTATAAAAAACCAAGTATCGAGCCTTTACTTTGCACTTATTTTCTGCTATCTTAGACACAAGTACCAATTACTGCTCACGACTCCCACTTATCTCTAAAGAATATTCCAATCCGATTTTTTACCTATTGGTTAAAAGATCGTAACTAATACTACTGAGTCTTTTATTTTGTAAATAAATGTATCAGATTCTTTTTAAAATCTTGTTGCTGACGGCAACACCGGGGGGGATCATGCTACTCAAAGTTATGTATCAGAACGATAAGTACGATATGGTCAGGCCATCGCTCCTCAATGAACTTATCGCGTCAAAGAAAATTAAGAAGTTTTACCGTTCTGGAGGGTGGGCAGATATTGAGAGAGATCCGATAAGGGGATCGATCGGTTCATATGTAGGGCCGGAAAGAAGGAAACAATCGAGTTTATCTTCAAGGTTAACGATTCTGTCTAGGGAAATCAATTGCGCAAAGTAACATATATCTTGATTGTCACGTTGTGCTAAATGAACATTGTCTTTGCCAGTGGCAAAAACGAATTTACATATTTAAAAACTGTAAGTTGATGGATACGGACCCATGGTTATATGAATGACCCCTGAAGACGCTTCTGCCAAACTCAACACACCGCTCAGCCGGCGGTCCAATCGGACGCAGAAGGCCAAGCTTGCTACAACATTTACCCAAATAAAAGTTTCGATGGTATAAGTTTCATGAACGAAAACGGTCGCCTTTCTCGCATAGAGGTTTATGGATAGGAGATCGTCCCATGAAACTCAATACCCTGTTGATTATCAATGCAGCCTTGATACTCTTGTACGCTGTTGACGCACTTTGTGTACCTCCCACAATGCCGACTATGCTCAGCATGACGCCTAATGTCGGCGCACAACTAAAGATATGATTCTTCGCAGTGTAGCTGCTGGCTCTTGGTTTGCTGAATTGGCTTGTAAGGAACAGTCGCGAAGCCAGTGTGCGGCGGCCCTTATATCCCTCGCGAACGAGTGCGGAGACGACCTGAAGGCCTATGGTTCCTGCATCAAACTCGGCGAGGGGCGGATGCTCCAGTGCACCGGTATGCACAACGTAAAAGTCAGCATGCGGTGCGAGCAGGTCTTGGAGGACACGGGACTGAAGAATTAAGCGATTCCTTAAGGAGGCGTAACGATGAGACATTCCCTAGTAAAAATGATGGCACTGGCGGGGACGTTGCTGCTTTTGGCCGGGGGATGTACGACAACCAGGCCACGGTGGCCTGCCATCAGCGAAACTCCCACTAATATTCACATCCAGGGACGGTGGGTGTGGGGAGAACTGTTCGCTGACAATGTCGAGGCGGAGAAAACCTTCTACCAGGAGGTCTTCGGCTGGCAATACGAAAACTACGGTTCAGGCAAAGATGCCTACACCTTGATCCGGGTGAACGGACGGCCAATCGCAGGAATCGTCCATTATACGAAGCCAGCCAATGCCGATAGGTCGGCGAGATGGCTGGCGCTCATGTCCGTTCCTGACGTTGCCCGCGCTGCTGAGCAGGCGACTGCTACCGGCGGTAAGGTCCGGGTGCCGCCCAAGAACCTTCCAGGACGAGGAGAGATTTCCGTTCTGTCAGACCCCGAAGGCGCGCTTTTCGGCGTGATCCACACGGCAGGTGGCGATCCGCCCGATGCATTCCCTTCCTACAATTCATGGTTCTGGCTTGAGCTCTGGGCCAAGGACGCATCTCGGATGGCGGATTTCTATCGTTCCATCGGGGCCTACACGGTAACGCGGCAGGAAAGCCCCGGAGACCGGACAGAATTGCATTTGGTGGCGGACGGATACCCCCGCGCCGGTGTCCTGGAACTTGAGCGCAAGGATCTCCCGTCCACGTGGCTGCCCTATGTGCGCGTGAAGGACATTCAGGAGACCGTTGCCAACATCGCCCACGCTGGCGGCCGCGTCGTGGTGGCGCCGAGCCCGGAGATCCGGAACGGGAAAGTAGCGGTATTCCTTGACCCCTTAGGCGCGGCGGTGGCCGTGGCGGAATGGAAGGATGAGAACGAAGGAGAGGGCAAGCCATGAAGCCAAATGCCGGAAGGAATGCATTCACTGGTCTGCTGCTGATAGCGATTGCTCTGCTTGCGCCGGCCTGCGCATCGGATGGTACCTACTATCAATCAGAGGTCGACGTCTACGAATACGGCTATTACGGCGGCTACGATCCGGGATATTATCGGGGCGATGTGATCATCGGCGCTCCCAGACCTCCGGTCGGCGTGCCGCCCCGACCCCCGGTCGGCGTATCGCCTCAACCGCCGGTCGCCAGGCCGCTCGCACCCCCGCATGCGGCGCAATTGCCAGCGCGGCCTCTGCCAAGCCCGGCTCCGCGGCCGATGCCTATGAGAAGATAATCATGGGCCTGCATGAGATGCGGAAGGGGTCCGCATGAGACGGGATTGTTCGCAAGCGTCACCGGGAAGACATCAGAAAAGGACTGTCCGAACGACAGGACCATCACCGTAAATGAGGCGCGTATAAAATCGAGAAGGTGTAAGGGGGATCGGAAAAATGAGAGTCTCAAGAATATCTTTACAATTCGCTGTGTTCGTGATGTTGCTTCTCTTCAATGCATGCGCAACAACAAAATTTTCCGTTATATGGAAGGACGATACATATAAAGGGCATCCCGAAAAGGTCATGGTGATCAACGCATTTACAAATCCCATGAATAGAAGGCTCTTCGAAGACGAATTCGTGAAGGCATTGAAGGATCGCAGGATCGATGCCGTCGTGAGCTACACTGTTATGCCTAACCCGGTAGTGTCCGATCAGGACGCTATCGCGGCACAAGCAAAGGAAGTCGGTGCGGACACCGTACTGATCAACAGAGCCACTGGCACAAGAATGGATGAATCTGGCGGCCACGGCAATATCACCTATCAGGACCTATATATTATTACGCAAACAGATGTCTACGACATGAAGTCGAACAGATTGATCTTGAGCGCTTCAGCGGAAACGTGGATACGACAGGGTGAACCGTACTCTAGCCGTATACATTCCTACGTCATGGATCTCGTAAATAAGCTGTCGCAACAGGGGCTTTTTTGAGGATAGGTGTGTTGACCGCGTTGGGAGAGAAAGGGTTCCAAAGAGCACCCGGTGGATGAACATTCGAAGTGGATAGGTCCATACGAGGAGACCATAGATATTCTCAATCATGACCGCTGTAAGCATTTCGACCCGACGGTCCTCGACGCCTTCGCGTGTTTAATGCCTCTTTTTGAATTAGAACAAATCATGTAGAGGAGAGGATAATGGCACCAGCGTGAGTTCACAGGAACCTTTCGGATGCTGATGCAATCAGCAGTATTATTTTTATTGTGCACGTCAGTAGGTAACGGCGAGGACTTCCCGGGCAGCGAGAATCGCTACCCGTCCCGGGGGTGCGGGCATCCAATATATCATAAAGCAGAAGGAAGGCATTGTGGCGAACCTTGAATACGCCCAGGGTAAATGGGACAACTACGGAATTTATATAAAACGGGGATATGCGTACTGATCATGACGGTCGGGATGAACATAGTACAGGGAGACAACGGTTACGCTGTCTCATTGCTCGACTGGTCTCAGCGGCTCAGGTCTATGATTAATTGTTAAATAAAATGTTGGAACGGACTGACAGGGACAAACCATAACTGCAAGAGGAGGGGAACATGGAACGGTTTATTTCGCCGATATCTAATGTTATTGTAATGGCGCTGATGGCCCTTATGGTGCTTTCGGCACCGTTGCCCGCGTTTGCTCAGGCGACAAGCCCTTGTGCCAAGGACTTTGCGCAGTACTGCGGTCATATCACACCTGGAGGAGGCCGCCTGCTTCGCTGCTACGAAGAGAATAAGGATAGCATGTCCGC
>Ga0335081_10003081_pt1 | contig 26223 bp, 26 predicted proteins | sample Lox_Sample_35_FD_206713 | JGI IMG/M metagenome (GOLD analysis project Ga0335081, IMG submission 206713) | Soil microbial communities from Loxahatchee National Wildlife Refuge, Florida, United States - Lox_Sample_3.5 | ecosystem: Environmental > Terrestrial > Soil > Wetlands | place: USA...
GCAGGTACAGGTACAGGTACAGGTATAGGTACAGGTACAGGTGCGGGAGCGGGGGCCGGGGCGCTCATGCCGATACCTGACTCTCGGCGATGCGGCGCATGGCGTTCAGGGTGGCGGCCACGGCCTTGAGGTAGTCACCGGTCATCGAGTCGGCGTACTCCTGCTCCCGGGCCGAGCCGCCCTCGACACCCTCGACGACCAGGGCGAAGCTGAAGCGGAGCCGCAAGTCGCCCCCGTCGCCCTCGATCTCGTTGGCGATTGTGCCGAGCACAGGCCCGGCGATGCGGGTGAACGTCACCCGGTGCGGTCGCTCCAGCGTGATCCGCTCGGTGAAGCGCTCACCGCGGAAGTCGATGTCCCGGTCGAATATGGTGTCGCTGTACCGCTCAGTGACCTCGCAGTAGGTCATGCTGGGCACGAACGGCAGCGCGTTGCTGGCCTTGAGCACCAGCCCGTCCCAGACGGCGGCCCGGTCCAGCTGCGGCTCGCCGGCCACGTTGACCGGCAGCGCGTGCGTAACGAAGATCATCAGTCCTCCTTCACGGTGTTCTCCAGGGTGCCGAGCCCGTCGATGGTGACCCGGACGACGTCACCGCCGCGCAGGTACAGCCCCCGGGCCGCGCCGACGCCGGCCGGGGTGCCGGTGGCGATCACGTCGCCGGGCTCGAGCGTGACGACCTCGCTGGCGGCCGCGATCAGCTCGGCCACCGGGCAGACCATGTCGGCGGTCGACTCGTCCTGCTGCAGCTCCCCGTTCACCCAGAGCCGCAGCCGCAGGTCCTGCGGGTCCGGCACGAGGAAGGCCGGGGTCAGGCCCGGGCCGAGCGGCAGCGAGCCCTCGGCGGATTTGGCCGCGAACCAGTCGTAGCGGAACGCGTCCGCCGGGGTGGCGTCCCGCTTGTGGTAGCCGCGCGCCGTGATGTCGTTGCAGACGGTGTAGGCGGCGACGTGAAACCCGGCCCGTTCGGGATCAATGTTCTTTCCCCTGACCCCGATGACCACGGCCAGCTCGGCCTCCCAGTCGTACCTGGCCCGGGCCGCCGCGCTGATCACGATCGGGTCCCTTGGGCCGATGACCGAGGTGGTGGGCGCCTTGAGGAAGAAGAACGGGCGCCAGCCCGCCGCCGGGATCTCGCCGCCCATCTCCCGCATGTGCTTGCGGTAGTTCACGCCGGCGCAGATCACCTTGCGCGGCCACTGCAGCGGCGGGAGCAGCGCGTCGTAGGTGATCACGGGCGCGTTGCCTACGTCCAGGTCACGCAGGACGGCTTCGGCCGCGGGCCAGTCCTCGAGCAGGTCCAGCAGGCGCGGCCAGCGCTTCAGATCGGCCGGCCCGACGAGCGCGCCATCGGTGCGCAGCACCCCGAAGCCCCGGGCGCCGTGGGCGGTGTAGCTGGCCAGCGACCAGGTCATCGGTTCACCTGATCGTGGACGCTGGCGATGTCCAGGTCGCCCCAGCCGTCGGCCAGCGCCTTGTCGAAGACTTCCTTGGCCGCGGTGAACACCGAGGCGGACAGGCCCATGCTGGCCGCGTGCTCCTCGATCTGCTCCAGGATCGGGTGCAGCGTGCTGATCGGGCCGGGGGCGGGAGACCAGGCGCGTTCGGCCATCAGCGGGCCGCGCTGGCGCCAGATGGCCGAGCTGGCGATGGACTCGTCCAGGGTCTTCTGGACGAGCCCCAGGTCGAGGCCGCTGCGCCGGGCCAGGGTCATCGCCTCGGCGGCGGCGACGGTATGCACGGCGAGCAGCAGGTTGGCGACGTACTTCATCCGGGCGCCGGTGCCGAACGCGCCGGTGTAGATCCACGGTCCCGAGATGGCGTCGAGGACCGGATGTACGATGTCGACGCTCTGCTTAGCGCCGGAGGCGAAGGTGGTGGCCAGCCGCGGCGCGACCATGCCCGGGCTGCCGGAGATCGGGCAGTCGAGCAGGTCGCCGCCCCTGGCCCGTACCTGGTCGCGCAGGCGGGCCTTGCGGTCCACGTCGATGGTGCTCATCTCGATGTGGATCGTGCCCGGCTTCAGGTTTGCGAGGGTTCCGGCCGGGCCCGCGATGATCTCCTCCACGTCGTCGGCGGTGGGGACGATCGAGAGGATGACGTCTGCGTCCGCGGCGACCTCGGCCGCGCTGGCGGCGACGGCGCCGCCCTCTTTGAGGAGGTCGGGCGAGCCGCTGCGGCGGTAGCCGGTGACGTGGAAGCCGCGCACCATCAGGTTCCTGGCGATCGGCAGCCCCATCTTGCCCAGGCCGATCACGCCCACTCGGTCCATTGCTGCCTCCTCGCCGCGGTGGCTTGGTACCTCAAACTGTATGCAGTTTGAGGATTGGGTTCAAGGGCTGCGGCCCCGGAAACTGCATGCAGTTTGGTGCGCGGCGCGGGGGCCGAGAAGGGCATTTCATGATCGCGGGCAGTTTCAGTTGCTATTTGCCCGAAACTGCCCGCGATCATGAGCCCGGGCGAGGGAGGCGGGGCGGGGGCGGGGGGCGCGGGAGGCGGGGCGGGCGGGTAAACTGTATGCAGTTAGCGTTGCGTATGAACTGTATCCGGCTGTGGTCGTATCGAGGAGAATGCTGTCCATGCCTCGTGTCGTGCAGGTGCCTGACATCCGCAAGGTCGACCTGCCCGAAGCCCGGCAGGCCATCCCGCACGTCCACGCCTACCTGCGGGAATGCATCCTCGACGGCACGCTGAAGCCGGGCACCAAGCTGTCCCAGGTAAGCCTGGCCGCGCAGCTCGGCATCAGCCGCACCCCGCTGCGTGAGGTGCTGCGGATGCTGCAGGAGGAGGGCCTGGTCGAGATCGAGCCGAACCAGCGGACCCGGGTGGCGGGCCTGGATCCGCAGGAGCTCGACGACGTCTACGCGAGCCGGATCCTGCTGGAGACCCTGGCCTTGTCGATGACGATCGGGCACTTCGGGGCCAGGGAACGGGCCGAGGCCAAGCGGATGCTGACCGCGATGCGCCAGGCCGCCAGGACCGGCGACTTCGACGAGTGGTTCAGGGCGCACACCGACTACCACCGGGTCTGCACGGCGGCGGCCGGCGAGGCGATGCAGCGGCAGCTGCGGGCCTTCTCCGACCGCACCACCCGCTACATCCGCATCTACCAGCTGTCGGAGCCGAACAGCTGGCAGACCGCGGGCGACGCCGAGCACGCCGCCATCCTGGAGGCGCTGATCGTCGGCGACGAGCAGCGCGCGCTGACCGAGATGGCGCACCACCTGGAGCGCACCGCGCTGCGGGTGCTGGCCGACTGCGCGCCCGGCTACGAGCCCGCGGCCGTTCCGCACGCGGTGGCGCTGATCGACCGCCAGACCCCCGCGGGGCGGGTTGCGCTGGCCTAGGAAGCCGGGCTAGTGGCCTCGGCGGGGGTGGCGGGACGGAGCTGAGGCTGGGTGACGGGGCGGGCGGTGGGGCCGAGCCACATGTCGATGGAACCGGGTTCGGCCGGGTCGAAGGTGCGGGGCACCCAGGCCGCGTCGTCCTCGATCCGCCGCACGCCGAAGGAGTACTCGTAGGTGAACCCCTCCGGGCCGAGGAAGTACAGGAAGATCGCGCCCGACTGCGGGTGACGTCCCGGGCCCATCTCGATCCCGACGTCGCGGGAGACCAGGAAGTGCCAGTTCCTGAACACGTCGTCGATGGTCTCCACCTGGAAGTTCATGTGGCACAGGCCCGGCTCGTCGCCGCGGAAGACGGCGAGCTTGTGGTGCACCGGATCGATCCGCATCAGGCAGGCCGCATCGCCGAGCCAGTCGGAGACCCGGGCATTGAAGCGCGTGCTCCAGAACCGGTAGGCCTCGTGCACGTCCGGCGCGTCCAGGCAGAGGTGCCCGAACTCGGCGATGCCGGCGCCGCGGCTGAACGCCACCGGCCTGGCCACCGTTTCCTGCTGGGTGACCAGCTCGATGCGATTGCCGAACGGGTCGTCGAAGCCGATGAACTCACGGACCCGCCTGGATCTGGCCTCGGCAGGCGAGCCGCGGTGCACGCTGATGCCGGACCGCTCGAGTTCGGTCTCGGCGGCGTCGAGCGCGTCCGAGTTCGCCACGGCGAAGCCCGACGAGATGACCCCGGAAGGCCCTTCGACCAGGGCCAGGCAGTGGTGCCGGCCATCCGCACGCAGGTGCGCGACGCCCACCTCGGTGGGCGTCGCCAGCTCCAGGCCGACGATCTCGGTGGCGAACCGGGTCGCGGCGTCCAGGTCCGCGGCACCGGACCTGACGTAGGCGATATCGGTCAGCGTAATCATGAATCAGGCTGAATCAGGCGAAGACCGGGGCGAGGTCGATGTAGATCTGCCAGTCGCGCACCAGGTCGCCGTCGAAGACCAGCACGTCGCAGTTCGGCACGGTGACCGACTTGCCGTCCTTGCGGCGGTACTCCACGTCGATCTGCACGATGACGGTGTCGCCGACCTCGTGGACCTTCAGGATGTGGTGGGTCAGGCCGTCGATCGTGGTCCAGAATCCCTCCACCCCCTGCTTCACGGCGGCGTGCCCGATGGCCGGGTCCATGTTGGCGAAGCGGAATCGCACGTCGGGGGTGAGGTGCGAGATGAACTTGCCGGCGTTCATGCCGTCGATGTCGGCGAAGATGGGGGCTACGTCACGGCTCACGGTTCACTCCTTCGTCGGGGCGGGCTCTGAGTTGGCGAGGAAGGTCTCGGGTGGCGGTGTGCCCCACAGGTGCGGGGGCACGTCCCAGTCGCCGGCCACCCAGCAGTCGTCGATCTGGTCGATGTCGGAGAACCACTCGATCCACGAGCCCCACGGGTCGGGGTTGTAGTGGAAGAAGTTCGATCCGATGGTGTGGCGGCCCAGGCCCCAGCCCGCCTGGTGGCCCTTGGCCCGCATCCGGTCGGCGCCGACCGCGATCGCGTCGATGGACGGCACCTCGAAGCTGGCGTGGTGGAAGCCGCGGTGGGTGCTGGAGATGAAGCCGAAGACGTGGTGGTCGCCGGGCCCGGCGTTGAGGAACGTCACCAGGTCGTGGTGGATCGTGTCGCTGACCCGCAGCCCGAGCACCTGGGTGTAGAAGTCCGTCATCCGGGCGGGCTGCGCGGTGAACAGCAGGGAGTGCCCGAGCCGGCGCGGCAGCACGTCCTCGGTGGCCGTCCGCCACTGGGCGACGTCGAACCGCTGGCGGGTGCCGCCCATGTTGACCCTGACTTCCGCGGCCGGCCGGGCCGGCGCCTGGGGTTCGCCGAGCAGTTGCACGGCGGTGCCGTCCGGGTCGCGCAGCCACAGGCCGTCCTCGGTGGCGCCCGGCGGCGGCTCGATCACGGGCGTGCCGGCCCGTTCCAGCGCCTCGCGGACCGCGCCGGTCGTGCCGGGCCTGAGCGTGAAGGTGACGTGGTGCAGCCGCTTGGCCGGGGCTTCCACCAGCCTGACCTGCTCTTGCTGGCGGCCCGGGCACATGGCCACCAGCGATCCGTCCTTCTCCCCCGTTTCCAGGCCGAAGTCCTGCAGGAAGCCCTCGGCCACCGCCAGGTCGGGCACTTCGAGCGCGTAGTGGTGCAGTCCTGAGATCACGGCCTTCCCCTTCGCCGGCAAACTGCATACAGTAAAAACTGCATACAGTTTAGACATGTGGCCGGCCGTCTGGGAAGGGGGAGCCCGGGGTGATTCGGGACGCGGCGCTGCGCGGCGAGGTCGCCGAGGCGGCCCGCGTGCTGGCGCGGCTGGGGCTGGTCACCGCCTTCGGGCACGTGTCCGCCCGGGCCGCCGATTCGATGCTGATCACGCCCGCCGCCGACCTGGCCAGCGTGACCGCGGCGAGCGTGATCGAGATGCCGCTCGCGGCCCGGGACGGGGTCCTGCCTGCCGGGGCGCCGGCCGAGGCCTGGGCGCACCTGGCCCTGTACCGGGCCCGGCCGGACGCGGCGGCGATCGCCCGGGCCCAGCCGGCGGCCGCGTTCGCGGTCGCGGCCGTGGCCACGGTGATGGTCCCGGTGCACGGGCAGGCCGCGTGGCTGGGCCAATCGGTGCCGGTGTACGGCGACGCCGCGCTGCTCAGGTCCGCCGATCGGGCCGAACGGGCGGCATCCTGTCTCCCGGCAGGCGAGGCGTTGCTGCTGCGCGGCAACGGGGCCCTCACCCTGGGCGCCGCTCCCGGTCTGGCGGTGGCCAGGATGTGGCTGCTCGCGGCCGCCTGCGACGTCTACCTGGCGGCCCTGTCCGCAGCCGGGACCGGCCCGGTCACCACGCTGTCGGACGGCGAGATCACGTCATGGCGCGCCGTCGGCGGCGAGCTGCTCCCCCGGCTCTGGGAGCACCTGCGGAGCCGGCCGGGTTCCGCGGGACCGGGGTCTGCCGGGCCGGGGCCGGGCGAAGAACAGGGCCAGGGCCAGCCCGGCGATCATCGGCGTCCACCAGCTCCACGGGTTATGCCACTGGACCTGCGAGAAGAACGTGAGCCCCACTACGGTGCACCCGGCCGGGAGGAGACGTGACCAGTCCCTCGCGGCGGCGGTGAGCGCCACCGCCAGCGGTGGCCACAGGTAGTAGGACACCATCACGGGCTCGAACGCCGACCGGAGCGCGAGCGCGACCGCGGTCCACCAGAGCAGCTCGGTCAGCGCCCCGGGTTCCCACCGCCCGGCCGTGGGAACCCGGGCCGCCCGCCAGCGGCGCGCCACCACCAGCGCGCAGCCAAGGGCCGCCGCGATGGCCAGGATGCGGCCGGGTCCGGCCGCCACCTGCCCGTCGGCTAGGCGCGGGGACAAGGGTTCGAGGTAGATCCACGGGGTGGGATGGTCGATCGCCGGGTAGTTCGGCTGGCTGGTGACGGCGTGAACGGTCGCGGTCCAGTTGGCCGCGGCCGCGGCGGCGAGCAGCAACGCCCCCGGGGCGGCGGCGCGGGCGACATAACCGGGTAGCCGCCGGGGCTCGACGACCGCGGCGAGAAGAGGAAACGCGAGCAGCACGAGCGGCTGCACGGCCACGGCCGCTCCCGCTAGCCACGCCGACCGGACGGGCCTGGCGTCGGCCAGCGCCAGGATCGCGTAGAGCAGCAACCCCACTGCCACGGCGTCTTCCGGGTGCCCCCACCGCACGGTGACGCTCCACAGCGCGGTGGCACTCGCGGCCGCCAGCCAGAAGCGCTTGGGCCTGGTCGCGCCGAGGCGTTCGGCGATCGCGTCGGCGGCGAACAGCGTCACGGCCGAGATGGCTACCTGGTAAGGCCCGGCGAACAACCACACGCTGGGATAGGCGCCGTGGGCATGCGGAACCGTCAGCGGGAGCCCGGCCGGATTGATGACGGCGATGGCCGGGACCAAGATGATGGCCGCGCCGGGCAGCGAGACCAGCTGAGTGGGGTAGGTGTACAGGCCCGCCAGGTCCAGGTGCGCGAGCCGCTGGGCCGCGATCAGCGTGCCCCACAGATCGTCGGGCAGCGCCCAGGCGGTCTTGCCGTAGAAACGCGGGCCCCAGATCGTGCCCGCCATCCCGGCGGCGGCCATGATCACGGTGGCGAGCAGCGGGAACAGCCTGCGGACCGGCCAGGGCACCCGAGCAGCTGCTGTCACATGTCCACGTTAGCTTCGATGGGTCACGGTAGAGGAAAGGACCGCGCGCCCCGGGGGTAGGCACGCGGTCCGGCTCGGGAAGAGATCAGGCGGCGGCTCGCTGCTCGGCGGTGGTCCCGTCGTGCACGAAAAAGGTTGTCAAGAATGAACCTTGCGCTGAGCCTCATAATGTTAAGAACCTCCATTGCGCTGCGTTTTGAGCAGCACTACCGTCCTATCGGCGGATCTTAACGGCTCGTCGGGCGGCCATTTCTGCTTTCCTGACCACCGGTCAATCCAACACTATTCGCGATGGGGAAATGCCCGCCGGCGATGTCTGCTAGGTCACATCGTCACGCGAGCTGGCCAGGACGAGCGCCACGTCGTCGGTCAGCCCGTCGCCGGAGTGCTCGAGCAGGAGCCTGACCACCCGCTTGACCGCGGCGCCCAGGTCGGGCAGGGCCAGCGCGGCGGCTACCCGGTGGTCCAGGTCGAAGAAGCGCCCGGCGCGGTCCCTGGTCTCGACCAGGCCGTCGGTGTAGAACAGCAGCCGGTCACCGGGCTTGAGCTCGATGTCCTGCCGGGCCGGGCGCGGGTTCAGGCCGAGTGGCGGCGAGTATCCGTCCGGGGCCATGACCTGCAGGCCCCCGGCCCCGGCCGCCAGCTTGACCGGCGGGTGGTGCCCGCAGTTGACAATGCGCACTTCTCCCGGCGCGAATTCGGCCAGGATGACCGTGACGAAGTCCTCTATTTCCATTTCCCGCGCCAGCCTGGCGTCCATGCTCGCGGCCAGGTCGACCAGGTCGGCCTCGCCGAACGCCACCTCGCGGAAGACGGCCAGGACGGCAGCGCACCGGCCGACCGCGTCCAGACCTTTGCCCTTGACGTCGCCGATGATGAAACGGGGACCGAACTGCGTCATCGTGATGTCATAAAGGTCACCGCCGACGAGAGCCTGGGTGGTGGCGGACTGATAATGCGAGGCGAAGGCCATGCCGCCGAGCTCGGCGGGCAGCGGGCGCAGGATCGCGTGCTGGACTCTCTCGCTGATCGTGATGAGCGCGCCTTCCCGGCGGCTGCGGACCGTGGCGGCGAATACGGCCAGGGCGCCGGCCACGGCCACCGTGCCGAAGCGGTATCCCTCCAGCGTGGTGCGGGTAGTGCCGGTGACCACCGCCACCACGGCGTACAGGGCGAGCGCCCAGCCGGCCACCAGCGCGGTCATCCGGCCGTTGCACCGCGCGCAGGCCAGCAGCGGGCCCACCGCGAGCAGGCCGGTCAGGTTGAAGCTACCTCCTATCAGGATCCCCGTAACGGCGATGACGGCGTCCACCACGAGAGCGATCACCATCCAGACAGGCTGCTGCTCCATGGCCCTCGTCGCACGCCGCATTAGTAGGCGCATGCGTCCCCATCCCAGCTACCCGTGCGATGAGATATAACTTACTGGAACAGTGCCCGCTTCGCCTCATTTAGGCCGTTGCGAAAATCGACAGCACCATTGCGTTACGGCATTACCAGGGCTCCCGGCTCAGCACGTTAGGGATAAAAAAATGATTTTCCCTAGCAAATGGGGGTGTGCGTGCAATTTCATGGTCTGCAGGGCGCTTGAATGGACGCCGGCCGCCCGCGATGACTTCCGCCTGTCCGGGTCGTCTTACTGGCGAGAAGCAGATGGAGGCACTGATGAGCAAGATCGTGGCCGGGATCACGATGTCGGTGGACGGATACATCACCGGGCCGGACGACAGCCCGGGGCAAGGCCTGGGCGTCGGCGGCGAGCGGCTGCACTACTGGGTGTTCGGCGGGCCGTGGGACTACGAATCCTCCGGCCTGGGCGAGGCGTCCGGCGAGGACAAGGCGTACCTAGACGAGATGACCGGGGCGAACGGCGCGGTCATCGCCGGGCGCAGCACCTACGAGGCGGCCGGGGCCTGGGGCGGCGCCAACCCGTGGGACGTTCCGCTGTTCGTCGTCACCCACCGGCCCGGTGAGCAGCCCGACGGCGGCGGGTTCACCTTCACCGGCAGCCTCGCCGAGGCGGTCGAGCAGGCCAGCGCCGCGGCCGGTGACAAGCAGGTGATGCTGATGGGCGGCGCGGACCTCATCCGCCAGGCGCTGGCCGCGGGGTACCCCGACGAGCTGACCATCATCGTCGCGCCGGTGGTGCTCGGCGGCGGCAAGCGGCTGTTCGACGGGTTCAGCCAGTCGCTCGACCTCGAGCATCTGTGGGTCAGGCAGTCCCCGTTCGCCACCTTCATCCACTACCGGGTGAAGCGCTGACCGGGGCGGTCAGATCAGCGGGTTGACGGTGCGCAGACGGGGAAACCGCGTGAAGTCCCGGTCCGCCGTCCACAGCGCCTGCACGCCGTGGGTCAGGCATAGCGCGGCGATCCTGGCATCGTGCACGGCGGGTCCGCAGATCTTCCCGTCGGCGAGCAGGTCCCGCAGCCGCGGCCAGTAGGTCTCCCCCTCGGCGAGCAGCACGGCCGACGCCGTCTCCAGCCACGCGTCGATCTGGCCGAGCGCCTGATCGACGCGGCTGGGCGGGTCGTAGATCCGCGGATGGGTGACGATGGAGAAGAACTCGTGCAGGCAAGGCCAGGCCAGCGCCCACGGCGCCCGGCCCTCGGCCAGCTCGCGGACCTTGGCCGCCGCGGCCCGGTGGAACTCCGAGTCGCGGCGGTGCGCGTAGACTAGGACGTTCGTGTCAACCGCGATCAAAGGCGGTCGCCGTAAGCCGCGTTGCGGATCTCGGCCCAGCTCGCGGCGCGGAACTCGGGTCGCAGGCCGTTGCCGTCCACGCTCGCGTCACGCGGGCCGGGAACGGCCGTGTCCAGGTGCCGGGCCAGCGCCAGCCGCAGGCCCTCTTCGAGCAGCGACTTCACGGTCGTACCCTCGCGCCGCGCCGTCCGCTGTGCGGCGCGCAACAGCTCATCCGGCAGCTCCACGGTCGTCTTCATGCCTTGATCTGCCGAGGCCGTGGCCCCGCTGGAACGCGGATCTACATGATCCCGAAGGATCTGGTGCCGCTACGAGTACCAGATCGTTCGCGATCATGAAATAGAGCAGCCTGTTGCAGTAAGGCGCGCTACATAAGAGCGATTCGATTCGTGTGACGTGTGCGGCTGTATTAGACGGGGCGGGCGCCGAAGCGGGTGACGCCGGTGGCGGCGCCCCGGACGGCGACCTCCGCGGCCGCAGTCAGATCCGCGGTGGTCAGACTTGCGGCGGTGGGATCCGAGGCGGTGGGATCCGAGGCGGTGGGATCCGAGGCGGTGGGATCCGAGGCGGTGACGGGATCCGCGGCGGGGGTGGCCAGCCAGCGGCTCATGAAGGCGCCGCAGAACGCGTCGCCAGCGCCGGTGGTGTCGGTGGCCCGCGCGGGGTGGACGTCGATCGGGACCGGAGGCTCGCCGGGCACCGCCAGCACGCAGCCAGCGCCGCCAAGCTTGACGACCACGACGCCGTAATGCCTGGTCAAGCGGGCTGCCATGGCGGCCGGATCGGTCTCGCCTGTGAGCACGGCGGCCTCGTCACGGTTGGGGAAGCAGACCGCGGCGCCTTCGGTCCAGCGCAGGAACGCGGTCGGCCCCATCCGGGCCAGGAAAGCGGCCGAACCCGGGTCGATGGTCACGGCGAGCCCCCGGGCCCGGGCCTGGCCGAGCAGCCAGAGGGCCACGTCGAGCAGCGGCGGCTCGCAGAACGTGTACCCGGTCAGGTGCAGCGCCGCCGCGCCGTCGAGCAGCCGGGTCGGCACGTCGGCGCGGCGAAGCCGCAGGTTGGCGCCCCGGTCGGTGAACATGGTCCGCTCGCCGTCCGGTTCTACCATGATCACGATCGAGCCGGTCTCGGCCTCCCGGTCGGCGGCCAGGCGCGCGCGGACGCCCGCGCGGGCCAGTTCCCGCTGGTGGTAGGCCACGTCGCGGGCGCCGGTCCGGCCGGCGAACACCACGTCGGCGCCGAGGTGAGCCATCCAGGCGGCCTGGTTGGCCGCGGCGCCGCCCGGCCGGGCCGAGATCGTGGCCCGGGTGTCGCTGTCCGGTGTAACACCGTCGAGCGGCTTGACCAGCACGTCGTTGATCACGTCTCCGCAGACAAGGATCCTGCGGGGGCGGGCAGCGCTACGAGGGGGCACGCGCCTCGGCCCGTTCGGACCAAGACCGTGAGATCCTCGCGGCGAGATCGACGTTGCCCCGGGCGATGTCGAGGTTGACCCCGACGCTGGCCCCGCCGGTCACCCGCTGGATGCGGTCGAGCAGGAACGGGCTGACCGCCTTGCCTCGGATGCTGGCTTCGGCCGCGGCCATCAGGGCCGCCTCGAGCGCGCCGCTGAGCACTTCCGGGTCCAGCTGACTACCGGGCGGCAGCGGGTTGGCCACGAGCAGCGCGGCCTGCTCGCCGAACGCTTCCCTGGCCGCCATGATGTCGGCGATCTCCGCCGGGGTGTCGGCGCGCCAGTCCAGGTCACAGCCGGAATCCGAGAGCCAGAAGGCGGGGAAGCGGGAGGTGCGGTAGCCGACGACGGCCACGCCGAGGGTCTCCAGCCGCTCCAGCGTGGCCGGGATGTCCAGGATGGACTTCACCCCCGCCGAGACCACCGTGATCGAAGTCCTGGACAGCACGGTCAGGTCGGCCGACTCGTCGAATGTCTCGCTGGCGCCGCGGTGCACCCCGCCGAGGCCGCCGGTCGCGAACACCCGGATGCCGGCCCGGGCGGCCAGCACCGACGTGGCCGCCACAGTGGTGCCGCCAGTCACCTTCCTGGCCACCGCGATGGCGATGTCGCGGCTGCTGACCTTGACCACGGACTCGTCGGTGGCGATGCGCTCGAGCTCGTCCGGGGTCAGGCCGACCCTGGGCACGCCGTCGACGAGCGCGATCGTGGCCGCGGTCACGCCCTGGCCGGCCAGGATGGCCTCGAACTCCCGGGCGGCGTCCAGGTTGCCGGGCCGCGGCAGGCCGTGCGAGATGATCGTGGACTCGAGCGCGACGACCGGTGCGCCGGACCGCAGCGCGGCCCTGACCGGCGGGGACACCTCTACCAGGGACGGCACGCGAACGATTGTCTCACTGGCGCGGCAGCAGCCGTCCAGCACCCGGCGACTCGTACCCCACAGTAGCCGATTGCGACTACTCTCCGTTACTAATTACCGTGCCGCGCCAGAGCCTTCCAGGGCCCGCTGCCACGACTCGGGCACGTGATCCGCGGGGTCGGGAGTGACCGCGTCGACGACGCCGATGATGACCACCGGGCACCGGGCGGCGCGCAGGCAGACCCGGATCACCGGGCCCGCGGCCCGGTACGGATCGGGGCCGTTGGAGTTGCGGCCGAGGACGAGCATGTCCGCGTCCGCAGCCTGGTCGAGCAGTACGCGGGCGGCTAGTCCCTCGGCGATCTCGGTGCGCACGCTCACCCCGGGGAACAGGCCGAGCGCCTCGCTGACCGAGCGTCTTAGCACGTCACGGGCTGCTCCCCAGCTGCCGCCTGCGTGTCTCGGCGCCGGGACGGCGTAGCTCGCGACCTGATGACACGCGGACTCCAGGGCCAGTACGGCGAGGACCTCCGCGGCGCGCAGGCTCGCTTCCCGGCACGCCCACCCGAGCGCCGCCACGGACTCCGCGGAACCATCTACGCCGACAACGATCCGCCGGACACCGGACTCTATTGTCATGACGATCCTTACCAGTTCGCCACCTCTGACCCACCGGGCCGTCCCGCCACAGCCTTCTTGTCAGGGGTTCTCCAGCCGCTACTGACAGTTTCCGATCCTAGACCGGGAGAAGGTCTCCTGACGAGAGGCGCGAACCGCTTTTGTGGCGGAGCGACGCGCCTGGAGGAGCCCGCGGTTATCGTACCGTTATTGGAGATCTGGGCGAAATGGATCATCTGACCGTCTTGTCCCATCAGTAACCGACTTGCGAGGATCTTGGTGACGATCCGGATCGTGCGCCGGTGGGCGGTGGTAGCCGCCGGCGTGGCCCTGCTCTGCGGGCTGCCGGTGATCGCCAGCGCGCTGCCGGTGAGCGTGCCGCGGCTGACCGCCGGCCAGCTCCGGGCGCGCATCCTGGCCTCGGCGGCCGAGTCCTACGCGGGGTACGCGGAGAGCAACGCGACGTTCGGGCTGCCGCCGGTTTCCGGCCTGACCGGGCTGACCTCACTGCTCAACGGCGTGACGAAGATGCGGGTCTGGCAGGCGACGCCGGGCCGGTGGCGGGTCGACGTGCTCTCCGACGCCGGCGAGCGGGACACGTACCAGCTCAGCGCCTACCGCTCCTTCATCTGGAATTCCGGCAGCCAGCTGCTCACCGAGGTCCGCGGACCGCAGGTGTACCGGCTGCCGCGTCCGGCCGACCTGGTACCGCCGGCGCTGGCCCAGCGCCTGCTGACGGAGGGGGGCCGGCAGGCCAGGTTCAGCGTGATCGCGCCGGTGCGGGTCGCGGGCCACAGCGCGGCCGGGCTGCGGATGACGCCATCCGATACAGCGTCCACCATCGGGCGGGTGGACATCTGGGCCGACCCGTCCAGCGGGCTGCCGCTGATGGTCGAGGTGTTCGGCCGCGGTTCGGGCCGCCCGGCCCTGCAAAGCCTGTTCTTCCAGGTCAGCCCGTGGCATCCGGATCAGCGGGTGCTGACGCCGGACCGGGCCCCGGGTACCGGGTTCACCGTAACGAATGCCGGGAATCTGGCCGGGGTTCTGAACAACCTGGGGCTGGTGGCGTTGCCCGCCGAGCTGGCCGGACGCATCCGGCTCCCGGTGCAGCCCGGGTTCGAGACGATCGGGGCATACGGCGGCGGCCTGACGACGTTCGCCGTGCTCGGCGTCCGCGGTTCGGCCGGCCAGCGGCTGATCCCGGACGCGGTCACGGCCGGCGGCACGCCGCTGGTCATTGCCGGCGGCGCCGCCGCTGAGATCAGCGCACCGCTGCTCAACGCGGTCATCGTCAGGCCGTCCGGCTTCTTCGTCACCTTCCTGCTCGCCGGGACGGTGAGCACGCAGGTGCTCGAGCAGGCCGCGACCGAGCTGACCGAACTGGTGACCCTATCGTGATCATCACCCGGGCGCTGAGCAAGCGCTACGGAGCCGTCACCGCGGTGCGTTCGGTCGACCTCGACGTGCGCGAGGGGGACCGGTATGGCCTGCTCGGGCCGAACGGGTCGGGCAAGACCACGCTGGTCCGCATGCTGCTCGGCCTGGTCTACGCGACCAGCGGCGAGATCGAGGTGCTGGGCCGGCGAATGCCCCGGCACGCCCGCGATGTGCTGCCGCAGATAGGAGCGCTGATCGAGGAGCCCGCCGCCTACCCGCACCTGTCCGGCCGGGCCAACCTGACGTTGCTGGACGCGGCGGGTCCCGGCGGCGGAGTCGCCCGGCGCACCCGGCGCCAGCGGGTCGGCGAGGCGCTGGAGCAGGTCGGCCTGGCCGGAGTCGGCCGCCGGCCGGTCAAGGCCTACTCGCTCGGCATGCGGCAGCGCCTCGGCCTAGCCGCCGCGCTGATCCGCCAGCCTCGGCTGCTCATCCTGGACGAGCCGGGCAACGGCCTGGATCCCCGCGGGATCAGGGACCTGCGGGAGCTGCTCACCGGGCTGAACGACTCCGGGGTGACCGTGTTCCTGTCCAGTCACCTGCTGGCCGAGGTCGAGCAGCTGTGCACCAGGGTCGGGGTCCTGGACTCCGGACGGCTGGTCCTGCAGGACGACCTGGCGGCGCTGTGCGCGCCGACGGGGCGGATCGTCGTGGACACCCCGGACGCCGACCAGGTGGCCGCGCTGCTCGACGGGCAGGTGGAGCACCGGGACGGGCAGCGGCTGCTGGTCCGCTACGCCGGCGCCGCAGCGCTCAACACCAGGCTGGTCGGCGCCGGGCTGCGGGTCAGCTCGATCGGCCCGCAGCAGCGCACCCTGGAGGACATCGTGCTCTCGGTGACCGGCGCCGGATCGGACCAGATCTCGTGATCACGGTTGAGCTGGTCAAGCTGCTGCGCCGGCCGCGCACCTGGATCAGCGTCGTGCTGACCTGTGCGCTGCCGTTCATGGTGGCGGTCTTCATCACGATCACCCACCTGGTCCCGCCGCCCGGCCAGGGCAGCGCGTTCCTGTCCGCCGTGCTGCAGGACGGGGCGCTCTACCCGGCGGCCGCGCTGGCGCTCGTGCTGCCGGTGTTCCTGCCGGTCGCGGTGGCGGTCGTGGCGGGCGACTCGATCGCGGGCGAGGCCACCGGGGGCACGCTGCGCTACCTGCTGGTCCGCCCGGTCGGCCGGACCAGGCTGCTGATCGCCAAGCTCGTCTCGGTCATCGTGTACGTGCTGCTGGTGGTGCTGGCGGTGACGTTCACGGCCTACGCCACCGGCGTCTTCCTGCTCGGCCCGTCCGAGGCCGCGGCCGTCGGGCAGGCGCCGGGGGTCCCCGGCGGGGCGGTCGGCGGGTCGGCGCCCGGGCTGGCGGGGCAGGCCCCGACGGCGGGGCAGGCGGCGGGCGGGGCCGTCACGTCGCTGTCCGGCGCGCCGCTCAGCCTGCTCCAGCTGACCGAACGGACCGCGGGAGCGATCGCCTTCATCACCGTGTCGATGCTCGGCGTGGCCGCGATCGCGCTGTTCCTGTCTACGATCACCGACTCGGCGCTCGGCTCGGCGCTCGGGGCGCTAGCCGCGCTGGTGGCCAGCGAGGTACTGGTCACGCTCAACGCGGCCACCGTCGTCCAGCCCTACCTGCCGACCCGGTACTGGCTGGCCTGGATCGACTTCTTCCGGCAGCCCGTCTTCTGGCGGGATATCCAGCGCGGGTTCGGGATCCAGGCGGTCTACGTCGTGGTGTTCCTGGCGGCCGCGTGGGCGAACTTCTCCACCAAGGACATCACCGCGTGACCGGCGGCTCCGGCGGCGCTCCGTGCTAGCCAGTTAAGGTCCGCCCAGCATGGAGCTCATCTGGAACTTCGTCCTCAGCATGTGGAACTGGAGCATCTCGTTGGCCACCCGCTGGACCCTTTGCAAGTCGATGTTCGGCGCGATGTTCAGCGGATAGTTTTCGATCGACATGACGGCGGCGATGGTCGGCGAAACCGTAAAGGGAGAGGGCAGCTTCTCCATCGCCCGCTCCACGGCGGTCCGGCTGCTGTCGGCGATCTGCTGGCCCTGCCGGAGCGCGTCGAGGAACGCCGCCAGCGTCCGCGGGTACTTCTTCGCCCACGCCTTCGTCGCGACGTACCAGCCGACCGGGAAGCCCTCGGTCGCGCCCTGGTCCAGATCGGTGAGTTCCGCCAGCCCCATGCTCTCCGCGTCCGCACTGGCGGTCGGCTCGGGGAGCCAGGCTACATCGATGGCATGCCGCTTCAGGGCCTGCCCCAACTCGGGGAACGGTATCGGGACGAAGTGCACATCGCGGGCCGACAAGCCGTGCTCCTGGAGGACGGAACTGATCAGCAGGGTGCCGATGTTGTTCAGCACGTTGACGCCGATCCGGCGCCCCTTGAGGTCGGCTATGGTCGTGACCGGCGACCCGGGCAAGGTATACAGCGCCTGGTTATCCGGCTGCATCAGCGAGCCCTCGGCGACGATCTCCAGGTCCGACTGGCGGGTCACCTGATCCTGCACGTAGGAGACGGCGTTTCCCGCGGTGATGTCGAACTTGCCGTCGTTCTGCCCCTTGGTGGCATCGGCGCTGCTGAGAATGGGGTCGATAGTGACGTGCAGGCCCTCGGCGGCGAACAGCCCCTCGTCCTGCGCGATGTACAGGCCCGCCTCGTCGGCGACGGGCACGGCGCCGACCGTCAGGCTGGTCTTCTCCAGGCCCGACACCTTCGGAGGCCCGCTACCGGGGCTCCCGCACCCGGCTCCGAGCACGACCGAAAACCCGACGGTTGTCACGCTAATAGCGCGCAGAAATCTCCGTCTCATATGTCCCCTGACAATCTTGAGGAGGCGAGACGCCCGGCATGAGCGATCTGGATTCCGTGGGCAGACACGGACGGATGCCTACCTGAAACATCCGTTCGCGATGGTAGCGGTTAGTCGTGTCGGCCGTGTGGCTATTTGTCATCTTTGTCGCTTGCCGGCGAATAAAAGCCGGGCATCGACACGGCCGCAGGGGCGAATTCAAGCTGGCGTTGTGCTGGGCGGTGCCGGAGTGACAGAAGTTACGCGATCAAACTAAAGCCGTGCTCTGCGGCCGGACATGCTGAACTCAGGCGAATAGGCATGTGAGTTACCCGCCGGAGCTGCCGCCCAGGGCCTGAAGCGAACGGCAATCGGACGCGCGGGGCGGGCTCAGCGCGGCGCTGCGCAGGGTGCGCAGCACGATTCCGACGACGAGCGGGGCGGTGGGCAACTGGCCGTGCCCGATGGATACGCCCGGGCAGACCGACTGCAGCGAGACGTTCACCGCCCCGGGCAACCGGGCCGAATCGGGCGGCTGGACTACCTGGTCGTCGGTGGTCCACAGGGACAGCCACGGCGGCCGGGTGGCCGAGCCGGTGCCCTGCAGGCGGTGCAGCATGGAACTGCCGGGCACGAGTTCCTCGCACGCCTGCGGGCAGGCGTCCGGCGCGTCGGCCGCGCCGACGGCAGCGAGGTCGGCCCCGTGCAGCGGGGAGCCCAGCGTGATGATCCGGCGGGCCTTGGCCACGCCGTCGTACTCGACGTCCCATAGCCAGGCCACCACGCCCCCGGCCGAGTAGCCGATCACGGTCACCGGGCCCGAGCCGCTGGCCAGCGCCTGGTTCACGTACCCGTTCAGCACGCTCGCCTGGACTTGCAGGTCACCGGTCCCGTCGCCGGCCAGCCTGATCACGGTGGCGTGGAACCCTGATCCGCCGGCCGCCGCGATCCGGCCCGCCAGCGCGTCGAGTGCGGTGGCGCTGCCGCCATAGCCCGGGACCAGGAGGACGTCACCCGGGCGGCCGTCGTCCGCGGCCGGGACGGCCGGCAGATCAGGGTTGCCGGCCAGCGCGCGCACCGTGCCCGCGACCGCGCCGGCCGCCACGACCAGGGCCACGACCGCGACGAGCATCCGCCGCCGCCTGCTCAGGCCGCCCCACCAGGAAAAGGGACGCACTCCCCCATGGTGCGCCGGGCCCGCGGCCCTCGTCCAACTAGCTGACCTGGGTTCGGACCGTCAGGTGGCTGCCGGCCTGGCCCTTGTGCACCCGGACCTGGGCGGGGATGCGCTGCCTGAGCTCGGCGACGTGGCTGACGATGCCGACCATGCGGCCGCCCTCGCGCAGGCCGTCGAGCACGGTCATCACCTCTTCCAGGGTGTCCTCGTCCAGGCTGCCGAAGCCCTCGTCGACGAACAGCGCCTCGATCCTGGTGCCGCCCGCCTCGGCGGTGACGACGTCGGCCAGGCCGAGCGCGAGGGCCAGGCTGGCCAGGAACGTCTCGCCGCCGGACAGCGTGCTGGTGTCGCGGTCCACGCCGGTCCAGCCGTCGCAGGCGAGCAGGCCGAGGCCGGACCGGCCCGCCCCGCGGCGGGCGTCGGTGTGGACCAGCGAGTAGCGGCCCGACGTCATCTTGAGCAGCCGCTCGCTGGCCGCGGCCGCCACCTCCTCCAGGCGGGCGGCGAGGACGAAGGAGGACAGGGTCATGCGCAGCGTGTTCGCGCCAAGGCCGGCCGCCAGGTCGGCGAGCCGCCTGGCCTCGGCGGCCTGGTCGGCCAGCGGCCTCAGCTCGTCCAGCCGCGCGGCGAGCCGCGGGGCGAGGTCGGCGAGCTGTTCGGCCCGGTGGTTGGCCCGGTCGTAGGCAGCCACCGCGTCGTCGTGGGCCTGGCGCGCCTCGCCAACCCCCGCCCGGGCGCCGGCCAGGTCGGCGGGCGGGTCGAGCGCTACGTCCAGGTCGGGGTCGGCGAGCAGCTCGGCGACGGCGCGCGACGAGGCCTCGTGCTCGCGGATGTCCTGGTCGGCCGCTGCCCGCCAGGGAGCGTCCCGCTGGGCACGGCGGGCCGCCTCCGGGTCGGCGAAGCCGGCCTGGGCCGCGGCCCGCCCGGCCAGGTCCCCGGCGCGCCTGGTGTCATCCTGCGCGCGCATGGTGGCGTCGGCCGCGTCGGCGGCGGCGGTGAGCGCATCGGCGGCCTGGCGTGCCGCGGTCAGCGCGGTGTCCAGGTCGGGCTGGCCGCCGAGCTGGGCCAGCAGCGACTCACGGTGCCGGCCGGCGCGCAGGTCGGCCCCTGCGGCCTGGCACAGGCCGGCTTCGCGCTGTTCGGTCAGCTCGGCGAGGTGCCTTCCGGTGTCGGCGATGGCCTGGTCCAGGGCTTCGAGCGCGACCTGAAGACCGGCGAGCTTTCCCGCGACGCCGGCCAGCGACCCGGCCTGAGCCGCCAGATCACGCGCGGCCTGGTCCAGCCGGTTCGCTTCGGCCTGGTCCACGGCGGCGGTGAAGCCGGCCTGCTCGAGCCGGGCCGACAGGGCCGTCACGCGCTCGTCGGCAGCGCCCAGCCTCGCACCGATCATCTCGGACTTCTCCGAGGCCACCAGCGCCTCGGTATCGGCTGCGTCTTCCTGCTCGCGGGTCACCCGCTCGCCGCGTAGCTCACACAGCTCCGGATGCTCGAGTGAACCGCAGACCGGGCATGGCGCACCATCGACCAAGGTCGCGGCGAGCTCGGCGCGCATGCCGTCGATACGCGCCTCGCGTAGCCTGGTCGCCGCGGAGACGAGCTCGGCTGCCTCGAGCTTCGCGTCGACGTAGGCACGCTCCTGGCGGCTCCGGTCGGCCTGGGCTTTGACCAGCGCGCTGGCGTCGTCCGCGGCGCGGGCGTACCGGTCGGCTTCGGCCTGGACGGCGGGAAGCCGCTGACCGGCCTTTGCCGCCCGATCGCGTTCGCGACTCAGGCCGGGGCGCTGCCGCTGGCTGTCCGCGAGCTCGGCGGTGTCCGCGTCGACCTGGGCGGCCAGCGCCGCAGCGCTGGCCCTGGCGGCCTCGGCGGCCTGGTCCTCGTCGTCCGCCTGCCGGGACACCGACCGCAGCGCTTCGAGCCGGCCGAGCCGCGTGACGTGCTCCTGACCGGCCGCCCTCAGCTCAGCCGCGCTGACGCCAGGTGCCGTGGCGGCCCGCTGCCGGGCCTGCTCCTCGCGCACCCGGGCCTGAGCGAGAGCCCGGCTGGTCCGGTCGGCCTCGGCCAGCGCGGGAGCCACCTCGGCCGCACGGGCGGCGGCGGCCAGCTCGGCCTGCCGGTCCTGCAGGTCCGCCTGTGCCGCGGCCAGCCGGTCCCGGGTGTCCAGGGCGTCCTGCCGGCGCCGCTGCCGGTCGGCTAGTCGTTCGGCGTCGCGCAGCAGGTCGAGCCTGCGGTCAAGCTCCCGGAGGTACCTGGCGACCTGGGCCTGCCCGGCCGCGGCTCCGGCCGCGGCGGCCGCGGCCAGTTGCGCGGCCCAGCCCGCGGGCGGCAGGGCGTCGCGGGCCCGCTCCGCGTCGCCGGACGGCATGGGGTCGTCCGACGGCACCGCTTTACCGGACAGCACCGCGTCACCGGACAGCACCGCGTCACCGGACAGCACCGGGACGCCGGCGGCCTGAGCGACCCGGGCGAGCAGCCCGGAGATCCCCGCCTCGGCTTCCCGCACCTCGTCCGCGGTGGCCTTGCGGCGGCGGGCCAGCCACTCCTCGACCGCGTGGAACCGGTCGGTGCCGAACAGCCGCTGCAGCAGCTTGGCCCGGTCGCCGGCGTCGGCGTGCAGGAACCGCGCGAACTCCCCCTGCGGCAGCAGCACGACCTGGAAGAACTGGTCGGCGGACATGCCCATCAGGTCGGCGATCTCAGCATCCGCCTCGCCCACCCGGGTGGAGACGGCGCGCCAGGATCCGCCGGCCTGCTCCTCGAGCAGCACCCTGGCCTGCTCGGTTGTGGTGCCGGCACCGCGGAGCTTGGCCCGTTCCTGTTCAGGCTTGCGGGTGATCCGCATCCGCCGGCCACCGAGTGTCGCCTCGAGCTGGACCTCGGTCGAGGTGCCGGGCGCGGCGTGATCCGACCGCAGCCGCCTGGCCTTGCCGCGCTCGCCGGGGACCCGGCCGTACAGGGCGAACCCGATGGCGTCCAGCAGCGTGGTCTTACCCGCGCCCGTCTCGCCATGCAGCAGGAACAGCCCCGAGCAGGCCAGGTCCTCGAAACTGACCTCCACTGTGCCGCCGAACGCGCCGAACGCGGTCACGCGCAGCCGGTGCGGGCGCATCAGCCCGCAGCCTCTTCCGTACGGACCGCGGCGAACGCCCTGGCCAGCAGCTGTTTCTCGGCCGCGGTCGGGGTCGCGTTGCTGACGTGCCTGACGAACTCGGCGGCAATGGACAAGTCATCGCGGCCCGCCGTCCTGGCCCGGTAACCGCGCTGGTCGGGCAGCACGCCCTCTGGCTCGAAGGCGAGAACGAGGACGTGCGGGAAGCGGGCATGCAGGGCGTCCATGGCTCCCTCCGGGCGGCTCGGGTCGGTGAGCGTGACGGACACGAAGTCGCCCTCGTACTGGCCGTAGGCGGCCGAGCCGAGCAGGTCGGCGAGCCGGCCGCGGAGCACGCTCAGCCGCCGGTAGACGGGCGCGGGCACCTGCTCGATCCTTGCCGTCCCTTCGCCGTCGAGGTCGACCAGCCAGCTGCCCTTGCGGTGCGAGGACTCGGAGAAGGAGTACGGCAGCGGCGAGCCGCTGTAGCGCATCTGCGGGGCAATGGCCTGCTGGCCGTGCAGGTGGCCGAGGGCGACGTAGCCGAAGCCGGCGAACAGCTCAGCGGGCACCTGGCCCACCCCGCCGACGCTGATGTCGCGCTCGGATTCGCTGGCCGCTCCGCCGCTGACCCAGCCGTGCGCCATGACCACACGGCGCCGTATCCCGCGGGCTCCGGCGTCGGCGCGAATGCAGCCGACCGCGTGCCCGAGCACCCCGGTGTGCCCGCGGGGGATCTCGTCCTGGCCCGGGGGGAGCTCACCGCGGACCGCGTCCGGCTCCAGGTACGGCACCCCGTACACGGCCAGCGGCCCGTGGTCGTCCTCGAGGACGACCGGCCTGGCCAGCGCGGCGGGCCGGGTGCGCAGGTGCACGCCCGCCTTCACCAGCAGCCCGCTGCCGAACCCGAGCCTGCGCGCCGAATCGTGGTTACCGCTGATCAGCACGATGTGCGCGCCGACGTCGTGCAGTCGGAGCAGGGCATCCTCGCACAGCTCGACGGCATCCACCGGCGGCACCGCGCGATCGTAGACGTCCCCGGCGACCAAGACCGCGTCCACCTTCTCGGCGCGGGCCACGTCCACCAGGTGATCCAGGAAAGCCGACTGCGCCGCCCGCAGATCCGCACGGTGCAGCGACCGGCCGAGGTGCCAGTCCGAGGTGTGCAGCAGTCGCATGGCCCGAACCCTAGCCCAGGGCACCGACATTACGCTGGGGTACGCGCCAGCCAGCTGTCGACCTCGGCCTTCCACCTCCGTTTGTCCGCCTCGGGCGCGAAGCACGCGTCGAATGAGTTCCGGGCCAGCGCGGCGAGCCGCGCGCTGTCGTAGCCGAACGCGGCGCGCAGCGCGGCCAGGTTGTCGTCAACGTAGCCGCCGAAGTAGGCGGGGTCGTCGCTGTTCACGGTGGCGAGCAGGCCCGCCTCCAGCATGCCGGGCAGCATGTGGTCGCCGAGCGTGGCGACCACCCGCAGCGCCACATTGGACAGCGGGCAGACGGTCAGCGGGATCTGCTCGGCACGCAGCCTGGCGACCAGCTCGGGGTCCTCCATCGACCGGACCCCGTGGTCGATCCGCTCCACGTGCAGTTCGTCGAGCGCCTCGCGCACGTAGTCCGGGCCGCCTTCCTCGCCAGCGTGCGCCACCAGCCGCAGCCCTTCGGCCGCCGCCAGCCGGTAGACCCTGGTGAACAGCGCGGGCGGATGGCCTACCTCGGCGGAGTCGAGCCCGACGCCGATAAACTTGTCCCGGAACGGCAGGCAGGCGCGGAGCATCGCGCCGGCGGCATCCGCGCCCAGGTCACGCAGGAAGCACACGATCAGGTCGGCGGAGATCCCGTGGTCCCGGGCACCGTCGGCGAGCGCCGCGGTGAGCCCGCCGAACACCTCCTCCAGCGGCACGCCGTTGGCCAGGTGCGTCTGCGGGTCGAAGAAGATCTCCGCCCGCCGCACCCCGGCTGCGGCGGCGCGGGTGAGGTAGGCGCTGGCCAGGTCGTAGAAGTCCGCCTCGATCTTCAGCACCCGCAGGTTGGCGTAGTACAGGCTGAGGAAGGACTGCAGGTCGCCGAAGTGGTACTTGGCCCGTAGCTCGGCCGCGTCCAGGATCGGCATCGGAGTACCGTTACGCGCCGCGAGCTTGACCAGCAGCTCGGGCTCCAGCGTGCCCTCGATGTGAACGTGCAGCTCAGCGACTGGCAGCATGCGACCTCCCCAGGCCGATCCCGCGGTCAGTCGCCGGAGCGGATGTCGGTGTCGTCGTCCTCGACCACATGGATCGCGGCTTCCTCCGCGCTGGCGGCCCCGCCGTCGACGCCGACGTCGGTTGCGACGAGGTCCTCCTCGTCGTCGGAATGGGCCCCCTCGTCCTCGGCCACCAGCCGGCCCGCCCGCGGGTCGGGGCCGTCGTCGAGCAGCAGGCCGTCAAGGTACTCGTCGGCTTCGTCGTCGTCCTCGCGGTCTTCGGGCAGCTCGTCGTCCAGGTCGAGGGCGGTATCAGGCTCCTCCTCGCCGAGCAGCTGGTCGAGCGACTCCTGCTCGCCGCCGTCTGAGCCGGACCTGATAACGGCCGACCAGCGCTCCGGCGGAGCAACGCCCCGGTCGAGGGGATCGTTCCCGGGTTCACCCGGCTCTCCCGTCAGGGAATCGGCAGGCTCCTGGACCGAGTAGTCGTCGAGATCAGCGGATTCGTGGCGTGTCTCGTCAGGCACCGTCTGCTCCTTTTCGGGCTCGGCGATGAATTCGCGCTCGTTGTCTCGTCTTACCATGCGGCGGCTCCGCCGGTGCGCCGAGGTATTTGGTTCGCCGGGTTCGTGGCGTTGCCGGTAAATTCGGGGTACGGGAGCGGAGTGGATCTTACGGGGCGTTACGGGAGGATGGATGTCACAGGTCAACGGGTTCGGCGAGCAGCCAGCGATCCTCGTCGAAGGCTTGACCAAATCGTTCGGCGAGGTGCACGCGCTGCGCGGTATCGACCTGTCGGTGCCGCGCGGGACGGTGCTCGGCGTGCTCGGTCCCAACGGGGCCGGGAAGACCACGGCGGTGCGGATCCTGACCACGCTGCTGCTTCCCGACAAAGGGCGGGCGCTGGTCGAGGGCTATGACGTGATGCGCGACGCGGCCGCGGTCCGCCGGTCGATCGGGCTGGCCGGCCAGTCGGCCGCCATCCAGGAGGAATTGACGGGCCAGGAGAACCTGGAGATCATCGGGCGGCTGTATCACCTGAGCTGGCCCCGGGCCCGGAGCCGGGCCACCGAACTGCTCGAGCAGTTCGACCTGAGCGACGCGGCCGACCGGGCGGCCAAGACCTACTCCGGCGGCATGCAGCGGCGCCTGGACCTGGCCGCCAGCCTGGTCGGCCGGCCGAAGGTGCTGTTCCTCGACGAGCCCACCACCGGCCTGGACCCGCGGTCGAGGCTGGGGATGTGGGACATCATCCGGTCGCTGGTCGCCGACGGGACCACGCTGCTGCTGACCACCCAGTACCTGGACGAGGCCGACGAGCTCGCGAACGAGATCGTGGTCATCGACCACGGCCTGGTCATCGCGGCGGGCACCTCCGAGGAGCTGAAGGGCCGGGTCGGCGGCGACGTCGTCGAGTTCACGGTACCCGACCGCGGCCGGATCGACGACGCGACGGCCGCCGTCACGAAGATCATGGAGAGGGTCGGGGAGGTGGGCGGGGAGCCGTCCGCCGACCTCCAGACCGGCATGGTCAGCCTGCGGGTCGGCGGCCGCGGCTCGGAGGCGCTGGTCGAGGTGGTGCGCAGCCTGGACGCCGCGGGAGTGGAAACCCGCGGCCTCGGCTTGCGCCGGCCGTCGCTCGACGACGTGTTCCTGGCCCTGACCGGGCACGCGGCCGAGGACGAGGAGCTGGGAGGGCGCCGTCGCGGGCGCCGCGGCGCCCGGCGAGGCCAGGACATGGAAAGGACGGCGTCATGACCGCGGTGGCCGAGAGGACCGGCGCGCCCGGCCTGCCTGCCGGGCCCGGCGTGGGCGTCAGGTTCCGCTGGGCGGTGACCGACACGCTCACCATCACCCGGCGCAACCTGCTGGTCTGGATGCGGGTGCCCGCGTACCTGGTGTTCACCGTGATCCAGCCGGTGATATTCGTGCTGATGTTCCGGTACGTCTTCGGCGGCGCGATCCCGGTGAATGTCCCCGGCGGCTACGTCAACTTCCTGATACCGGGGATCGTGGCGCAGACGGCGGCGTTCGCCTCGTTCGGCACGGCTATCGCGCTGGCCATGGAGCTGAAGAAGGGCGTGATCGACCGGCTGCGGTCGATGCCGATGGCCCGCTCGGCGGTGCTGGCCGGACGGCTGGTGGCCGACACCGGCCGGATGACGGTCACGATCCTGATCATCATCGGCGTGGGATACGCGGTCGGCTTCCGGTTCCTCAACGGATTCCTGCCGGCCGTGGCCATGATCCTGCTGGCGATCGTGTTCGGCGTGGCCATCTGCTGCATCTCCGCCTTCACCGGCCTGGCCATCGGGGACGAGGAATCGGTGCAGGCGTTCGGGCTGATCTGGCTGTTCCCGCTCACGTTCCTGTCCTCGGCGTTCGTGCCGATCGCGAC
>Ga0335081_10003082_pt1 | contig 26219 bp, 19 predicted proteins | sample Lox_Sample_35_FD_206713 | JGI IMG/M metagenome (GOLD analysis project Ga0335081, IMG submission 206713) | Soil microbial communities from Loxahatchee National Wildlife Refuge, Florida, United States - Lox_Sample_3.5 | ecosystem: Environmental > Terrestrial > Soil > Wetlands | place: USA...
CTCGTACAGGTGAGGCTCGCCCATCTGACCGCGCTGGTCGGCCTCTACAAGGCGCTCGGCGGCGGCTGGGATGAGTCCCTGGAGAGTCGATCGTGTCCATCCGCGCATTGTTCATGAGCATGAGCAAGACCCGTGCAGTCTTCCTGGCCGCAGGCGTGCTGATCCTGACGGCGCTCGCATGGATCCTCTCCGGGGGCATGCCCCGCTCGCGCGCGGCGGACCGCGAGCTTGTACCCGCAATAGCCGTGGATGCCGCGACCGCGACGCGCGCGGACGTGCCGGTGCATCTGCAGGGCCTCGGCACCGTACAGGCGTTCTACACCGTGAAGGTGACCGCGCGCGTCGACGGTCAGCTGGACAAGGTCGCCTTCGTCGAGGGCCAGACGCTCAAGAAGGGCGCCCTGCTCGCACAGATCGATCCCCGGCCCTTTCGGGCGGCACTCGACCAGGCGCTCGCGACGCGGGCGAAGGATGAGGCGCAGCTCGCGAACGCACGCCAGGATCTGGAGCGCTACGAAATGCTTGCGCCGCAGGATCTCGCAAGCAAGCAGACGGTAGACACATCGCGTGCACTGGTCGCGCAGCTGCAGGCGCAGCTCAAGGCGGACGAAGCGGCCATCGAGAACGCGCGCACTCAGCTCTCCTACACCACCATCACTTCGCCGATCGACGGCCGCACCGGCATCCGCCTCGTCGACCCGGGCAATATCGTGCGCGCGACCGACACGAGCGGCATCGTCGTGATGACGCAGATTCAACCGATCACGGTGATGATCACTGTGCCCGAGAACACGCTCGGCACGCTCGCACAGGCGATGGCGGCGGGACCAGTGAGCGTCGTCGCACTCTCCTCGGACGGTGCGAGCGAGCTCGACCAGGGGCACGTCGCGCTCATCGACAATCAAATCGATCCGGCGACGGGCACCGTGCGCCTGAAGGCGATCTTCCCCAACGCCCAGCAGCGGCTGTGGCCCGGCCAGTTCGTGACGGCCCGCGTGCTCGTGAGCACGGCGCGCAACGCACTCACCATCCCGGCCTCCGCCCTGCAGCGCGGCCCGAACGGCATCTTCGCCTACGTCATCAAGAGCGACTCGACGGTCGATGCGCGCATCCTGCAGGTGAGCAACGAGGGTGAGGATCGCGTCATCGTGAGCGGGGGACTCAGGGAGGGTGAGCGCGTCGCGACCAGCAATCTGTATCGCCTGCAGCCCGGGGCCCGCGTGCGGTTCTCGGAAACCGAGCAGGACGTTGCCGCCCGCCGCGCGCCGGCGGCGGCACCTGCGACCCCGTCAGCGCCGAAGAGGCACGAGGCCTCGTGAGCATCTCGGCCCCCTTCATTCAGCGGCCGATCGCCACCTCGCTCCTCATGGCGGGCGTGCTGCTCGTGGGCGTGGTCGCCTTTCCGCAGCTGCCGGTCGCGCCGCTCCCGCAGGTGGACTTTCCGACCATCCAGGTGCAAGCCGGCCTTCCCGGTGCAAGCCCCGAGATCATGGCTTCCTCGGTCGCGCAGCCGCTCGAGTACCGCTTTGCGGCGATTCCCGGCGTCGCACAGCTCACGTCCACGAGCGTGCAGGGAAGCACGCAGATCACCATCCAGTTCGATCTCGACCGCAACATCGACGGGGCGGCCGAGGACGTCCAGGCAGCGATCAACGCCGCCGGCGGGCAGCTGCCGAAGAACCTGCCCTCGCCGCCGAACTACGCCAAGGTCAACCCGGCGGACGCTCCCATTCTCATGTTCTCGGTCCACTCCGACGTCCTGCCCGTCACGGTCGTCGACGACTACGCGGAAACGGTGCTGGCACAGCAGATGTCGCGCATACCGGGCGTAGCCCAGGTGAACATCGGCGGGCAGCAGAAGCCGGCAATCCGCATCCAGGTCGACCCGGCCAAGATCGCCTCCCTCGGCATCCAGCTCGAGGACATCGCGAGTGTCATCAACGCCGCCAGCGTGAACGCCCCCAAAGGCTCGATTACGGGCGTGCTGCACAACTTCGCGATCTACGACAACGATCAGCTGCTGCAGGCCGCGCCGTGGAACGATGTGATCGTCGCCTACAAGAACGGCGCACCGGTGCGCATCCGCGACATCGGGGTGGCGATCGACGGGCCGGAAAACGCGCAGATGATCGCCTGGCAGAACGGCCATCAGGGAATCATGCTGATGGTCCTGAAGCAGCCGGGCGCCAACGTCATCGATACCGTCAAGCGCATCGAGGCAATGCTGCCGCACGCGCTCGCCGCCGTGCCGCCGGCCATCAAGGTCGACCGGCTGGTCGATCGCACGACCACCATCAAGGCCTCCGTGCACGATGTGGAGGGCACGCTGCTGGTGACGATCACGCTCGTCGTGCTCGTCATCTTCCTGTTCCTGCGCAACGTGTGGGCGACACTCATTCCCGGCATCACGGTACCACTCGCCCTGTTCGGCACGGCCGGTGCCATGTACCTGCTCGGCTACAGCCTGGACAACCTCTCGCTCATGGCCCTCACCATCGCGGTCGGCTTCGTCGTGGACGATGCGATCGTGATGCTGGAGAACATCTACCGGCACGTCGAGGCGGGCATGGCCCCGCGCGAGGCGGCGCTGAAGGGTGCCGGCGAGATCGGCTTCACCATACTCTCGATCAGTCTGTCCCTGATCGCGGTGTTCATTCCGCTGCTGCTGATGGGCGGCATCCTCGGCCGCCTGTTCCGCGAGTTCGCGATCACGGTGACGATGACCATCGTCATTTCGGCTTTCGTGTCGCTCACGCTGTCGCCGACGATGTGCGCGCTGTACCTGCGCGATGAGCGCCACCAGCGCCACGGCCGGCTGTATCTCGCCATCGAGCGGGGCTTCAGCAAAGTGCTCGAGACGTACACGCGCGGGCTCGACTTCGTGCTGCGGCACCAGCGCGAGACGCTGATCACCTTCCTCGTAACCGTGGTGCTCGCCGTCGCGCTCTACATCATCGAGCCGAAGGGTTTCTTTCCCCAGCAGGACACCGGCATCATCGTGGGTCTGTCCGATGCGGCGCAGGACGTCTCGTTCTCCCAGATGGTGCGGCTGCAGCACCAGCTGACCGATGTCCTGTCCTCCGACCCGGACGTCTCGAGCTGGGGAGCGGCGGTCGGCACCGGACGCCCGGTCAACAACGGCTTCACGATCGTCGGCCTGAAGCCGCGCGGAGAGCGCAAGGCGAGCGCCGATGAGATCGTCGCCCGGCTGCGCGCGCGCATCGCGAAGCTGCAGGGCGTGACGCTCTTCCTGCAAGCGCAGCAGGACGTGAACATGGGCGGCCGTACGACGCGCACTCAGTATCAATACACACTGCAGGGTGCGAATCTCGAGGAGGTCGACGAGTGGGGGCCGAAGGTGCTGGCCGCGCTGCAGGAGCTGCCGCAGCTGCGCGATGTGGCCTCTGACCAACAGACCAACAGCACCAAGCTCGCGGTCGTCATCGACCGCGATCAGGCAGCGCGCTTCGGCATCCAGCCGGCGGCGATCGATCAGACCTTGTATGACGCCTTCGGGCAGCGCCAGGTCACGCAGTACTTCACGCAGCTCGCCACTTATCACGTCGTGCTGGAGGTCACTCCAGAGCGGCAGTCCGATCCCGAGACTTTGCGGAGCCTCTATGTGACCTCGCCGCTCACGGGGCAGCAGGTTCCCCTGTCGGCGCTCGTGCATTTCGACACGCAGCACACCGCCGCCCTGTCGATCAACCATCAGGATCAGTTTCCCGCCGTAACGATCTCGTTCAATCTGGCGCCCGGGGTCGCCCTCGGCCAGGCGGTCGATGCCATCGAGAAGACGGCCGCTCGGATGCATCTGCCGGCGACCATCACGCCCTCGTTCCAGGGTACGGCGCAGGTATTCCAGTCCTCGCTCAGGACCGAGCCGTACCTGATCCTGGCGGCGATGGTGGTCGTCTACATCATCCTGGGAATGCTCTACGAGAGCTACATCCACCCGCTCACCATTCTCTCGACGCTGCCTTCAGCCGGGGTCGGCGCGCTGCTCGCGTTGCTCGCGTTCCACTTCGATCTGTCGGTGATCGCGCTCATCGGCATCATCCTGCTGATCGGGATCGTGAAGAAGAACGGCATCATGATGGTCGACTTCGCGATTCAGGCCGAGCGCGACCAGCACCTCTCGCCCGCCGAATCGATCCGCCAGGCGTGCCTGCTGCGCTTCCGGCCGATCATGATGACGACCATGGCGGCCTTGCTCGGCGCCATGCCCCTGATGCTCGGGCGCGGGACCGGCTCGGAGCTGCGACAGCCCCTCGGTTACACCATGGTGGGCGGACTCATCCTGAGCCAGGCACTGACCCTGTTTACGACACCGGTCATCTACCTGTACCTCGACCGGCTGAGCCTGCGGCTGGCCGCCTGGCGAGCACGCAAGTCGCAAGGGCGGCAGCTCGAGCACGGCGCGCCGTCATCGGCCGCGGCCGACTCCGGCGTTGCCCACTGAGCCTCGGTCATGCGCCGGACGGGCGAGAGTCTGCGATGAAAATACTGCTGGTCGAGGACAACGAGCGCGTCACTCGCTTCCTGACGAAGGGACTCACCGAGGCCGGCCATACGGCGGATCACGCCGACAATGGCCGCGACGGACTGTTTCTGGCCGCGAGCGAGCATTACGATGTAATCGTCATGGACCGGATGCTGCCTGGCAACATCGATGGCCTCGCCATCATCAGCGCGCTGCGACAGGCGGGAAACCGCACGCCGATCCTGATCCTCTCTGCCCTTTCCGAGGTCGACGAGCGCATCAAGGGCCTGCAGAGCGGCGGCGATGACTACCTGACCAAGCCGTTCGCCTTCGGCGAGCTGCTGGCGCGCCTGGATGCTCTGAGCCGCCGGGTGCGCCCGGATGCTGCCGAGACGCATCTGGAGGTCGCGGACCTGCGCATGGATCTGCTGTCGCGTAAGGTAGTGCGCGGCAGCCGCCCGGTCGTACTGCAGCCGCGGGAGTTCAAGCTGCTCGAGTACCTGATGCGTCATGCCGGCCAGGTCGTGACGCGCACGATGCTGCTCGAGAACGTCTGGGACTATCATTTCGATCCGCAGACGAATGTGGTCGACGTACACATCAGCAAGCTGCGCCAGAAGATCGATGTCGACTCGGAGCGGCCGCTGCTCAAGACCGTCCGCAACGCGGGCTACATGCTGACGGGCGATGGCTAGAGTCATCCGCTCCTCCGCGCTGAGTCTCGCCCTCGGCTACGTATTGTTCGGGTGCGCGGCGCTGGTGCTGTTCGCAGCGCCGCTGCGCTATGCCTGGCAGGCGGCCATCGAGGACTCGCGGGTTGAGATTCTGAGCGAGGATGCGCAGCGCCTGACCGAGGTCTTCCGGCGCCGCGGCGCAACCGGGCTCACGGCCTTCATCAATGAGCGTGTCGGCCTGCAGATCGCGGGCGAGCGCATCCTGCTGTTCGCCGACCCCGGGAGGCGCGTGCTCGCGGGCAACCTGCCGAGCTGGCCTGGCGCCGTTCCCGAGCAACCCGGCACCTATACGCTGCGTATCGAGCTCGGCGGCAAGCCGACGCAGGCGACGGTGGTCCGCAGCCTCCTCCCCGGCGGCTACCAGCTGCTCGTCGGGCGCGATACCGAGCGCTTCATTCCGGTCGAAACGCGCTTCTGGTGGGGCCTCGCCGGCGCGATCGCCATCGTCTCGGTCGCCGGGGTCCTCGGGGGCCTCCTGATCCGGCGTGCCCTGCTCTCTCGCATCGACAGTCTCCGCCAGACCGTCTCGGCGATCATGCATGGGGACCTGAGCCACCGCCTGCCCGCGCGCGCGAGCGGCGATGAGCTCGATACGCTCGCGCAAACGATCAACCGCATGCTCGAGCAGATCGAGCAGCTGGTGAACGGCGTCGCGAACGTCTCGAACGCGATCGCGCACGATCTGCGCACGCCGCTCGCGGAGCTGCGCTCGCGGCTCGAGGAACTGTCGCTGACGCGTCCGGCCGCGCCCGAGACGTTCGCGGAGATCGATGCGGCCGTCGCCGACGTGGACAGCGTGATCCGCATCTTCAATGCGTTGCTGCGGCTCGCCGAGATCGACACCGGGATGCGCCGCTCGCACTTCGTCGACGTGGACGTTGCGGAGCTCACCGCGAAAGCCGTGGAGTTCTACCTGCCCGCGGCGGAGCTGAAAGGGCTCGCGCTGTCGTTCCGCGATCCCGGTCCGCTGCTCGTGCCCGGAGATCGCGTGCTCCTCGCGCAGGCGGTCAACAATCTCATCGACAACGCGCTCAAGTACTCACCCGAGGGCGGCGCCGTGGCCGTCGAGATCGCGCGCCGCGCGGACCGGACGCTCGGGGTCGCCGTCGCCGACCACGGCCCGGGCATCACCGATGCCGAGAAGCCAAAAGTCGCGCAGCGCTTCTATCGGGGCGATGCGAGCCGTGGCACACCGGGCGTGGGGCTCGGCCTCAGCCTCGTCGAGGCCATCGCCAAGCTGCATGGGGGAGCGCTCGAGCTCACGGACAATCACCCGGGCTTGCGTGCCGAGATGATCCTCGAGACCTCGCCGGCGCTCGCGCGACCGCCGGTCCGCCCGTCCACTTCCCCGATCGCACGCGACGAGCGCGTAGGAGAGAGCATGTCATGAGCGCCGACCCGAGTGGGCGCGGTGCCCCGCCGGCTGCCAGCCGGCCGCACATGCCCGGATACGGACTGCCTGCCGGCGATGCCGGTCTGCTGCCGTGGGACTGGGCGGAGTCCCGCCTCGCTGGAAGCCACAATTACTGGCTCGCGACCGCGCGAGCCGACGGCCGGCCGCACCTCATGATCGTCTGGGGGCTGTGGCTCGAGGGATGCTTCTACTTCAGTACGGGCCGGCATTCGCGCAAGTCCCGGAATCTCGAGCACAACGCCCACTGCGTGATCGGCACCGAGCAGGCCGCCGAAGCGGTGGTCGTCGAGGGTGTCGCCGCGGAGGTCGCGGACGTGAGCCTGCGCAAGTCGCTCCTGGCACACTACCAGCGCAAATACGACTACGATATGTCCGCGATGGAAGCCGATATTCTCAGTCTCAAGGAGCCGATCTACGCGATCCGCCCAGTGGTCGCGTTCGGCCTGGACGAGCGCGCGACGCTTGCGCGCGCGACGCGCTGGCGCTTCGGCTCTTAGAATCCGCACCATCCTTTCGATCCCGCGAGGGGTTCGCATGAGACAGTGGCTGTCGGGCGCGGCGGCGATCGCGTGCGCGAGCGGCATCCTGTGCGGTTGCCAGCCGTCGCAGACCGGGACATCCCCAGGGGCAGGGGCAGCGCCCGCCCCCCGCCACTACGGCGGTGTCGATGCGGCGCGCTTGCTCGCGGCCGATGCGAACGGCGCGGACTGGATCACCCACGGACGCACCTACAGCGAGCAGCGCTTCAGTCCGCTCAAGCTCATCGGCACGGACAACGTGAGCCGGCTCGGACTTGCGTGGTTCGCCGATTTCGACACCAAACGCGGCCAGGAATCAACGCCGGTGGAGGTCGATGGGGTCCTCTATGTGACCACGGCGTGGAGCAAGGTGCGCGCCTTCGATGCGAGAACCGGAGCGCCCCTCTGGAGCTTCGATCCCAAGGTTCCCGGCGAGTGGGGTGTGAACGCCTGCTGTGATGTCGTCAATCGCGGCGTCGCTGTGTGGAAGGGTAAGGTGTACCTGGGCACGCTCGACGGACGGCTGGTCGCGCTCGATGCGGGCACGGGACAGCCGGTCTGGGAGGTGCACGTCACGGACAAGGACAGGCCCTACTCCATCACCGGCGCGCCGCGGGTGGCCCAGGGCAAAGTTCTCATCGGCGAGGCGGGCTCCGAGTTCAGTCAGCGTGGCTTCGTCTCCGCCTACGATGCCGAAAGCGGCACGCTGCTGTGGCGTTGGTACATCGTCCCCGGCAACCCCAAGGAGGGCTTCGAGAACAAGCAGATGGAGCTCGCGGCCAAGACCTGGGGCGGGCAGTGGTGGAGGACCGGCGGCGGTGGGGCTCCGTGGGATGGGATTACCTACGATCCTGCGACGGGGCTCGTGCTCGTGGGCACCGGCAACGGTGCGCCGTGGCCGGCGGAGATCAGAAGTCCCGGCAACAACGACAACCTCTACCTCTGCTCCATCGTGGCGCTGCGGCTCGACACGGGCGAGTACGTCTGGCACTACCAGATGACCCCGCACGACAGCTACGACTTCGATGCAACCCAGCAGATCACCACCGCCGACCTGACGATCGAGGGCAAGCGCCGGCACGTGGCAATGCAGGCGAACAAGAACGGCTTCTTCTACGTGCTCGATGCCGCAACCGGCGAGCTGCTGTCCGCGAAGCCCTTCATTCCGGGCGTCAACTGGGCCACTTCGGTCGACCTCAAGACCGGCAAGCCGAACTTCAATCCGCTGGCGCGCTACGACCAGACCGGCAAGGGCTTCATCATGGTCCCGCAGCCCTTCGGCGGCCACAGCTGGCATCCGATGTCGTTCGATCCACAGACCGGCCTGGTCTACATTCCGGCGATGGCCGGCAATTACGGCATGGTCGCGATGCGCGGCGACGACAACCCGATGGGCCAGAAGCTCTCGATCAGCCTCGCCAAGGGGTTCGCGCTCTTCGACCGACCCGGGGTCGTGCGCCTTGACGAGGGCTATCTGCTCGCCTGGGACCCCGTGAGACAGAAGGAGGTGTGGCGCGTCTCCTTCGGCACCGGACGCGGCGGCGGCGCGCTCACGACGGCGGCCGGTCTCGTGTTCGAGGGCAACACTCAGGGACAGGAGTTCGCCGCCTACCGCGCGGACAGCGGCCGGCGCCTGTGGGGGATGGCGGTCAATACCGGCATCGTCGCCGGCCCGATCACCTATCAGATCGACGGCGAGCAGTACGTGGCGGTCGTCGCAGGCGCGCGGCTGCAGGGCAACTACTACGCACCGAACTACTCGCGCGTGCTTGCGTTCAAGCTCGGCGGAACGGCACAGCTGCCCGCGCCCGTGGCGCCGCCCGCACAGGTCCTGAACACCACGGCGGAGTTCGGCACTGCCGCGATGCTCGAGCGCGGCGAGGAGAAGTACAACCGCTTCTGCGCTACCTGTCACGGCACCGACGGACAAAGCCGCGGCTTGTTCCCCGACCTGCGCTACAGCGCGGCGCTCGGCAGCCAGGCGGTGTTCAGCTCCATCGTGCTCGAGGGTGCGCTGAAGGAGAATGGCATGGTGTCCTTCAGGACGGCATTGAGCCCGGAGGATGCAGAAGCCGTGCGTGCCTACATGGTCGCTCGTGCGCACTATGCGGCACTGCACGGCCCGGGAGGATTCGCACCGCTGCGCGTCGCGCCGCGCGCCGCACAGCCGCCGACCTCCAAGTAGGATCTGCGTAGCGATTCGATGACGCGCCTGTCAAGCCGGCGCGACTGCGCAGCGCAAGCGGCCATTGTTATGATCCAGCGCCATAGGGGTCTCACGGGCGAGCGCGTGCCAGAAGAAGACGAACACGGCAAGCTTTGGCCGCTGGGCAACGCGGAGACCTACAGACAGCACGCGAGCCTGTTGCGCGTCGAGGCAGGCAAGGCGCAGTCCCCGGAGCTGCGCGCAGAATTCGAGCGGCTCGCTCTGCTATATGAGCGCTTGGCCGCCACGGCCGCGGGCAAGAAGAATGCTTGAGGTGCTCCCATGAAACTGCTCTCCGCGAAGCTGCTCGATGAGCTCGCCCTGCAGGCGGCGGCGAGCCCGCGGCGGCGCGCACACTTCAACGTGCACGCGGGTCCGGCCGACCCGGTGCAGCGGTTCTTCGTGGCCGCACAGCGCGATACCTACATCCGCCCTCATCGCCATCAGGTACGCTCGGAGCTCGCGCTGGTGCTGCGCGGCCGCTTCGATCTCCTCACGCTCGATGATGCCGGCACGCTCACCGGCCGACAGGGCGTGGGCGAGCAGTGCGCGAGCATCGGTTATGAGCTCCCGGCCGGCACCTGGCACATGCTGATCGCGCAGACCGACGGCGCGGCGTTTCTCGAGGTGAAGGAAGGCCCCTACGATCCCGCCACCGCCGCCGAGTTTACGTCCTGGGCGCCGGTCGAGGGCGCCGCGGGCGCGCGCGATTTCCTCGAGCACGCCCGCGCGGCGGCCGTCGGGGCTTGCCTGAATCGACCGGCCTAGCCGCGCGCCAGCAGCTTGCGCAGCGCGCTGAACAGCCGCTCGATGTCAGCGGCTTCGCTGTACACGTGCGGCGCGATGCGCACGTAGTCGCCGCGCACGCTCACGTACACACCCTCGCGCGCGAGCGCCGAACCGATGCCGCCGTGTGCCGCCGCGGCCGAGAGTCCCTCCAGCCGAACCCCGAGCAGGTGTCCGACCCGGTACGGCTCCGCCAGCACCACACCGCCGAGCTCCCCGGCGCGCCGCGCCGCGAGCTGCGTCAACGGAGTGAGCGTGCGCGCGATGCGCTCGGCACCCCAGGCGAGCATCTGCTCGAGCGCCGCGATGGCGATCGGCACGGTGCTGAATTGCGAGCACTGCCCCATGTCGAAGCGGCGTGCGCCCGGGCGGAACTCGTCGCGGTAGTCGGCGAGCGTTGAGAAGTTCTCCGCTCCCGCGCGATTGATCCAGGGCTGCTCGATGGGACGGCCTTCACGTTGCCAGCGCGGCGCGGCGTACAGGTAGCACAGCGAGTATGGGCCGAGCAGCCACTTGTAGCCGACCGACACCACAAAGTCCGGCTGCACTGCGGCCAGGTCGAGCGGACAGACACCGAGTGACTGGCTGGCATCGATCACGAGGGCTGCGCCGACGGCGCGGGCGCGCTCGGCGACCCGCTCGAGATCCACTCGGCCGCCGTCGGACCAGTGACAATTGGGCACCGCGACCAGCGCCGTGCGCGGCTCGATGGCCTCGAGGAGCGGAGCGGTCCAGCCCTCGGTGAGGCCGCGCCGCACGGTGCGGATCTCGGCGCCGCGAGCGCGCGCGAGCTCGCGCCAGGCATATACGTTCGAGGGGAACTGCTGGTCGAGTACGACGATCGTCTGGCCGCGCTCAACCCTTACGTTGGCCGCGGCAACCGCGATCCCGTAGCTGACCGAGGGAACGAGCGCGACCGAATCGGTGTCGGTGCCGATGACGCGGGCGGCGAGCGACCGCAGCCGCTCGGAGTCGGCGAACCAGTCGGCCGAGGTGAGCCTCCAGGGCGCGGCGCCGGCGCGCACGGCCGCGTGCCCCGCCTCCACGGCAGCACGCAGCTGCGGCCCCATCGTCGCGCAGTTGAGGTACACCACCTCGGCGGGAATATCGAACAGCTCGCGTTGACACGCGAGCAGCGTCTCGTCCTTGGAGCGCATCGTCGTTCAGCCTGTGCCCCGATCCCGATCGGGTCTCGGGTGAGGTTAGCGCACCAGCTCACGCGCTGTGCAAGTATCTGCCCGTCTGCTGCTCCGGCACGTCCCGCGACACCGCCCGCCGCTCCCAGGAGACGCTGCCGACCTCGTAGTGCGCGACGGTGCCGTTGAGTGCGTGGGCCTGCTCGACGATGGATTCGCTCGCGGCGGCGGCCTGCTCCACCAGCGCCGCATTCTGCTGGGTCATCTCATCCATCTGCGTCACGGCGCGGCTCACGTCACCGACGCCGACGGACTGCTCGCGGCTCGCGGCCGCGATCTCCCCGACGATCGCCGTGACGCTCTGCACGGCCGCGACGATCTCCCCGAGCGTGCGCCCGGATTCGTCGACCAGACGATTACCCTCGGCCACCCGCTCGACGCTGTCGTTGATGAGCGCCTTGATCTCCTTCGCCGCCGTGGCGCTGCGGCCGGCGAGGCTGCGTACCTCGCTTGCGACGACGGCAAAGCCGCGACCCTGATCGCCAGCGCGTGCCGCCTCGACGGCCGCGTTCAGGGCGAGCAGATTGGTCTGGAACGCGATGGTGTCGATGACGCCGATGATGTCGGCGATCTTGGACGATGCGCTGTTGATGCCGCTCATCGCCGCAACCGCCGCGCCGACCACGGCGCCGCCCTTCTCCGCCTTGGCGCAGGCGGCGACCGCCAGCTCGTTCGCCTGAGCGGCGTTCTCGGCCGTCTGCCGCACGGAGTTCGACATCTTCTCCATCGTGTCCGCCGCGGCCTGCAGACTCAGCGCCTGCTCTTCGGTGCGCTGCGAGAGATGCGTGTTGCCCGATGAGATCTCCTCGGCACCGCTCTGCACCTCGCCGGCGGAGGCCTTGATGCGCCGTACCAGGCCGGCGACCATGTCGATGAGCTTGTTGACGCCCTCGGACAGCTCGGCGAGCTCGCCGGACTTGCCCTCCATCGTGATGCGATGGGTGAGGTCACCGGCCGCAGCCGCCGTCACCACCGTCTGCGTCTCGCGCACGGCGCTGCGCAGCTGCTCCGCGAGGCGCACCTGCTCGGTCACATCCACCGCGTACTCGACGATCTTGAAGACGCGTCCGGTGGCGTCGATGATCGGGTTGTAGCTCGCCTGGACGACGATCTCGCGCCCATCCTTGCCGAGACGCCGATACTGACCCGCATCGTAGTCGCCGCGGCGCAGCTTGGCCCACAGCGCCCGGCTCTCCGGCGTGCCCCGCTCCTCGGGGACCAGCAGCACGTCATGGGACTTGCCCACGAGCTGCTCCAGCGTGTAGCCGGTCATGCTGAGAAAGTTGCGGTTGGCCGTGCGCACCGTTCCGTCGAGGTCGAGCTCGAGAACCGCCTGCACCTTGCTGATCGCGGCGACCTGTCCGAGCCCGTCGGACTGCTTGAGCATCTGCTCGGTGATGTCGGTGGTGTGCTTGACGACCTTGAACGGCCGGCCGAGCAGCCCGAGGATCGGATAGTAAGTCGCCTGCACCCAGACCAGGCGCCCTTGCTTGCCCACACGCTTGTACTGCGCCGACTGTGTCTCGCCCTCGCGCAGCCGGCGCCAGAACTCCCGGTACTCGGGGCTGTTGCGCTGCTCCGGATCGACGAAATCGCGGTGATGCATGCCGCGCAGCTCGCTGCGCGAGTATCCAGATGCCTTGATGAAGTTCTCGTTGGCCGTGAGGACGTTGCCTTCGAGATCGAACTCGATGACCGGCAGCATGCGGCTGAGCGCCGCCACCTGGCCGCGCTTGTCCACCCAGGACCGCCACAGACCCCAGCCGAGAAGATTTAGGGGATTGAATCCCATGGCCTTATGTATCGCCCGGAACAGGTCCGGCTTGATGGCGCGCAGTGCACAACGTGAACGGGTTCACACCCGCACAGCCGCTCAAGGAGCGTGCGCGCAGGGCCGATATCTAGTGAGTCCGTGAACACCTCAGCCACCACCACCGTGCCGGCCGGCTCGAGTGGCGGGCGCAGCCTGCGCCCGTTGCTCGTCTTGTGCGCGCTGGCGCTCGCGGCGCTCGGCATCGCAATCTTCGTCAGCTCGCGATTCCTGATCGGCAGCTTCGAGCAGGTCGAGGCTGCCGCCGTCGAGCAGAAGGCCGCACAGGTGTACAACGCCTTCGAGGCGGACCTGCGCCAGCTCGCCATCAGTAATCGCGACTACGCGGAATGGGACGATGCCGCGGAGTTCGTGCACAGCGGCAACCCGCAGTTCGTGGCCGCGAACTTCGTGCGCGAGTCGCTCAACGGGATGCACGTGGATGTGGTGTGGATCGCCGACCACTCCGGTCACGAGGCGTTCTCGTGCTTCATGGACCGCCGCACCGGTCAGGTCGTCTCGCCCGCACCGCGTGCCTACCTGCAGGGGCTGCAGCGCTTCCTCGCCGATCCAAGCCTCATGCAGCGCCCCCCGGCCGAGCGAATCGTAGACACCCCGCACGGGCTCGCGGCTGTCGCGGCACTCGAGGTTCGGCGCACGGATCGCAGCCAGCCGACGGGCGCCGTCATGCTGTTCGCCCGCTTCATCGAGGCCGCCGAGATCACGCGTGTGCGGGATACCAGTCAGCTCCCGGTCGCGGTCACCTATCTCGACGACGCGTCGAAGTCGCAGCTGCCGGCGCCAGTGCGCGCCTGGCTCGACTCCAGCAGGAGCTCGCGGTCCTTCGTCCTGCCGCACGGCAAGCGCGCCATCAGCGGCTATGCCGTGGTGCGCGATATCGACCATCGGCCGGCGGCGCTGCTCGCAACTCCCGCGACCCGGGACATCCTGGCGCTGGGTCTGCGAACCACCTGGTACATGCTCGGCAGCATCGGTGCGCTGCTGATCCTGTTCGGCGCCGCAGTGATGTCGCTGGTCGTGCGGCTGCAGCGCAGCTTCGCCGCCGGTGACGCCGTGCGCACGCGCTACCGCACCATCGGCGCCCAGCTGCAGGAGTCCATCGTCCTGATCGACGCCAAGACCTTCGACGTGATCGAGGTGAATGAGGCGGTCATGAGGGCACTGGACATCCGGCGCAAGGACGTCCGCGGGCTGCGGGTGCAGGACATCTTCCCCGATATCTCCGAGACCATGCTGCGCGGTGCGGCGAGCCGATCAGCCGGACGAGCCATTCACGAGTCGCGGGCGCTGCGCCGGGGGGGGCAGCCTCTCGAGACCGAGGTCGCGATCAGCTCGATGGACATCCAGGGGCAGCGGCTGCTCACTCTGGTCGGCCACGACATCAGCCATCGTCGGGCGGCCGAGGAGCGCGAGCGCGCCAATCGACGCCGCCTGATGCAGCTCGCGCAGCAGGACTCGCTGACCGGGCTGCCGAACCGCGTCTATCTGCACTCGCGCCTGCCGCTCGTGCTGAAGAAGCTCAAGGACAACGAGCGGCTGCTCGCGCTGGTGTACGTGGACCTCGACCACTTCAAGAACATCAACGACGCGCTCGGTCACCCAAGCGGCGACCAGCTGCTGCAGATCGTCGCCAAGCGGCTGCGGGCCGCGGTCGCCGCACACGATCTGGTCGCGCACATGGGCGGGGATGAGTTCGTGGTCGTCGCCACGCTCGTGCCCGACGTGGCCGGGATCGAGGAGCTGGCGTCGCGGCTGCAGACCGCCGTCAGCGCGCCCGTCGTGCTCGACTCCGAGTCCGTGAGCGTGACGGCGAGCATGGGCATCGCACTGTACCCGCGCGACGGCCGGGACGTGGCCTCGCTGCTCAAGTACGCGGACATCGCGCTCTATCACGCGAAGGAAGCCGGCCGCCACTGTCACCGCTTCTTCTCCTCGGTCATGAACACCAAGGTGAGCGAGCACGTCGCCGTGGAGCAGGCGTTGCGGCACGCGGCCGGCACGCAGCAGATCTACATGGAGTATCAGCCGGTGATCGATCTGCGCACCGGCCGCGTGGCCTCGCTCGAGGCATTGATGCGCTGGCGCCATCCCGAGCGCGGCACGATAGCACCGGGCCAATTCATTCCGGTTGCCGAGAAGAGCGGCCTGATCGCAGAGCTCGGCGAGCAGGCGCTCACGCAGGTGCTGACGCAGCTCGCGGCCTGGCTCGCGGTCGACGTGCCGATCGTGCCGATCGCCGTGAACGTCTCCCCTCTGCAGCTCGAGCGCACCGACTTTGCCGCGCTGGTCGAGAAGCTCGCCGCCAAGGCGGGCGTGGATCCGAGGTGGCTGCGCTTCGAGATCACCGAATCGGCCATGATGAAGGAGCCCGAACGCCTCATCGGTACACTGGAGCGGCTGCGGGCGCTCGGCTCGCAGGTCCTGATCGATGACTTCGGCACCGGCTACTCGAGCCTGAGCTACCTGAACCGCCTCCCGATCGACACACTGAAGATCGACCGGGCCTTCGTCGCCGATCTCGACAAGGGCGCCGCGCGCACCCCGATCATCCATGCGGTCATTGATCTTGCGAAGCAGCTGCGCCTCACCACCGTCGCCGAGGGGGTCGAGACCGCCGAGCAGGCGGCGTTACTGCGCGATCACGGCTGCGACTACGCACAGGGCTACCACTACAGCCGCCCGGTCGCCGCCCACCACTGCCGCTCGCTGCTCGAGGAGCTGCGGCGCGAGCGTGCCCTCACGCAGACCATGCTGGTGCGCGCGATCTCCTCCTAGGGGTATCATCGCGCCGAGACGCGCTCAAGACCGCTACACAGGGGGAACGATGCAGAAGAATCACCGCACACTTGCATGGGTGCTGTGCGCCGGTGGCGCCGTCGCGCTCATCGCGCAGGCTGCCGATCTCGTGAAGCCGAACGTCCGGCTCGGGCTGTGGGAAGTCACATCGACCGGCAAGGCGAGCGGCGCGCCGCCGATTCCCGAGGAGGCGCTCGCGCGCCTGCCACCCGAGAGGCGCGCGCAGATCCTGGCATCGATTCAGGCGGCCGCGAGCAAGCCGATCAACATGCGTCAGTGCATGACGGCCGAGAAGCTTGCCAAGGGCTTCGATGTGGGTCGCAGCGAGCGCGAGAACTGTCAGCGCACCGTCGTCTCGAGCTCGGCGCGCGAGATGACGGTGCATGAGGAGTGCTCGAGCGAGGGGGGCAAGCAAACCGTCGACGTGCACTTCTCCTTCACCAGCGACCACGTCACGGGCACGGTCAACATGGTGATGTCACGCGGCGCTCAGTCGATGACCTCCGAGCGCACGATCGACGGGCACTGGGTGAGTGCCGACTGCGGTGGCGTCAAGGACTCGGAGACCGTGAGGTAGCGCGCGAGGACAGCGCACCCAACTCCTGGAGGACCACCGGCCAGGCGCTCGTGAAGGGATCGATCAGCGCGAAGTGCCCGGCTCCCCCGACACGGACGAGCCGGGTACGCGGGTGCGCGGCCTGGTACGATTCGGCGAGCGCGAGGGGAACAATCGCATCCTCCACGCCGTGCACGATGGTCGTTGCGATCTGTGGCGCATCCAACCGTCGCGGATCGAGGTCGTCGCGACTCCTCGGGGCACCGAGAAACTTGGCGGCGGCGCCGTCGCCCAGGTTCCGCTCCAGAGCGAGCCGCAGATCGGCGACCGGTGCCAGCGCCAGAACGCCGGCAAGCTCGGGATTCCCCTTCGTTGCCGCCCACAGCGCCAGATGCCCTCCGGCGGAATGCCCCACGAGCAGCACCCCGGCAGCGGGCCGCTCGATCAGCGAGGGCACGCTCCGCAGCGCGGACTGAACGTCCTGTAGCGTGAGCTCGGGTTGTCCGGGAACGCGCCGATACTCCACCGTCGCCACGGTCCAGCCGGCTGCAGCGAGCGCCGCGGTCGTCGCCGCGGAATGGCTGCGATCGATCTGCGGACGCCAGAAGCCGCCGTGGATGAACAGCACCAGAGGTCGGGCCGCCGAAGCCGCGCCTCCGAAACGCACCTCGGCGAGCTGATCGGGCTCGCCGCCGTAGTGCACCGTGCGGTCGGGCGGCGGCGCGGGCCGCGACAGGATGGAGCGATCTTCGTCCACGCGCCGTGCTTCGCGGCCTGTGCGCAGGCTCAGCGGGCAGGGATCAGCTTCGGGTTCAGACCCTTCACCGTCACGAGCGCGATGAACTGCACATCGTCGAGCCGGAAGTGCAGCTCCCACTTCGGCGGCAGACTCGTCTTGATGAGACTGCGCAGGCAATGCACATCGCTCGCATCCGCAACCGGAACCACACTGCCCGTGCCATCGAATCGGCACAGCTGCGGCGCCGCGGCAAGGATCTTCGCCGCTTGCGCATAGTGCAGCGGGTCGGAGGTGCGCAGCTCATCGAGCGAGGATTCCCCATACAGGTAGATGGTGCGCTTCGGCGGCGGCGGGCCATTCGCCTCGACGGTCTTGCCGGGTGTGGCCGGCAGGTCGGCGGCGGCCGCGCTCAGCGCGGCGGTACATGCAAGAGCCAGGGCAAGAGACAGGATCGTGCGATGCATGGAGATCCTCTCGGCGGCCCGCCTGGGCCTACCGCTTAGAGTATCCCCCACATGCTCGGGTTCACAGCCCTCTAGCGGTGCTCTTCCCGCTGACCGCGACCGCCACCGTGCTCGCCGCCACGCTCCTGAGGGTGAGGCGGCGGTCCGTGGCCCGCGCCCCCGGCAGGACCCCCATGCGGTGGCGCAAAGCCCGGGGCAGAGCCGCCAGGGCCGTGCCCGGCCGGTGGAGCGGGATAGCCCGGATGGCTCGCCTGCGGCGGCCGATCGAAATGCTGGGGCGGCGGCCGATCGAAATGCTGCGGCGGCGGCCGATCGAAATGCTCCTGCGCGGGGCCGCGGCCGGCGCCGCCCGCCTCGTGTGCTGCCACGACCGAGCGGCCGGTGAAGGCGCCGGGTCGCACGGTGGCCGCGATCGAGGGCCTGCCGCGGTTCACCGAGGCACGGGCATCGCGCCGGGCCATGGCGAGCCGCTCCTGCTGACCCTGGAGAGAAGTGGCCTCGACGTGCCGCTCGCGCGCCGCGCTCATCTCCATGGCCGTCGGCCGGGCGACGATGCCGCCGCTGCCGCCGTTGTAGCTGACGCGGTTGATCGTGACGTTGTTGATCACGGTGCGGTTGTAGACGTTGGTCACGCGCAGCGTGCCGAGGTTGGCGACCGCGCGGTTATAGAAGAAGGCCCCACCGCGCCAGTACCCGCCCTCGAATCCAACGCCGCTGTAGCCGAATCCGTAATTGACCCCGCCATAGAAGCCGACGTGCGGACCCCAGTAGCCGACGTGCCAAACATAGGCGCCGCCGACCCAGCCCCAGTAGCCGGGAGTCCACAGCAGCCCCGGCGCCGGCGCGAGTACCCAGGTGCCAGGCACCCAGTAGTAGTCATCTGTGCCCCAGGCCCAGTAGCCGGGCGTCCAGATGTAGCCGATTCCGGGGCACGGTGGCTGCACATACACAGGCAGCGCCGGTGGCGCGATGTTGATGGAGACGCCGACGACGACGCCGGCAAGCGATGCGAGCGGCGCGCCGCCGAGAAGCGCCGTCGCCAGGAGCCGCAGCAGGGTCTTGCGCATTGCGGACCTCGTGAGGTGTCAGTTTGAGAGCAGCGATCTTACGCGGATCGATAGCAAAGTCCGCCGCAAGGCGCGACCTGTCGTCAAAACGCGACCGGGCCGCACGCGTTGACAGCAGGCCCCGGGAGCCGCGCTGGAGTGCTCGGCCCAAATCCGCGCGGAGCTGAATGCCGCGGGGAGCTCGATGAAACCAGCGCGACTCCCGGGGTTGCATGCAAGGGTTGGCGATCCATGGAGTGAGTGTGCGCGGGCGCAGGTGAGCGGCAGCTGAACGGACCCGTTCAGGCCCGATTCAGCTGCTAGGATGGGTCCATGGACAAGCTATTGGAGGGCTACCGGCGCTTCCGCTCGAGCGGCTGGCCCGAGCAGCGCAGGCGCTTCGAGGCGCTCGCCGACGACGGGCAGCGTCCGCAGTCACTCGTCGTGACGTGCGTCGACAGTCGGGTCGACCCCTCGCTGATCTTCGACACGGTGCCCGGGCAGATGCTCTCCGTGCGCAACGTTGCCAATCTCGTGCCACCGTACGAACCGGATATCGCCTACCACGGCACGAGCGCGGCCCTGGAGTTCGCGGTGCGCGTGCTCAAGGTGCCGCACATCGTGGTGCTGGGCCACGGTTTGTGCGCGGGCGTGCGCGCGCTGCTCGAGGGCGCCCCGCGGGACGCCCAGGATTTCGTGGGACCCTGGATGTCGATGGCCTCGAGCGCACGCGAGCGCGCCATGATCCAGGCAACCCCCGAGGGGCGTCAGCGGGCCGCCGAGCAGGAAGTCATCAAGGTCTCGCTCGCAAACCTCATGACCTTTCCCTGGATCGCCGACAGTGTGACCTCGGGCGCGCTGCGGCTGCACGGCGCATGGTTCGCGATCCGCTCGGGCATGCTCCTCACGCTGCAGCCCGATGGCACGTTCCAGCCACCACCATGAGCCTCCTGTCCCTACGAGGCGCTGCCGGCCGCGTGCCACTCCTTCAGCAGCATTGACTCGCGCTCGGCGTCCAGCCCGGCCTTGAGGTGCGCGCGCTCACTGGCCGGGCGCTTGAGATGCCAGGCGAGCGTGTCGCGCACGCTGACCCGCAGCGGCGTGACGGTGAGGCCGGCGGCAACCGCGCGCGCGGCGCTCACCTCGGCGAAGGCCGCGCCCTCGCCCGTCGGCGGGTACCACAACGGCAGCTCATCCGGATCGACCTTGCGCTTCTCGAGGAAGTCTCCCGATACCCAGGTGGCCTCGGGGGGTGACGACGGGCGTGCGAGGGCCTTGGCAGCCGCGATGCTCTCGCTCACCAGATCGCCGATCGTGAACGTGCCCGGCGGCACCACCATGTTGAACGTGCCGGTGAGCTCGCGCTCGATGCCATCGAGCGTGAAGCGCGCGAGGTCGCGCGCGTCGATGAACTGCGTATGCGTGCCCGGGACGCCGGGGGCGAGCAGCTCGCCGCCGCGTGCTGCGCGCGCGGGCCAGTACGTGAAGCGGTCCGTCGTGTCGTGCGGCCCGACGACGATGTGTGGCCGCAGGATCAGTGCACGATGCGGCAGGGCCGTCTCGACGGCCCGCTCGCACAGCGCCTTGAGCGGCCCGTAGGTATCGTTGGTCACCTTCTCGATGCTGCTGTCGGCGAGCTGGGCGAGCGGGGAGTCCTCGTCCAGGGGCTTCGCGAAGCTTGCGTAAGCGGAGATCGAGGAGATGAAGACGTAGCGCTGCACGTGCGGTGCCAGAAGCTCGGCCGAGAGGCGCACGTGGCGCGGCACATAGCCTGAGTCGTCGATCACGGCATCCCAGCTGCTGCCCTTGAGCGTCTCGAGCTCGCCGTTGCGGTCGCCCTGCAGATGGCGTACCCGGGGAAACAGCGCCGGATTGGATTTGCCGCGGTTGAAGAGCGTGACCTCGTGGCCGCGCTCGAGCGCAAGCTCGGTCATGTGCACGCCGATGAAGCGCGTGCCGCCGAGGATCAGGATGCGCAACCCCGGCGCGCGGGTCCGCGCCATCGCTGGGACCGCGGCGGCCGCCACCGTCCCGGTTGCCGCACCGATGAATTCGCGACGCTTCATGCTTGCGCTCCCTTGAGGCTTGTATCCCGGCGCCGATGCTACGCGGTCGAGCTGCGGCTAGCGCGAGCGCGCGCGGGCGCGCCCCACCGGCTGGATCGTGCGCCGCGGCTGCGCGGCCGCGATGTCCGCATCGATGACCTGGGAGAGCACGGCGAGCGGCACGGTACCGGTGCGCAGCACCCAGTTGTGGAATTGCTTCAGATCGAACTGCGCGCCGAGCGCGCGCTTCGCCTTGTCCCGCTCCGCGAGAATAGCGAGCTCGCCGACCATGTAGGCGCAAGCCTGTCCGGGCATGACCACATAGCGCTCGACCTCTGCGGGTCGTATGCCGTAGTCGATGCCCTGCTGACGCGTCCAGTGCATGGCGTGCAGTCCGGTATCGACCACCAGGCGACGGGCCCGGAACAGCTCCGCCGAGAGCTGACCGAGGTGCCCCTTGAGATCGCCCTCATACCAACCCTGCTCGGCGACCAGATGCTCGGCGTAGAGACCCCAGCCCTCGGCAAAGGCCGACAGCGTGCCGAACACGCGCTTGCGCCGGAATGCGGGCAGCTCCGTCAGCTCCTGCTGCAGGGCGATCTGGAAGTGATGGCCTGGCACGCCCTCGTGATAGGTAAGCGTGCGCATCTCCAGGATCTCGTAGGTGGGTCCCGGCACGGGAATCCGCACCGTTCCCGGGAGCGACCCATCGGGCGCCGGCGAGACATAGTGCGCGGCGGCGGTCTTCTCGGTGAACAGCGGCTCGCGCAGCACGCGCACCGCGGCCTTCGGCTGCAAGTCGAACAGACTCTGCGCCCGCTCTATCGCGTCCGCGAGAATGCGCGCGTGCTCGGCCACGAGTCCGGGACGAGGATCGGGTTCGGCGGCGGGCTGCACGCTCGCCTCCAGCCCCGCATAGCGCTCCCGTACCGTGCCGTCCACCTTCCCGAGCGCGCGCAGCAGCCCGTCCATCTCCGACTCGATACGGGCCACTTGAGCCAGGCCCAGCGCATGAATCTGCTCCGGGGTCATGTCGGTGGTGGTGTTGGCGCGCAGCATCACCGCATATGCCTCATCGCCCTGCGGCAGGCGCCAGATGCCTGCGACGTCGCTCGCCCGAGGCAGCTGCTCGGCGAGCAGCGCACGCACGCGGCCGTAGGCCGGAATGATCTCGGTGCGCACGAGCTGCGCGGCGCGCGCCAGCGCCGCGGCGCGCTCTTCGGGCGCATAGCCGGCCAGGCCGCTGCTGCGCTCGGCGAGCGAGCTCACGAACACATTGTCGGCCGGTTGCGGCGCGAGCAGCCGGTCGATGCCCTCGATCGAGGCCTGCAGAATGAAATCTGGCGGCACCACGCCCTTCGCGGCACGCGAGCGCGCCTCAGTGATGCCCTCATCCAGCACGCGTGCCACCTGGGCGAGGCGTGCGAGATAGTTATCCACGTCCCTGGCGCTGCGGATCGGATGCACCTGGGTGAGGAAGTTGACGAGCGCCACCTGCAGCCCGCCGAACTGCTCGAACACGAAGCGGTGATCCTCGATTGCCGCCATGCGGATCGCATCGGCGAGCTGCCACTCGAGCGCGGCGGCCGAGGCTCGCTGCACGGAAGTCAGGTCCGCGCGGCCATAGCGCACCAGCTCGTCGAGCCCGTGCCGTGCGCGCTCGATATAGCGTGCCCGGGGGGCGCTGCGCAGCGGGATGCCGTACTGCGAATCTCGCGCCGTCAGTCGTCGATCGAGGGCATCCTGCTCGGCGCCCGAGAAATACTGGTGCGTGGTTGCACCCTCGGGGTCGGCCCGCATCCATTCCGCCGCCAGGCCCTCCGCAAACGCATCGAAGGGCGGCGGCGCCTCGACGTCCGCGTGTGCCGTGGGTGCGGCGGGTGCGGCGCGAGCGGCCAGGAGCAGCAGGGCCGTTGCCAGCCCGATCCAGGGTGCACGTCGCGACATACGGCAAAACTAAGCCAAAAGTGTGCGCTGTGTCACGTGTCGGGCGCCCGTGGGTCAAGTTAGTGCATGCGGATGCCGACAGTCAATTGATGCCGCGCGGGATCCGTCGGTGGCCGCGGGGTAGTGCGCGGCCGATCTTTCGCAGTGCGGCACGCGCTTGCTGAAATCGTTGGGGGGCGGCTCGAAGCCATATGCAAGTTGCTCACGTCCGTTCGGACACGACCCGCGTAGCGGTCGCTGCGACCAGGATCATCGCAGCGGGGCTCGCAGTCGGCGTGCTGATCGACACGACCGCGACGCCCGGTGGCGTGCGGCTGTTGATCGTGCGGGCGGGCGTACTCGCGCTGCTGTTCGCGGCGCCCTGGTTCGCCGCGCGGCTCGCGACGCGGGCCGCCCAGGCCGCAGCCTCGGACACCGATCGCGCACCGGGGTCCGCGTCCGAGCTCGCTGCGCTCGTCGCACGATATACCGGCTACTCGGTGACCATCACCGATGCAGCGCGTCAGATCGTCTGGGTCAACGACAGCTTCACGCGCCTGACGGGCTACACCGCGGCCGAGGCGGTCGGCAAGCACATGAGCGTGCTGCTGTTCAACGAGCGCACCGACCCGATCACCATTCAGCGGGTGCGCGACTCCTTCGCCGCCAAGCGCGGCATCCGCTTCGAGATCCTGGTGCGTGGCAAGGACGGCACGGAGTGGTGGCTGGACACGGATGCGCAGCCCCTGTTTGCTCCCTCGGGCGAGGTGTCCGGCTGGATCTGCGTCCACTCCGATGTGACCGAGGCGGTGCAGCTGCGCGAGGCGATGCTGGTCGCCGACGTCGAGCGCCGGCGCGCCAACGAGCAACTCGGGATCATCGCGAGCAACGTGCCGGGCATGATCTTCCAGATGCACATCGACAAGACCGGTCGTCCGACGTTCCAGTATGCAAGCCCCGGCGCGCAGTCCGTGTATGGGATCTCCTCCGAGGAGATCCTCCGCGAGCCCGAACGGCTCTTCGATGCCCTCAACCCGGATGACATGGTGCGCGGCTCGGATGCACCGGCCGCGGCCTGGCACATCGAGCACCGCGTCATCCGTCATGACGGCTCCGAGGGGTGGGTCGAGGGCGATGCGCTCAAGCGACGCGAGCCCGATGGCGGCACGACCTGGATCGGCTACGTGGGCGATGTCACGCGCCGCAAGATCGCCGAGCGCGAGCTGCGCCTGAGTGAGTCCAAGCTCCGCAGCCTCTACGACCTCTCGCCGCTGGGCATCGCCTTGAACGAGCGCAACGGCCGCTTCCTGCAGGTGAACGCCGCGGTGGAGGCCATCACCGGCTACTCGCAGGAGGAGATTCTCAAGACGAACTGGTGGGACTGGGCCATCGAGGACCACGATCCCGAGCAGCGCAAGCGCGTGGAGCTGCTGCTCGAGGACGGTCGCTTCGGCCCCGTCGAGAAGGAGCTGGTACGCAAGGACGGCTCGCGCGTGCCGGTGCAGATCACCGGCATCATCGTGCGCTCGCCGGACGGGCACCAGCACATCTGGTCCATGGTCGAGGACATCAGCGTGCGCAAGCGCTCTGAGCAGCGCATCGCCTTCCTCGCCTATCACGACTCGCTCACGGGACTCGAGAACCGCTTCGGGCTGCGCGCGCGGCTCGATGAGATCCTGGCGCTGACCGCGGGCTCGCACAGCCGCACCGCCGTGATGCTCATCGATCTGGATCGCTTCAAGAACGTCAACGATACGCTCGGGCACGACAACGGCGACAAGCTGCTGGTGGAGATCGCGCGCCGCATACGCACCGGCGTGCGCGACTCGGACATCGTCGCGCGGCTTGGGGGCGATGAGTTCGTGGTCGTGATGCCGGGACTGCGCGAGGGCGCGCCGCTCGAGAGCCTGGTGCGCAAGGTGTTCGAGCAGCTGCGTGGCAACATCGAGCTTCCCGGTCGCACGGTCTACAGCTCGTGCAGCGTCGGCGTCAGCGTCGCCCCGCACGACGGCCATGATGCGGCGACGCTGCTGAAGCATGCCGACCTGGCGATGTACGCGGCCAAGTCGCAGGGCGGGGACTCGTTCCGCATGTTCCAGGCCTCCATGACTCCGGGAACCGACCGGCTGTCGATCGAGGTGGAGCTGCGCGGTGCGCTGGAGCGGCGCGAGTTCCTGCTCCACTACCAGCCGCGCGTCGACACCATCACGGGGCGGCCGACCGGCATGGAGGCCCTGGTGCGCTGGCGCCATCCGACCAAGGGAATGGTGATGCCGGGTCAGTTCATTCCGATCGCCGAGGAGACGGGTCTCATCGAGGCCCTCGGCCAGTGGGTCATCGAGGCCGCGTGCGCGCAGCTGCGCGAGTGGATCGATGCGGGCATCGAGCCTGTGCGGGTGTCGGTGAATCTCTCGCCGACCCAGTTTGCACGCGATGACCTCCCCGATCGCGTCGCGGCCGTGCTGGCCGCGAGCCGCCTCCCGGCCAATCTGCTCGAGCTCGAGATCACCGAGACGGCGGCCATGCAGTCGCCCGAGCTCGCCGTACGGCACCTGGCGCGCCTCAAGGCTCTCGGCGTGACGCTGTCGATCGACGACTTCGGCACCGGCCACTCCTCGCTGTCGCGGCTGAAGCTCTTCAACGTCGACTGCCTGAAGATCGACCGCTCGCTGGTGAAGGACTGCGCAGCCGATGCATACGATGCGGCGCTGTGCCGCGCGACGATCGCGCTCGGCCGCGCGCTGGGGCTCGAAGTCGTTGCCGAGGGCGTCGAGACCAAGGAGCAGTGGCAGTTCCTCGCTCACGAGCACTGCAGCAACATTCAAGGCTACCTGCTCGCCAAGCCGATGCCGGCGTCCGAGATGCTCGAGTTCCTGCGTGCGGCAACCGAGGTGCCGCGGCTGCGCGCGGGCCATCACGGGCGCGCCTGAGCAAGGCAAGCCCGACAAGGTTCAACGACGCTCGCCGATTTCATGCGACCGTCACCAATCTGCCATCCCGGCGACTTCGTCTCTTAGCGATGCGCCCTTAAGGTCTCCCTGGGACGCGCGTGGCGTGCACCTGCGCCGCGCGGACGCTCAATCAGCAACCAGGGAGTCAACCTCATGTCGCTCAGAATTCTGTGCGTGCGAGCCGTGCCGCTCGTGCTCGCGCTCGCCTCGCTCACGCTTGCCGGCCCGGCCCGCGCCGGGACCCCGGCCGCCTCGACCTGCCGCCTCGGCAGCCCGGAGCATCCGCTCAAGCACATCGTCTATCTGCAGTTCGACAACGTGCACCTGCGGCGCGACAACCCCAACGTGCCTTCGGACCTCGAGCAGATGCCGAACCTGCTGCACTTCCTGGAGCGCAACGGCACGCTGCTCACCAATCATTACACGCCGCTGATCTCGCACACCTCGGTGGACATCGTCACCTCGCTGACCGGCGTGTATGGGGAGAAGTTCGGCTTCGCGGTGGGCAACAGCTTCGGTGAGTTCGGC